>JAAUXU010074162.1_pt1 | contig 30407 bp, 30 predicted proteins | sample 7278151 | NCBI WGS metagenome assembly JAAUXU01 (sample SAMN14350113, study PRJNA611818) | marine sediment metagenome | isolation source: surface marine sediment (1.8m) | place: French Polynesia: Moorea | collected 2018-08 | reverse complement strand
TTTCTGTATGTCAGGACTTTCTGTGGAGAAGGGGTGAAGGAGCGCACGCCAAGAAAACTCGATCAGACAGTGAGCAGTCCAATACTACTACACTGTGTGGCACAAGTACACAGGCATGACAAACACAACCCACATAGACATGAGAATCTGATCTGAGCAAGCAACTCAGTGTGGTACTCTTCAACTGGGTGCTGCTGAATGCTGCTCACTTGAAAAGTACCCAGGTGGTTTTTTGTCTCATCGAGTTTTCTTGGCGTGCGCTCCTTCCTTCCTTTTCTATCATTGTAACTACAGCATATTCTCAGCTTGCAGCAGAAGTTTAAAGATATCTAAAAAAAAATGACGGAGTTCTTGCCAAAAACAGGCAAAATGTGACTGAAAGAGTCACTCTCACTGCATTCATCGTCAGTCTCCATCGCTTTCCACCTCCTCTAGACATTCATGGAAAGTTGTATAATGTTTATTGGCTTTTTCTATCCAACCTTGAACAGTCTTTCACTGTAATGAATAAAAAGCACGTTGCAGAGACTTGACAGCAACACGCACGGTTGGTCTGTCTGCAGACTGACAGCCAACTTTGTGTATCTCAATACAGCACTGAGTACCAAGACATCATTTTAGTATTTTTGCTAGAAAATACAGACGATCTGCAAATTAGCGCCTAGGTAACTAAGAGTTACACCGGTTTCTGAAGTTTTCACTTGAAAATTTTGAACACCTGGAAAATTATAGCCATTTTGCCCCTCAATGGTGTCGCTCCCTGTAAATCAGAACCAGGTTGTGTGCATCAAGATCCCCAATTGACAAGCTCCAAGATGACTGCATGTACACAAGGTTCGGTTCGGTCGGTCGGTCATACCTTGGTGCGCAATCAGCCAGGTAGGTGCTCAACCTTCATAGTGGTGCGCACTGCCCACAGTAGGCACCAGTTGGGTCGAGCCAAAACTGTCACAGCACCACTCAAGGTTTGACAGCCCTGGTAGCCCTGACCTGCAACTGACCAGTGCCACATCCAGGCTGCAAAGGTCCTGGGGAAGGCCTTGATGAAGCAACCAGAGCCTAATGTTGTCCTCTGACATGGAAGTGACAATGAAGATGCTTGTCCATACAAACTGCAGCAAACTTCTCCGTTAACTTTCTTGAAAAAAATAAGAAATATTATATGTATACAAAGGGTGGAGCCTCGTTCACTTCGGTCACTCGTTATGTGGGTCCCTTTAACTTGTCCCTTTTTGCTTCGGTCACTTTTAGGCTAGTGATACAGCAGTTAGGTCATTCAAGCTTTTCCACAAGTGCAAGGAGCCCAAACCGTCGTCAAGATCCTCCCCCGATTCCTCCTTGCCTATGTTATTCTTGCCTTTTCCTACTCGGCCATGTCCACCTTAGCCGTTGTTGTCAAGGGGACTCTAAATTTTGCTATCACCGCACTTCCAACCTTGCATCAGCCATCGACTCTGCTTAATTGTAACTCTGATAGTCGGAACTTTCGCCGAATTTGGAACCCCCGAAGAAAAGAAATTCGGATGAAGGAAAACTCTGTGAGTCCTTTCTTTGGATGATCCAAACTTTTGGCCACTCTTTGGAGTTTCGTTGCAAGCTTCTACTCATGTCTTTTTCTTCCTACAATGTACAAAATATCTACACAAAGTCTGGAGTGTTCATATGAACATGAAAGAGAAATTACCTGCAGATGTTGAGGGCAAAGCAGAAGCTTATAGGTTTGCTACCAACAGTGCTAGATAGGACTTATTGAGTAGACATTCCAGATCCCGTTTTCCAAGGAGTCCCCAGGTATTTCTGGCACGACAGCTTTTTCGACAAAACGATATTGGGAAGTTTTAACCACGACGTCTTCTTAACAAGGATTGAATTTCTGAGACTGTTTCTTTGACTGATCTGCAATGATGTTGAGTGTTTTAGACGGGGGCCCCTTTCAAGTGTCACTCAAGTACAATCACAGTTACAGTAATGTCATTGCTCACCAAGCAAGTATTATTCTTCTAAAAAGTCTGTCTTAGTGTCCTTGGCACAGATCAATTTATACCTGGACTCTTCCTTTCTCTAGATTAATACAGGGCGGCGCACGTAAAATGCAACACTGTGGAAATGTCAATATTGCGAAAATTGAGGAGTCCTGGAGAAAAAAGTGGATTTCACCGTGATTACAGGGAAGATTCTTAGCTTTCCGTAGATGTTTGAATTACATCTGTAGCTCAATCCAGTCAAAAGTTGAGGCCTTGCAAAACTGAGTGAGTGGACAGCCTATATCGATCATTCGTGCACAAACTTCGCTCTTATATTTTGAAGAAAAAAGTGATCCTGGGGCAAAAGTCCGTATCAGTTCGATTTTGGAGGAGATTCTAGGCTTTCCACGAAGGGCTGAAGCACATCTGTACCTAAATCCAGTCAGAAGTTATGCGCCGCCTTGTCTAGCACTATCATCAGTCTGTAAGAAGATTAAAGTAGTTGGTTTTTCATGTGCAAAGGGTATCCCCGCACTCTGCCGTGCGACACTTGGCCACTGTTCGTCTGAGGCTGGTTCATGGGCAGCTGTGATGGCCGAGGTCACCTAGAAGGTTAACCGAGTGCTACGTGTCATCACCAGTGAAGAAATGCACACGCGAGTGGAGGCCAATGTCGACAACACCTACTTTTGCTGATCCCAGCCTCAGGTCTCGGTGAAATCGCTCATGGCCGACCTAGACAGTCCTCAGTCTAGCAGTGGTGCTGAGAACATGGATGCTGTCTCGCTGGCGACGTAACCCAGTCCAATCAGTTTGGGAAGCCCTATGTGAGTGGGCATCCAGACTTGGGCACTCCCAAGCCTTCCTCCTTATACGACTGTGCCCACATAGGCACATTTTTTAAGTTGAAAAAAAAGGAAGTTACCTTAAAATAAGGCTGAAGCCTCGGCCTGCTGTATGTCTAATTGGTTTGTTGTTTTCCCAGAAGAGTTTACTAACGCTGCAAGTGTGAGTAGGAACTAAATTTTGAAGCATCCTGTAAGTAAAACAAACTGCCTTGTCCTTCTTTGCAGGCAATTTCCTGTATGCACAAAGCAGTTGTTTTGACTAAAGTCAGAAACGGGCACTTATGCGTCAGGGACAAGTGTGTCTGCTCAGGTCCTGATAGTTTCTGCATCCTGTGACGTTGCCTTGACCTGCGCCAATTCTGCTCAGGCACAGAAATTGCAATCTTCGTCCTGGAGCGTCCTGAAGCACTTGCCGAATTGGACCTTGAGCTCTTTCTGACTGATCATCACTTCAGGACCTTCTTAAAGGCTCGTGGTGGCCATTAGAGTATTAATACTGGAGGAGGAGGGGGATCCACATCAAACTTCGGTGCTATTCTCGGTCCACAGTGCATAGTTGAGAGGAGGAGGCTTTCGATGATTTTAAACGTATGTGTATGTGTCTACAGTATATGTATTTAAAGAACATAAAGTATCTCATGTATCTACACCACATACGACATCTAAATGCTAGCTTGCAACTCTGTCCTACATTCCTTCTATGTGCACAGCTCTCTTCATCTCTGCTCAGCTCATATTACAGTACACAAAAGACAATAATCACTCTCGATCTGACCTTCTCTGAGTTCGTTTCTTTTTCTACCTTACGAGTCAGTCTCACTCTGGGTACATTACAAACCGAATTAAAATTCGATTTTATGAAAAATCGAAATTTCGATGTTCAATGGATCGCAGGGTCTTACCTTTTAGCGGTATAATTTCCTTTTCTCTCCCATTCTATGAACCTCTGCAAATGTTAGAGAAAAATATCTGGACTTCCTGTACTTTTTCTCCCACAACCGATTTAGTCCGATGAGCCAGGTTTTACTGTCCTTTTTTCAAACTGCGAGGTGTTTTCACACTCGAACTTTACAAACGTCCTTCAGGCTATGTTGATGATCTTAGATGGTCCATTTGACGGATCTTTATATATACAGGAATAACTTTGGCTTCGAGAATGCAACTTTGGCTTCATCAATTTAATTTAAGCTTTAACATCTTAGACTGAAATGGCCAGGTGGAGTTAGACGCCAGGTTTAAGTTTGAGCAAAATTACAATTTTTTATGAAGTGTCCACTTTTGGAAAAAAAATTTCTTTTTGATGAAAAATAACCGAAGTTATTCTCACAAGCAAATTTCAAGGCGATCAGTTAAAGAAAAAAAGTTTTTTTTAACTTGCTCCTCTCTCATCACCTGGTTTTCGTGAAATTCGGGGTCTAAAATGCCAGCAGATTCCACTCTTCACTGAGTCATGAAAAACAACTATTTTTCATTTCGTCTTCAAATATAACAAATAACTATTTGTTCAAAACGAAGTCTTTTTTCATCATGAACTGATTTTCATGAGGGCAGCGTTGCCGTTTTATGCCACGAGAGGCTACTTCAGAAAATGGCGGCTTGTTTTGTAGGCCTTAGGCTCTGCTCCAGTTGGTTCAAGTCTCTGTTGGAGAAATTATGTCTCACTACGCACACTTTTTAACAATATTTCATATTTAGTATGTCAATTCTTTTTCTGGACATAACTTTTGACTGGATGGGGCTACACAAGTGGTTCACCCCTCTATGGCAAGCTGAGAATCTCCTCTACAACTAAACTCTTATGCACTTTTGCTTCAGGACCACTCATTTGCTTACAAAACAGTCAAGCTTTTATGCAGTAAACTCTGCTGCAGAACATAACTTTGATCCCGTGTTGATTAAAAAATGAATGACCGTCGTCGAACATTAATATACAGGGGTTCCACATCTAACTGTACACTCAGATGTCAACGGTGAAGGTTTTAACCATCAGTGGCAACACTTGAAATCATCCAAATCCTTCTCACAACCGTGCAATGAGTATCGAAAATATTACTCCAGTGCTCACAGTTTGACGTGGAACCCCCAATGGTCAACTGTGCCACAGTCACCGATTTTTGTCATGCCATCCTAACTCGAGTCGTACGCGCTGCATGCGTCAACTATGATGTCCTCTGCTAGAACAAAAAAAAGGCTTCTTTGCCACAAGTGCAAGGCCAGGAAAGTTTGTTTTGCGCCCTGGATCGTCTGCAAAGACTGAGGGGGGGAAGAGTGAAAGGGTGGAAAAGGTTTTTCAAATTTGCTTAGCAATATTCGTCCAGGTAGCGGCGCAGGAGGAAGAGCAGAGGCGCGCCCGCGCTCTGACACAACATATCTTGTAAGGTGTTCTTATTGTGACAAATAAAGTAGTCGCGGGGGGAGCAACAGGAGCACAGGTGCGGATGGATGAAGTGTCGGAGAGCCTCTAACAGGCCGCAGAAGCCGTCACGCTGACGACCTGAGCGGCGTTGGCGGAGGAGAGGAAGCGAACAAGGATATCAACGCATCAGTCGGCGTCATGGGTAAGTGTCAACAGAGGCAGCCACGTTGGTCACTGCTGTGTCAAGCTGGAAGGAGAGGATCTGCACTTGGAATCATCCAGAGCATTCTCGAAATGATGCATAGCAAGAGTAACTTTCCTCTGTGACCTCGGGGAAAACAATGAGCATTCTGGACGGATCTGATTGCTTGGAGAGTGACTGTTTTTGTATCGGTCAAAAAGTGAATGCACAGCAGAAAACTCCACGTTAAAGTCTATATGACTTTCGTTTCACCCATGATTTCACTATGGCAGCATCATCGTTTAACGTCGTACTTGAATCTTTTTAAACAAACCGTTATCTTTCACTGTTCTTCTGATTTTTTTCCAATGCTTCTACTTTTTGAATTTGAACTTTCATCACTGTTTTTCTACCCTTTTCACTGTTTTTTCTTATTTATGTTGCTGTTTTTCATCTGCGGCGTTGTAGTCATTCCAGTGCCAGTCAAATTACATCAAACATTACATGTTTGACGAAGAAAAGTATCAGTTTCTCACACTTGCAAATTTGACTCTGATCCCGGATACTTTTTTACTCGTTCCCCGAGCAAAACTGCTTGATGACTCCATCGAGAATCCGTGAAATTTGCATACGAGAATAACTTTGCTCATTTTTTGTCGAACAAAAAAATCTAAGCAATGAGTGCAAAAAATATCCTTATCCAAGCGACAACTTGACGGCGTCGACTCAGATGGATATTTGAATCGAAAGTAAATTTACTTTTTTGTATGTGTTTGCTTTTTTTTCTTTTCTTTGTGACGTACAGAGATGTTGTTCGCGGTGCTCGTCTCCTTCGCGGGCTTGTGCGCGGTCGCGCTTTATCTGCTCTGGAAGGTCAACAAGGAAACGGGGGAAACCATCCGAGCAGCGAACATGGATTCGGAGAGGGCGTCCAAGTTCAGAGAGCTGCAGAGGATTTTCTTCGCGGCGTTCTTCTTGGCCCACTTCGGCGATTGGCTGCAGGGGCCGTACGTGTACGAGTTGTACGCGTCCTACGGGTTCTCCGAGGGCGAGATCGGCTTGCTGTTCATCACTGGATTCGGCTCCAGCCTGATTGTCGGCACCTTCACGGGGCCCCTGGCGGACAAATACGGCCGGCGCAGGATGACGCTCTTCTTCTGCCTCACCTATTCCCTTTGCTGCCTCGTCAAGGTCTCCGCTAACTTCTGGGTGCTGTTGGGAGGTCGGGTTCTGGGTACGAACTAAGAAATTATCAAAAAGCCGTTCATGCTTATTCGCATGAGAAAGTTTCTTTGCCTCCAGCTGGCATCTCCACATCTCTCCTGTTCAGCGTGTTCGAGTCTTGGTACGTTAAGCAGCACAAGGACGTCCTGATGCTGGACCCAAGGCTGGTGTCCGTGACCATATCACGAGCCTGGTCCGTCGACGGAGTCCTGGCGATCGCCGCCGGGCTCGCGGCGGAGCTGGTCGCCGTATACGCTGGCGGCGGCGTCATAGCACCCTTTATCCTCAGCATGATCTGCTTCGCCGCCTGCGCCGCCGTCGTCGCAACCACCTGGGAAGAGAACTATGGCAGTCAGGCGAGGAAATAGAAAAACCACGCATCTGCACTCGCAGGACGTCTCTAAACAGATCTTTGCTTGATTTAGGAAGGAGATATTCTCCAGGCCTACACGGAAGGCTTGTCCCTCATCCTCAGGGACCGCAAGGTCTTCCTGTTGGGCGTCGTCCAGAGCCTCTTCGAGAGCTGCATGTACATCTTCGTCTTGTTGTGGACGCCCGTGTTAAAAGAAGGTTTGTAAAACGCTCGCATGTTGCGCTGACTACGCATTCATTGAAACGTCCTTTCGTGCATTTCTAGGATCAACTTATGTTCCCTTGGGTTGGACGTTCTCCACGTTCATGCTGGCCATAGTGATCGGATCGTTGCTGTCCATACTACTCAAGGCGAGGGGATTCACGGCTCAAGTTAGTACAATACAGCGTGGGTCAGAAAAAGCGCATCTTGTTCTCCCTATGATTATTTAATAGGTGAAGACTGTCTATTAAAAACTTTTGTCGATTAATGCCGAAGCTTTAAATGCTTGAAATTCGAATACTTTCTATTTTCATAATTTAAAAGACAGTCTCTGAGGCATGGGTGCAATTTATACCCAATCTATACGTATTTAAATGGTGAATGTTGTTGAACTTAAAAATGCTATAACTCATGCTTCAAAGGCACTTTTTAGACTAAAGCTCTATATTATTAAAAAGCAATGCATTGCGGGTTTGTTAGAGAAAAAAGTGGTTTAAAGCTTGAGCTATGCCAGGTTGTGCTCTTCTCAGTGGCCACCACCATGGTCAGACTTCAATGTGCCTGACTGTTCATTCTCAGGCCGCATGTAAACTCATTGACTCAACTATGTTAAGTCAATCATTGACTCATGACTTAACTATGTTAAGTCAATCATTGACTCATGACTTAACTATGCTAAGTCAATGAATTTTAAAAGTTAAAGTCAAGTCCTCAGAGGTTGAGGCCCGGTTACAGTTGAACGCGCTTAATCGGGCAACTTTTCCATGTTCAGAGCTTGCACGTTGATCGATTGACCCTTTAACTAGTTCACACGCTGAATGAAGGAGGAAGACGCTTTTTCTGACCAGAGAGAAATAAAAGATGATAATCCATGTTTGTACTTCGAAGGACACCCTGTCCTTGTCTACGGTGGCGTTCGCCGTCTGCACAGCTGTTGCCGCCGTCTTCGCCGGTCCTGGAGGCCCCTTTATCCCGCACAAACTGTTCTGCCTGCTTGCCTTCCTTGGGCTGGAAGCCTCCGTCGGCATGTACCTTGCCAACGTCGGAAGCCTTCGGGCCGATCTGGTGCCCGAGGCGCGCCGCGCGACCATCGCCAACTGGTTCAGGGTGCCCATGAATTTCTTCACCTGCGCGACTTTCACGACCATCCATTGGTTCCCGGCCGTGGCCGCCGACAAGCGCAGGATCTTCGCCTTCACCACGGCTATGCTGTTGGTCGGGGTCAAGGCAGCAACCGCTCTGAAGAGAGAGCTGGTGCGACAGCGTTAGTGCTCAGTGAAGCAAAACAACTACATACATGTGGGGTGCTGGAAACATAAATCACTTGGTGTGTTTATTCCTGGGGGTATGTTTTAATATTACATACAAATACACACAGAACATAATTGTATCTTTTTGAGCCCTGGGGCCAATAATGCACTGTTCACACCTGGAACGCTGTACTTCTTATGCTACGCTTGTACTGCTTTTCAAGGTACTGTGGGAATCAGTACCAATGCGGGATTAGGGGCTGATCTTATATGATTAAGGTTCAGCAGTCGGACGTTCTTCATCATGACTATCTGACATGGTGGCAGTGGCAGTACCAACACCACTGGTGGTAGCAGCACCACCACCAGCACCAGCACCACTGCTGTCAGTAGGAGGACCAGGACTGCTGGAGATGGCTGGATTTTCCTTTCCAACTGCATCACTGCTGGAAGGTGGAGGGTGGTCCAACAGCCAGATGGCCTCCTCGTACGTGGGCAACCCCTCGCCCTCGTCGTCCAAGGAAGACAAAGCCAAGCCTGAGGTGGCCAAACAAGGGACACGAAGCAGACTTCCCTCATCTTCAGATCGATATCTGGTGTCCTCGTTCGGGGACAAGTGCACGACAGGCGGCATCAGGGCGGCCGTGGAGTAGGACGGAATTGGGGCGCCAGGAGCCTCTAAAAGTGGTGTGAAATGCCACAGTACGCACAAGAGAAGGCGTGCAAAACTTGGAAGGCGTGCAAAACTTGGAAGGCGTGCAAAACTTGCAAGGCAAGCACATATCAAGTGTACCGGCATTACCGGGATTTTTTATAAAGATCCAGCTATGTGGACTGATTCCTCTGGTGTCGGTGTCCAGGTTGAACCTGCCGGAGATGTTGCCTGTGCAGAACAGACCGTAGCCGAGCTGTTCCATCTCCCTCTGCAACACCAGGTAGATGTACATCTGAAGGTGGATGAACGCGTGGAAGATCTTGCATCACTTTCATTCAAATTTCGCAATCACCTGTTTTGCCACGGATTGGGGCATATAATAGGCAAACTGGCAGTTTTCAAAGATCCGGATCTTGGAATTAAAGGGACACCTGCAGAAAAGGTGTGAGTATTATTTGGCTTGAAAACGAATCAGGCCATGATGCCCCTCCAAGTGCATGGAATGAAGCGCTACTTATGGAGAGGATATTTTGTCGGGTGCAACATCCAGGACACAGTTCGGAGCAGAAAAAAATATTTGCTCACGAGAGGAAGGAAAATATCACAACACTAAAATTGCTGCTGCTTCAGAGAGGTTTCTAGATAAGGTGAATCAGTAGCCCTGCACAAGCTTTTTTAGGACTACTCAGAGGTCACCTTTCAGACTTGCGTATGTAGCTCTTAAGAGTTGGTCAATCAGGATCCCCATTTAAAGGGTTGCGCCTTGAATCTCTTTGAGCAGCACCAAACCAAAAAAAGAGTCAACTTTTTGCCACCAAGCAAAAAATCTTATTCATGCTGACTCCCGAGCCCGTCGAGCCCGTGCGCGCCGGTCAGGCCATTCTTGACTCAGCCAGTGTTCTTGATCCGGCTTAAAAAGGTGAGTTTAACATGTTCAACTGCAGCAGGTCCACTTTCCAGAGCTCCTCTAAACATGTTGGACCCTTATCGTGCGATTCCCCTTGACCATCTGTTGAACGTGGCAGGTCCAGGAATGCTAAATCGAATGCCCTCGGCGCGTGTACTCGAGAAAGAAAGACCTCACCGCTTTGGCCTAATGATCGAGGTGTCCAAGGCCCCGAGGATCCTGGCTGACTCGTCGGTCATCTCGTCCGTGATCGGCACCACGCGGTCGTATGGTGAGGGCATGGAGACGTCATCCACCTTCATTTTCTTGTCACTCACTGATGAAAGTAGATGTGACCGAGAATTGATTGCTTACAATTATATGTGATTGTTGCTCACCTTCTGAAAATATAGCAATTTTGGGATTCGCTTCCAGGTAGAGATATGGCTTGTCAGACTTCTGGAAGATGAAGAAGGAGTTCTTGTAGAGGCCGTCGTAGGTGTTGAGGGGCACCCAGTTGTCCACGGCCAGGCGGCTGCAAATTTGCAATCTTCTTTTTGCAATCTTCTTTTTGCAAGTCAAATTCTCCTGGTGCCAGCCTTGTCTGTCACTCACGTAAGCAGCTTGACGAAGGCCATCTTGCCGATGGCGAATTCGTCTCTCCTCCCCCACATGTCGCGGGCCCCGAACTGCCTCCAGTTCTCAGTCTCTTCCTTGATGGAGGTCCACGCCTCCTGAGGAGCGTCCACCAGCACAACCTTCTTAGGGTTCATCACGGTCATGCCCCACACTGGCCCTTGGAGAACGCTGAGACAAATACATACTTAATGCTACAGCAATAAATGAAGGAAACAGCGTGGTGTGCAACTCGTACTTCTCCTCCCCCGCATGGTACCCGAAGAACAGGAGCGAGTGCGTCCCAGGTCCGAAGACCCCTACGGAGGCTTCCAGGCGGAAGCCGATGTCCCCCATCGCAGAAACGACCTAAGGTTTATGTATAGATAATATATTTGTCTGCCAGAGTGAAGTGTTTCATATTCTTCTTACTTGCAGCACAGCGCCCATGGAGACGGAGGCGGTCTCTGTACTAAAGCTGTGGATGTAGTTGTCTAAGTGGAAGCTCTGAGCTGTGAAAATGAGGTTGACGTCATGCGTGGAGACCACAATTTTGCTGATGGTATACGTGTTCTTCCACTTCACAACAAGTCATTTTGGCCAAGGCTGCCCTTCACGGGGTCAATAAGTCCTTTGTCCTCGTGACAGACCTTACCTACGAGCGTCTGGGTCCTGGACCCGATCCTGAACCTCCTCCTCCTGGTGTAGGGAGCTCCCAGCTGAGTGTGCCTCGTCTTCACAGCGGACAGGTGGGCACGAATGTTTTGCTGCGCAGTTCATATGCATGTTTAGGGTCTCTTTTCTTGTACAGGGTGTCACTTTAATCTGTCTCACAGAGCTCTGGCACTGAGCCTCCATGGCTCCATTTAGGACAGTGAAAACTTGCTGGCAACTTTATGCCAAAAGAGGCCGCTTTGGCAAATGCCATTTGAGGCATGCGAAATCTGGTGCTCATTTGGGCATGACCTTGGGGTGTTCTGGTGGTCGCCGACAATCCAACCTCGTCATATCCTGTGTAATGCTATAAAAGTATCATAACTGAATAACAATGACAAAAAACAGGAACTGCCTTTGCTCATAAAATGACTCAGGGTAGAGCTCAGGTCTGCTGGAGCTCTAATAACGGAGCTCCAGCTCTGCCAGGTAGGATTAAAGCGACACCCTGTATGTGAAAGATGGGTAAAATGATAAGTAGAGATGGACAAAATATGTTAAAAAACGACCTTTTGGGCCATAACCCATGCACAAAAGGAGTCAAATGTGCTGAAAAGTACGCCTGCGAAACTGCAGCATTGTCTTTAAGTTTTGACCACCTCAGAGTCCTAACAAATAGAGCTGTTTCACTGGCCAATGTGGTTGTTCCCCATGTGGGACTGGGTTGGGTCCAAGTCAGTCAGTTAGTGCTTGGTGGCAACAATATAGAAGTGGTGGCCTAGAAGCCTAAAAATCCTGCCTCGTAAAAAGTATGCATTTAGTGATTCTATGAGCAAGATATGATAACAAACACTGATTGTGCTTCAAATATCATATTCCTTGCTTTTTTGCCCATCTCCAACGATAAGAAGATACATAAGTATAGCCAGCTCCTACATGGATTCTCTCCTCGAACTCTGCAGGAACGATGGACATGAAGGCGCCCGTGTGGACGGAGTTGATGCTGAAGCAGGCAAACGGGGTCGACGCGGGCTCGCCGCTCATTCTGAGGTTAAGCAAGGTGGTGAGGACGACGACGATGAACCGATTCTAATTTATTTGAAAGCATACTTGAAAATGACACATCCTCTCCTCTTCATGGGGTCAAAGACGCTGTTGCCTACGGCCTTCCACCCCTGTTTGTAGACCTCCTCGAAGAGCGCGGTCAGGTGCACGGCCACGGTCTCGCGCTCGTGCCCGAGGCGCACCGAACCAAACGGAGCCCTGACGAGGACATTTTATAAGAAAAGTTTTGTTGATAACTATAAAACCTATAATTGTTATTGTGACTTAATGGGGAAAAAAAGCTATAGCGAAATCGCTACTTTGGCCTCACATTACAAAACATTCGCACCGACTTTCGTCTGTTCCACCCTGTCCAAACACCGACTCTTCGGGTCAGCCCGGAGGAACCCGGTCGGGGTCAATAGTAACGGCTCACGGTGTAAGCGTGCTTACCCGTGGTGCTCTAAGATGATAGCTGCGGCCTCTGGGTCCCGGGTTGATGCGTCCGGTTCCTTGAAGGGCCCCAGGATGGTGGTGACGAGGGCGTGCAAGTTGAACCTGGTGAAGCCCACTGCATTTGTGTTCACGATCAGCCTGTTCTGCCCGTAGAACGTCAGGCTGAAGTACGACTCGTTGACAATGGTCACCATCTCGGCACTTGCTCACGCCATGGAAAAGAACAACTTCATGCGTTGCATTAGACTATCAGCTCAGCTCAGCTGAAAGTCAAGAAAGTTTTTTTCTTCGCACACGTCCATAAGCACATGTACACACTCAGGGAAAATCGAAAAACAAGTTTTTAAGGGAAAAAATAGTATAACTTCCATCAGCGTTGACACACTTGAAGCCACTGCCCTGAGTCGCTTTCACAACACACAAAGCACCTTATTCCCTGACGAAAGTCGATGCTGGCAAGGCTTTTTTTGTAGGAAAAAGTCTCATACTGCCATCATCTCTATTTACTTCCTTTCTCAGTAGTTTTTGTGTCTGCTGGTGCTCCACGATCGTGCCTTTCTGGACAACACCAACTCGGATAAGTGAGCTCACGCGCACGCAAGCAGCAGCAGCAGCAGCACCACCACCACCATCAGCAGCTGCTACAAGTACGGATAGGGATGGTCGAGTATGAGCCGAGTCGGGTCAGACTCGATTTCGGCTTGAATTTGGAACACATTTTGTGCAAGATTCCGAATCTACTTTTGAGTTTAACCTTTCATTACATGACTCGAAAAGAAGTCGAGGACGCATTTTCAAATGTTTTTCTTGAACATAGAGTTGAAACATACGAGAACTTCAGCGTTCTCGCCTTTAAAGGAGTATCTCTTTGCGTAGCGTAGCAAAGACTGATATGCTTGTTGTGTAGCACTTTAACGAGGCCTTTTAAGGCGAGGCCTCATACGAAACAAGGATTGAGGCTTTCGGGCCAAGCCTGAAGGGCCTCGAGGCATTGAAAATTTGTGTAAAACAAACATACCAACTTGAATTGAATAGTCGGAGCTCGAGGCTTTGAAGACGAGCCGAGCCAAATCTCGATTCGATAAATCACTAGCACTTCGTTTGCTCTCGTGGCTGGAACGTGAAAAAGGGCGTGCGTATTGCATCTTTGCTGCGCAATTGTTGTTAGGTGAAGCGTCTTTGATTTTTGCCATAGTCTAATCAATACAGAAAAGGAGGTCTTGCATTCAGCATAACTTTTGTGCACAATCAACACGTGACGTTGAAGAAGAGATGACGGTTCTTGCTTGGAAAAAGACTTATTTATTCTCACTGCTTCCCTTCTGACTGGATGTATATTTTTTTACAGCTAAATATTCTGCTTTGTCTCCCTTCTCACATACACGAAAAATAAGAAGAGGCCTCTTGCGTCCTTTTAGCTGAGAGCGGAAGGAGCCAAACGATCAATTTTGCGAATTCCACTCAAGACGAAGGTTTTTTCCCGACCTAACGTTTGTTGCCTAAGAGGGTCTTGATGCCCTTGTCGTAGTCGTCGTCGTTGATGTTGAGCATCAAGGTGCCGGCGTTCAAGTACACGCGGTTCTGCGACTGGGCGATCTGAGAGACAGAGAGAGTGGGTCAACTCCCGGATGACGAATATGCACTCGTGAAACTCACCGTCTTCGAGATCTGGGCTGAGGCCCTGAGCTTCCTCAGCTTAAGGTATCCTGGGTTCTTCGAGATTGCCTCGCCCAGCATCTCTGCGGCCGTGGCCTCTCCCTCGGCCTGTACGATCTTCTGCTGCTTCTCCTGTTTCGCCCTGTCCACGATGAAGGCCGCGCGCTGCGCCTCTTGTTGGGCAACCTGTTGGACGAGACAATCGTGACCCACTGAGCTTGACATTTTGTCAACAGTGAGACGCATAAAAATGGGTCTCTGTGAACTGGGTGGAAGAAGTCGGCTTAAACCCTTTCTTCATTTCCCCAATCGCGCCAGGACAGGAATTCTTCCTGTCCTGGACTCACCTGCTTGGACTCGACAGCAGCCGCGTACTCCCGACCGAAGCTAAGCTCGGTGATGGCCACGTCGTCCAGGATGATGTTGAAGTCCCTAGCGCGGTCGATCAACTGCTTGCGGATCAACATGGAGACCTAGCACACAATGAACGATCACTCGCCTGTCTTAAGCCTGCTTCTTCGGCAACTTCTCACCTGCTGGCGCTGGGTAATAAGCTGCGACGCGTTGAACTTGGCCACCACGCCCTTGAGGACCTCGTTGCAGATGGATGGAAGGACCTAGAGCAAAGAACAGTTCGTTTTTACAGGAATTGGTCAATTAACCCTTTAACAATTTGTCTTGCCTTCTCGTCGAAGTCCACTCCCAGCTCCCTGTGCATGGTGGGGATCTGGGTCATGTCTGGCCTGGAGAGGACGCGGAGGGAGATGTTGACCATCTGCAGGTCCTTGGAGCCCGTGGGCGAGGTGATCTTGCGCGGCCTCGACCGAATGTCGTAAATCACCGGATACTGGAACCAGGGGATCCGAAAGTGGAGGCCCTCCGTGAAGATATCGTCTTGGACGCCGCCCAAGCGGGAGAAGATGATGGCGCGGTGGCCACCGTCAACTGCAACAGTCATACGTCAGTGTCGAGCACAGGTCAATGACGTGATAAGAATTCTTTTGATCCAGACGGGGCTATTTTGACCTGACGGCATCCTCCTTTTTTCCAGCAGGCTTCTCCGACAAAACTACTCATGTTTGCGGGATTGCGGAGAGGACCTGGACAGGCCCAAGTTAATATTGCATGTCAGCCTTGGCCAGCATTCTGACGACAGTTCTGAAGTGCTGATCCCAGGGACCGGACATGGACCTGAGGCGACACGGAACTGCCACAGGACAGTCCGGACAAAGACGTTCACAAAGTCGTCGTCGTTACCGGTGTACATGGACTGCTGTAGTCCGTAGGCAGCGGCGGCCGCACCCGCCAGGAGCTTCACGCCCAATCCCAAGCCTCTGGGCGCTCCTCCGCCGGCCCCGCCGGCGCTCTTGACGAAGTCCTTGAGCTTTTCGGCCATGGCGAAGTCGAACTTGACGAGGCACGTGAACCAGACGCCGAAGCGGAGAGCAAAAGCGCAACAGACGACGACAGCTGAAAAGATAAACAAAGCGTTGCCAGATGAGCGAAAACAAGCAAGTTCATTTTGAACAGAACTTGGTTCAGACCCACAAAAGTCATTTCAGGACTTTAAAGTGAGTTTTAATTATAATTGCTAATATTAAAACTTATATCCCTCCCTGAATAAAAAGCGAAGCACTTTGCATAACATAATGAGCATTTATTTTCTCCCGCCTCGACACATGATAGAGCATTACAGAGAACACGACACAACGAGTGCGCCAACAGTGCAACTTCTACGTGAAAATGCACGTTCTTGGTTCACATTTGCCAATGTCAGTTTGTCCTTTCAGCACATATGCAAAAGACGTTGCTGCTGCTGCAGATGGATTTGTGGACACAGCATTTTCTTCTTCACCACTGACGTGGTACCGGCAAACATTCACAGCTGTAGGAGGTGACTGAAGCTTCTGGGGGAAGAGACTCTTGCGTTGTTGCTGGACTTACTCATGTTTTTGCTCCCTTCGATACGTGAACATCATGTTTCGGCACTTTTCTGTCCTGCTGCAGCGAGAACAACGACGTGATTTCGGCCGCGTGATGCAGGTAAAACATTGGATAGACTTTCAGCTTCACTTCAGATTGATGAAGCTGCTCGTGTACGCAAACGCACTCTCGCTGTGATTATCTTTGCCATACGTAAGCAGGGGGGCGGGGCGTTGAAGGGGTAGGCTGAGGCTGCTCCCCCTCTGAATCTCCGGAATCTTTTGGACATTTTTCACGTCATCCTTTTCAGCCCCCCCCCCCTTATTTTTAACCCACTCGTTTTCCAGAGTTGTTGAAAGGATTCATTTCAGCGCTCTGCAGTTATGATCAAACTGCTTTGCTACTGTGTTTAACCCTCTAACACCACAGCTCGTGCATGGATCTCCGGAATAGAAACGCGGCGGCGGCCAAGATGAAGAAGAGGGAGTCCGCGGACGCCGCCGACCAAGCCGACAACAACGCCCGGGCCAGCATCGGGTAGGTGGCAGAATGTGACCTGAAATCTGCCCGCAAAGCGCAGATTACTCTTTTTAGGAGCTTTGAATGGCCTTGGTGAAATCAATCTTGTTCACTCTCGACAGGCCTCTTGCAGGCATTTTTATCCCTGCAGCGTAATGCAAAATGGTTCAGGTGTGCGCTCTTTGCAACTTAATCGAAAATACCACCAGATGAAGAAAAGTCTGCGATACCATTGATAACAGTGTTCAGATCTCAGTACTGAAGCTCTACTTGAGCGTGTCATTCTGTTCCGGACCCCAGGATGCAAAGCGCTGGGTGGAGTAGAGGAATTAGTGAGACGCAACGAACATTGAGGCTGAGGCCAGAGGCTTTTTCATTCTTGTGGCTTTTTAAGGGATCCGATGATGAAAGGCCTACATATCGTGCCTGAAGCGCAGAGGCCTCGGGCTGCTTCGGCCTCCGAGGCCGCCAAAAGCTTCACCTTCCTCTCTCTGACCATCGTCTTCCTCCAGGTAAGGTTAAGAAGTCTTTGAAGAGTCTAACCGGCTGTACCTTGTGTCCGGGCTCAAGTCTGGCGTACAGGGTGAGGCGGAATCCCACTGACACGTGTTTTTGAAGAGTCAGATATTGTGTGGAAGGGATTTCGCCTCACCCCGTACAAACAAGACGAAGCGCGCGTTCAAGATCTTGATGATGGCAGAACGGTTCAACTGAATAAGAATGATCAGCTTTCGTGTTTTCTAAGTTTTTTTTTAAAGGTGCCCCCTGTTCATGAGAGGTATTCAGCTTACATAATACCAAATTTGATCACTAAACAGACTTAAATTTGCATTGGATGCTCTGGTACGATCTGGAGTATAGTTTAATCGTCTCTGCTTCGCTGACAGGTTTTATGCGAGGTGACCAAGCAGATCTCCAACTATAGCGTGCAGTACTTCAACAACAGGAAGTACCCGGTGCCCCAGACCGTCCTGGTCATGACCACGGAATGCATCAAGCTGGCGGTCACCATCATCAGGGCAAAGGGTGCGTGTCTACGTGCCCAACAGGGATATAAGGCTGACGTTTTTCTTCTTCTTCCTCACCACGTGTTTGTTTCCAGGCTCGTTGCCTTCTTTCTCCGTGGCCTCGCTGAAGTCCTCCTTGCGCTTCCTCCTCCCCAGTGCATTGTACGCTATGAACAACAACATCTACTTACTGGGCCTGACCATGGTGTCCCCGCCCCTGTGGCTCATCCTCTGCTCCATGAGGACCGCTATCACAGCTTCCGTCTACAAGGTGCAAAGAGTGTCCTTTCTTATTCTCTTCCCTTTACTGTTTTGTTGTAGTTGTTGTTGCTTTTATTTCCTTGTTTGTTTCGCACAATTCGTTTTCCCCAGTTCTATCTTAAGCGGAAGTTGACCAAGCTGCAGTTCTTGGGCGCCTTCCTGATCGTCCTGAGCATCATGGTGGCCAAGGTGCCGGATCTCTTGGGGTCAGCTGTCAACTCAGTCCCAATCTCTGCCATTTTCCTGGCCTTGTTGGCCTCAATCAATTCAGGTAGTTCTTAGGACTTTATTCAACATTTTTTTCTAGTAAAAAATTAAAGTAAGTGGACGAGAAAGTCAAACTTTTCATTAATCGCGCTGGCAAGAATGGAAAGGACGGCAAAGAATGGCAAAAACGTCTTTTCTGCCTTCAGCAATTGACTTTCCATCCTAGTGAGATATTGTAACCTCGTCACTGACTTCCATTCATTTTTTTATATATCTTTCTAGTGTTGTTACTTTTGCTCGTCTCAAATTCATTACTGTCATGTAGTTGAAAGTGTTTTGCCTTTTTCGACAATCAGGGCGTCAAGGGTGTTGTGAAGGCTCGAGTTTTTTGGTGCAAGTTTGAACCGTAGGACTTTTCCAATCTAAAAAGAACCTCTCATATAGGAGATATTTTTCCCGTGATAATTTTTATCATCAGAGCTTTAAAGGACAACAAAGATTTCAACTCCTGAGGGACGCAGTGTTGTTCACAAGCCAAATATAAAGTTGCATTGTAGTGTTTTTTCTCTTCCTATGGAACCCTCATTTTTCTGATAGTTCTATAGTAAATACGAGCCATCAGCAAGGCCAGAATGTGAGGGTAATTCACCTAAATATCCGGCCTCCGGAAACAGCCAAAAGTGGTGCGAAGCCGTGCAATATACTGACCTCCTTGAGCAGTCAACGGACCTCTTGTGCTCGATGTGCGCTCTGTGTCTGGCAAGACAGAGGCCAGAGTTTTAGGTGAAAATTGCCTTTGGAAATGTTTCTTTTTAAATGGCACCTTTGCATGACGAATACAGTTGTGGTTCAGTAGCTTTGCCAATGTTTGTTGTGCTGTTTGGGAGAAAAAATTGTCCTCGTCACAGTTGTTGAAGGCGTTGCTTGAGGTGACCCAGCTCATTTCAACGCTTCTGTCATGGGTGTCATCAACGTACAGTCGAATCTCTTTGAGATGTGGCCCAATTTCTTACTCCCCCATGCAACGTATCTCATCATAAAGTATTTTACTGTGCTGACGGAAAAATGCAGGTATGATTGTCACTCAAAAGTGTCAAACAATGAACTGCAAAAAACTTCACACTCGGGATAAATGCAATTTTTGACGAATTGCATTTTTTTCGGCAAACGAAATCTTCCTGTCTGAAGCCCATGGGCAGAAATAGCTGTGTGATCAAATATCGAGGTAGGCACAAACAGCTGAAACGTGATCGCATCCAATGTAGATCGTGTACGTGGAGCTGGGGGTAATCGTCTGTTGTTGTGTCACACATGTGTCCTTCTTAGGCCTATGGATGACAGATCCACTACAGACAAAGATGCCACCGGGTGGTTCATAATGACTGAAAATAACAGACTGTTTCTGTTTTCTCTCAAGAAAGACATAGATCTGCATTTTACGCTCAATGCACAATTTGATGCTTTTGATGTTTCGAGAGTATTCTAGTTTACTCATCAAGAGTTTTAAGTGGAGGAAGGGTGGAGAAGAAAGTTCCCAGTATTGGGGGGGGGGGACTCGAAACCTCCTAGGGTTTTTGTAGATTTGGTTCCTTCATTGATACGACTTTTTGTGTTTTAAAGTACACTACTTTTCGAAAGTCCTGTGCTAGTTTTAAGGGTCCGTCCCTTTCTAATTATACTTGACGGAGCTGATTCGAGGGCCATTCGATGCCCTATCTTTTAAAAATGTCATAAGATGTACATTTGTGAGTGTCTCTAAGTGAAGTCACTGTACCACGTGCACTGTAAAAAAGGGAGTCTCTTGTGCCCTGAAGTGGGCAAGGAAAATAGGGTTTGAAGCTTTGAGTGAGAACACCAGACTGAATTAAGTTCAAGATCACATTATGCCTGGGTGGAGTTTCAGGAAAATCATACGTGTCTTATAGTATTTTTGTACATATGTAGAAGGCTAGTTCAAAAATATCTGTTTTGGGATGGGAAATTGGCGTTAGACACTGTCTAAGCTGGTAAAAAGATCATTTTTTGAAGAAAGAAAATGTTTTACCATGGGTACTTTTAACTCAAATTTTTATAGCATACTTTATGCAGTAAATGTAGCACTCACTCCTTTTTTCAGCCATAACTTTCGACCAGATTGAGCAACAGAAGAGGTTTACACCTCTGTGAAAAGCTAAGAAGCTCCTCTAAAGCTAAACAGATCAGCAACAGCATGTGGAAGCAAGCTTAAAGTGTGAGTTCAATGGAGAATAGATGAAATAGACTAGCACGGATTAACACAAAGTATTAAGACACAAAATGGATGACAGTGGATTAATGCTTGGATCAATTTTCCATTATTTAAGGAGTCTGATTAAAATATCGTCATGTTCGTTGAACGTGTTGAACTTTGAACTTGCACTATTTTTGTCAGGAACTTTTTGTTCTGCAAACACAAGAAGGAGAGGCAATACTTTTACGACAGCGCTAACACCCTGGCTATGAAATGGATCTGTCGAGTCACCCAATGGACAGACAGCTCTGGCATCGTCTTACAATGCAGCAAAACACTGATTTAGTCAAGCAGTCTTCATTCAACTTTGACGTAACGTAGGTTTCTACAAACTTTGACAACAGCTACCTGACAGACATGTCATTTTACCCAACCCTTAAGCTCGTGTGCGTTTTCTAACTCCACCTGAGAGGTGGAGTTAGAAAACGCACACGATCTCCTCTCCATTGAACTCGGACTTTGAGCAGGCATCCACATGATGGCACTGCTGTCGTTCCCCTGACGAGGCTATCTAGCAATCACTGTAATCACTCACTTGGACCAATTTGGTTAACACACTGTGGGTAGATAATATTCAAAAAAATGATTTTTCCGTTGGGAAATTAACCTTTGGCAAAATTGTAGTCGGTATTGTGCTAGCTACAACTTACAGCTTCTGGGAGGGGAAAATGTGTTCTAGACCTTTAACTCGAACTTTTATAACATATTTCATGTGGTGAGTACAGTGGGCATTCCTTTAAAATGACTGTGACTCCAAACTGCATTCAGCTACTCAATTCCACCACGCTACGGAACACTAATAATCTGCTCTAAACCCAAAACTGCTTTGCACTTTTGCTCTAGGAACACTCGGTAGTTCACAATATGGAGGCAAACGTGTGTCCTATAATAGACTTTACTGCATAAACGTTCTCCTGGATTGTGGACAAGTGAGAGATAGGGCTGGGTTTCGAGCTCAAAAATGCGAATCGAGTCGATTTTGGGGCGGGCTTCAGCTCGACCCGACTTGAAGTGGCCTCGAAGTGACCTTTTTTGGCTCGAAGTTACCTAGTGAAGTGGCTGGTCCAGACCCAACACCTGCTGCTGGCCCCTGCCGATGGAGGCATCGCACAGGTTTCCACTTCGAGCCAGGACTGGGTTTCGAGCTCAAAGTTTCGAGCCGACTCCAGCCCGACCCGACGCGAACTCGAGCCCAGCTATGATGAGTGATCCTGAAGCAAAAGTTTGGATCCAGAGAAGATTCTAAGCGTTTCAGGGGCAAAGAGGTGAAGTCAGTCTTGTCAAAAGTTATGGGGCCCCCAAAAAATCCAGTCAAAGTCAGCAAGTCAAAAGTTACGGCTGAATAAGAAGTGTTCGCTCTGCACTTAATACGGAACGTTATAAAATTTTGAGCTAAAAGTATGGCTAGCCTTTGGAAAATAAAACTGCTGTCAGTAAGAGTCCCAATATTTTGGCCATAGGCCAAAAAGACCGACCGCCCCCACATCAAAAAGTACTTTTTGGAACCAGTCTAGTCAATATATTTCATCCATTGTACTCACCAAGGCAATGGACCCAAAGAGAATACTTGCCCAAAGTGAGAATTTCTCATTTCTGAGTCCTGATCATGCCAATACCACGTTCAGGGACCCGCAAATGGTATCCTGAGGTCGGTGGAGAATGAGGTGAAGCACCGCTTAGGGCGCTAGCACCACAATGTGACGCAATTTTTATGGATCGTGGGCTAGTGAGGCTCGTCCTAACACACAACATTGTTGCCAAGCTTGGCCAGGGTGAACTCGGTCGTGATTGTTTGCATAACGCAACCCCACTGTCGGGTTCACCCCAGTATTCTGACCGACATCATTACGTTACGCAGTCAGTGCTGCCGTCTACACCGAGTCCCAGTTCAAGGGGAACGCGGTTATGGGCGAGACCTTCTTGGATCAGCAGTTCTGGCTGTATCTCTACGGCTTGGGCGTCTCCTCCGTCGTCCACTTCATGGGCAACCCGACCTACGGAGCAAAAAACTACATCCAAGACGTCAGAGGTGGCAAAGAAATCTCATACACTAAGAGAATTTTGCATCAAATTACCATTTTTGCAGCCATGAGCAATACGATATACCTACTGTTCTTGCTGGCCGTGCTCATCGGCTCCGTAGGCGGCCTGGTAACGGCCGCCATCCTCAAGTTCCTCGACAATATCGTCAAGGAGTATGCCGGCAATTTGGCCAACGTCGTCACGGCCGCCATCTGCAGCCAGATGTTCCCGGATAAGTTCCAGGTGAGCAAGTAATGCGCCCACCGACTGTTGGACGAGACCGACCAAGTCAATACTCTGTTGCAGTTCACGCCCTTCATTACGTTGAGTCTCGTCTTCCTGTTGACGGGCATCTACTTGTATGAGACGGAGAAGAAGAAGGTCGCGATGGCCACCGCGGCGGAGACGGCGGCCCAAAAAAACCGACAAGAGATGAACGGGAGAGATAACTAGAGTTACTTTATTCAAAGTTTTGATATATTTATACCCTGCACCTTATCATTAGTTTTCCATTGCACTGTGGAGCTCTCCAAAGGAATAATCTCCAAAAGAGAAATCCTCCTTAACAATAACGTCCCCATCAGCATAAAATAGGTCAATTTTACCTGTGTGACAAATAGAATAAAGTGGGGTGTCAAATCCACACTCTGAATGGGAGTTTTCACTGTATCTGATGACGGAAAAAAGGTGTTTGCGGCGGCCTCGGGGGGCCTCATCAACCCTAATCCCCTCACTACCCGATTCGGCCTCCACAAGTGATTTTTCTTTTCTCCCTGACCCGTGAATGGAGGCCGAGTAGCGTCCTCGGCGTGCCCTCGGACACGAAGCCCCAGACCTCTTCCAAACCTCCTTCGAGCAGATCGGATCACTCAGGTCCTGCGTCCGCGTCCGCGTTCGTTCACGCTCGGGACACACGCCTTTTGTACGGCTCACACACCAGCAGTTGCGGTCACGCCCGCGCCGTCGTCCGCCCCCCTCCCCTCTTATTTAGTGTAGCCTGAGCGCGCGTCATGGTCAAACTATCTTGTCCTCAGATGGCGCCCGGCGTCAGAGGGGGAAAGACGTGTGAGCTCTGACGCAAAAAAGTCTCGCGTCGATGGCTGCTGCTGGTGCTGGTGCTGCGTCACTGAGAGGAAACAATAAATGCGTCAGTGCGTGCATCACACACACATCCATGTTATTAGATGTCTGCTGACTGCGCGCTTTTTCGCAACTCTTTTTGCGTAATAAGGGCAGCAATTTCTGGCCTCTGGTGATCGTTTTGTTTGGCTCCCGGAATCGATTTCCTCGTCTGAGAAGAGAATCATCCTGTCATTAAGGTAAGACAAAACCCGCCAATAAAAGCATTGGGAGCTGCGCGCTCAGGGTCCAGACGAGGACCTCAGAGTTGCCATTGATCTTGGAGCAGAAAAGATTCCACGTCAGCTCTGCAAATTCTGACAATTTTTTTGCGGTCCCCTTCGTCTTTGCCACTTCCTCTATAGGTAAATGTAAGAAGACATATGTAGAAAAAAGCTTTATTTATCGGGCTGGTGCGGATTTCGCACGCAAATTTCCCACGTGGCAAGGTCAAGCACAATTGCCGGTGAGACTCCCGCCATATGGCTGGGGAAAAAAAAAGAGTCATTGCTATGGACAAAAATTTGCCTTTTGGAGCAATCCTGGAGGGGGGAAGGAGATTGAGTACAAGCTGTAAATATCCGATTTTTAGGTCACGGTGCTTTGACTTTTTTCCCTTTCTTTATCTGCAATGTGTGGTCCTGTCCTTTGGTGGCATTTGGGACAGATTTTATCTTGATTGCTTCTTCTTCTCTGCTGCTGTGAGAAGAAGCAGTGGAAATCCTTGGTAGGAAAGGTCAAGCAATCGATTGTCATCATCATCATCTTCTTCTTCTTCGGCGTCGTCGTCATCGTCGTTTTTCACCCCTGGGGAAGCAGCACTGACGCGTTGCTCTCGTTGCAGTTGCGTCATCAGCGCGCGTAAAACGCACGTGTTTATTTATTCGGTGTGGTGGATTTTTTTGCTTTGTTTTGTTCCACATCCATTTTTCATGCAGAGAAGCAAAAATATGAGGTGAAAAATGCGTCTTCGACTCCGAATCACCCTCGGCGACCTTGGATCGAGCTCTGACACGTGATGTGCGTCAATTGACGCACTTTGACGCAGATTTTTGCTGCTGCAGCAGCGCGCGTAGCCCACCCCTAATTGCCGTATCGAGCATTGCGTAAGTATGATCACTGTGTGTGTGTGTGTGTGTGTGTGCGTGTGTGACCTGGTTTCATACATGACGGCCGCGGCGGGACAGGGGACCGGAGCAAACACCACAAGTGCCTTATGCCCCTGTCGGAGTCCTTGCTGTCACCCTGTTTTTACTTGGGGTTGATGCTGCGAGCGCGCAAGCGCTGCTATAACCTGTGTCGGAGTCCTTGTTGCCACCCTGTACTTGAGTTCTGTGTACGTAGGTGTGATCTAGGTAAAATATCGCCCGGCCCGGCCGGCGACCATGAACTGCTCTATACCATACAATCCATAGACTACAAATACTTGCTCATGTAGATTTTTTATGGTATTGTACCACACAGAAAGATTTGTACCAAACAGATGGAAAAGTGAGTGTGTGTGTGTGTGTGTGAGAGAGAGAGAGAGAGAGAGAGAGAAACAGCTGTCGTACATGACCTACACCATCTGTGAATCGGATCTTTCCGCTCTGTCCAGATCCCCACGCGTATTTTCCATGCAGATTCGCCTCCGCATGGGGCGTGTATGAGTGGTGCAAGTGAGGAAGCAGGGACAGAAAAACAGATGAGGAATTCAGCCTTCAGCTTGGACGGGAGATGAAAAAGATTCCTGCTGCTTGACCTTGCTGAGAAGTCATTCAACTTTTTCTCCGGCCATAATTTTTTCCCTTCATATTTTCGTTGTGTTTTTTCCCTCAAATGACTGCTCTTTTACTTAGCAGCAATGAGAAGCTTCAGTAGCGTGATCAGGAAATTGGCGTTCAAACAGAAGCTCCAAGAGCAACGTTTTGCTATACTTTTAAGAGCCACGAATGGTTTGAACCGATGAACTTGACTAATTTGCCTCGTTTAAACTGCGTTAATCACCTCCCCCCCCCCTCGAACACGCACAAAAAATTATGCAATAAAAGCTTTGAAATTTTTCTGCTTCAGTCTTTATCATCGTTCATTAAGCTCAGATGACCTTGAAATGACTGTGACGCATGCACGCACGTACGCATGCATATCTGTTTGTCCTTCTCTCGCTCTTCAACCAGGAGTTCTGTGGTTGCACATCTTTCTACCATTTTTCTGTATTGAGTTACTCGTACGACGAAGTTTGTGGCTTTGCGGAAAAAGTCAGCCGTCATCGTGGCGTCCGGGTGGTGAAGTCCCGGGGACGCCATCAACAGGGTGGGCGCTAACACCACGAGATGGCGAAATCGGACTTGCACGCGTCACACATGCATTTTAGACAAAGAGTCGAAGAAACAGGGTGGACACAATCACCACGAGACCCTTAAGGAATAAGAGACTTCTGTGATTCATGCATACGTTTATAAGTAGTAAATATTTGTCCCCTAAGTAGTGAAAGAAAGGGTGAGCGCAAGCACAAAAAAGGGTGAATGAAACTACTTAAAAATGTCTTGTGCAGGAACAAGTTCTTCACGAATATTGACAACAGCATATTTTTTTTTCAAGCACTATAAATCAGCGTTGCCAGATTACCTGTCAAACTGAAAGAATTTTTGTGCTTGTTTCCGCTTTGGGGCTGTCACGAAAGCATCGATGACAACAACCACGACAAATGAAAGTAAAAACAGCAATTTTTCATAGCATTCACAGCTTCATCAGTATTGATGAAGGCAGGTTGAGAGAGAAATTATCCACGCAGTCCATGAATAGGTACACTTTTCAAGGACTTTGATGCATGAAAAGGCATCTATTTTTTTTGAGTTTATTGATAAAAAGACTTTTTTTCCTCCCACACACGCATGCACACACAGGGGGAGTTTTCACTTTCTCATGGTCATTGGGACAAAGGGTCGAAGAAGTCCTTCAAAGCGAGAGTTTCTTTGTTGTCAAGAGATCTCCAAAGCACGATAAAGTCGATCAACTTCGAGCTTTTATTCGCTCGTGACGAGCCCGTAAAACAAACACACCCGGCTTGATGAGTGTGATGATGACGACTCAATTGAATCCCGACCGCAAATATCACTTCTTTTCACATCACCTTCGTTCTACTTCCACCAATAATCGAGTGTAGCGAGAGCAAAAAAACAGGCGGTGGCTGAATCTTGGCGATGTGGCAACCCTGGATGAACGTCAGTGGCACTGCCGATATTCACCGTATATTGCCCGGCAATATTGTAGCACTATGTGTTTCGTGCTTTGACTGGGGTGATTTGACCTGTCCAAGGCCTTAGATTCTCGGAGGGCGGGCGGAGGCCCGAGAACAATCGAAGGACGTGGACAGGTCAAAGCCTCAGTCACAACGAGGCAAATATTGTGCACGTAACTGACGGCCCGACAATTTGACGCCAAATGGTTGTTCCTGCCCTGAATTGCGCAGTATAAGGCACGGAGTGCAAAGAAACTCTGTTTGACATATATTATAGAAAATTCACTTGTTTTGAGCTAATTCAGTCCCCAAATGTGTCTCCTTCGAACTAAAAAGTAAAGCAACCATGTTACATTAACTGAAACAGAGACGAACAACACTTTTTTTTACTTACAAACACTTCGTGCACTAATCGGAGCCAACAGGCACTGAAAACTTTATACAAATCAGAAACCAAGGTGATGTGGCAGCGCTGATGAACTTCTTGGCACCTGTTATTCTCCACTTTAGGAATATATTTTGAACCTTAACAAGAAATTCAAGCCGTGTCACTTTTCTTTCTCGGCGTTCGTGGCCACCCTGTACACGTAGGTGATACAAACAGAAAGGTCAGGTGCCAAATTTGTCACGCTTCTTATGAAGCTTCACCCACTGTATCCAGTGTCTGCAATGCTGGCCAGCTTCCACAGGTGAGATCACACACAGGTGAGATGATTTAAGCTGCTTCGTTGCCTTAGAAGTGACCCTGAGTGTCTTGACCGTGACCCTCGAGGGTCGCATTTTCTCCTTCACTGCCTCATAATAGCCCAAGACCTCTCAGAAGGGTGCGCAAACACCACATAAATCTAAACCTTTTTTTTTGGCAGATCAAAAGTTCGCATATTTGTGTACGTCCTGAGCTTAGGAAAACTACACCCTTAAGGCTTGAAGTGCAATGTTATTTAGAGAATTGGTAGCACAACTTGGCCTTGCTTTCGGGGGGAAGAGGGCGAGTTCAAACCCACTCGGCCCTTATCTAGTGTGCAACGTCACAGCACCCCTGGGTTTTTTTGTACGCACAGATGCGTGATATCTGGCGCCAGATGCAAAAATCGCAGCGAAATTGCCCGATTAAATACCGACCTCCACACACCGCATGTACGTAAAAGCGCCCCTATTCGCGCGGATGCGCCCAAATTGTGACCACAAGACCGACCCTGAAATCTGCAGTGCGCATGTACAGAGGGAGAAGATACAAAGAAATCAGGGTAGGTAAGGGTAATCAGGGTAGGCAGGAAGAATAGATAAAAAGAAATCAGTCTCGTTAGGCCATCTTTTTCAGGTCTCTGTGTGACGCATTTCGTGCGTCAGCGAGTCACAAATGACTCTTTTTGCCCCGTCACCCCCAGCCACTTTTAGTGCCTTTTAATGCCTACGAATTTAATTCATGCAGGGTTTTTTTTGCAAACTGTATTTTTTTTGCTCCCAATTGTGATGTGCGTGATTGTCACGCTTTTTAGAAGGTCTGCCAAAGCAATGGCATTTTACGCAGTCTCTGTCTGTTCTCACGTGCAGACTCGTATGTACTCGTAGGCCGCTTTAATCGCCAAATGAGGGCCTGTCAAAATTCGCAGCCTTGCAAATATCTGGGATGAACTGAATGCAGTGGAAAAATTTTCATCAGGATCGACGTTGTACTGATCAGCACTTTTGTGTTGCAGATATGAAGTCATCGGGGACTGTTCCAAGATGAGGATTGCCAAGATTTTCCATTTCGCGTGGCTGTCGCCTTCGACGCCTGGAGACAGGAACGTCCTCTCGGGGCCTTGAGAACTGGAAGAAGAGGTCCTTCTCGGGGGTGGGGGTGGGGGAGGAAAGAATCGAGAACCCAACTCCAACATGACCACGATTTATCTTCTCCTGGGCCTCTGGGTCCAACTGTTGTCAGACGCCAGAGCTTTCGTCATCGCTCCACCTTGGGCAAATCAGGTGTGGCACAACCCGGGTCCATGATCCACGTGGTGCAAAGAAAAGTGTCTTCTTGTCCTCCTTTCAGGTGGTCAATCCGTGCAGCAAGAAGTCCTGGCAACTGATTCTGTGGCCGGAGAACAAAAAATGCTATCAGATCTTTCAGCAGGGCCCTTGCCCGAGCTCCCAGGAGTTGGCCTTCGACAAGGTCAACATGTTGGCCGTGTGCAGGTGCCCCAAGGACCTGCTCTACTGGCCTGAGAGTGACAGGTTTGGCAAAAGAAAAATAGCATGTTTATTTCATACATTTTTTTTTTCAACGTCGAATTTGCCTTCCTCCCAGTTGCTACCCTGAATTCAGCAAGGGTCCCTGCCAGCACAACCAGTACTTGGAGCGCGTGTCCTCCTCCGGCGAAGCCCGCTGCTCCAACGTCAAGCGGTGCGACAACGGTTGGATCTTCTGGCCCTCCGAAAAGTCGTGTCATCAACTGTATACACAAGGGCCTTGCCATAAGGTGAGCAAACTCGTAAAAAAAGTCTTTACACTTTCTGTTAATCCCCCTTGGCCGGTTGTCTCGGGACCCTTTCCCCTTGAGTAATTAATGGCAAACAATTATAGGATTATTGAGTAATTTTACCTATTGGAAACTGTTGTCTCGCAGGGCGATCTCCTAATTATGAACCCTTTGACGGCCGAGCCCTACTGCGGTTGCGATCCTGTTCTGCTGCACCAGTACTTCTTCCGCCCCTTGGGCCTATGTTATGAGCACTTCACCAGAGGCCCCTGTGAGTCCGGGCTCCTGTTCGCCTACAACCACACCGCCAGGTCCACCCACTGTCTGTGCTCGGGCGCGTTAGAGCACTATCATGCGCCCAGTCAGAGATGCTTTCAGTTTGGCACCAAAGGGCCGTGCAAGAAAGGCCAGGTGAGGCTTTCTTATGCAAGTAGCAAGTATTTATTGCAACAGGTACTAAACACTTCCTAAAATATTTCATAAAAGATTTTCGCTCTGAACGAGGACACCGGCGAGGGCGAATGCTCATGCAAGGACGGCTACCTCTTCTGGCCCAAGGACGGCCAGTGCTACAAGTCCTACACCCCTGGGCCTTGCAGGCCCAAGGAGTTCATCGTGCCCGGCCCCGCCGACGACGACCAGGGAAGGTGTGTCCTCAATCCCTGCCCACGTGCTCACCTGTACTTCCCTGGGGAAGGTGGCAGCCCCGCGGAGTGCCACAAGGTGGGCAGCCGGGGTCCCTGCGAGCTGGGCGAGCTCGTGGTGTTCGAGCGCCATTCAGGCAAGAGTTACAGGGGCGAGTGCGGCTGCTCGCCCGGCTACAATCAGAACTACTGGCCCGAGACGGGCAAGTGCTACGAGTGGTACACCCAGGGCCCCTGCAGTGAGGGGTTCCTCTTCCACTATGCAAAGAGGGGAGAGAACGGCAGTGATTCTGAAGGTGGCACCGAGTGTGTCTGTGATGACGAGGAGGGATTTGTCTACTGGAACGAGACGCAGGCCTGCTACAGGGTGTATACTCAGGGACCCTGTCCG
>JAAUXU010145818.1_pt1 | contig 30410 bp, 26 predicted proteins | sample 7278151 | NCBI WGS metagenome assembly JAAUXU01 (sample SAMN14350113, study PRJNA611818) | marine sediment metagenome | isolation source: surface marine sediment (1.8m) | place: French Polynesia: Moorea | collected 2018-08 | reverse complement strand
CCCCCAACCCCCACCAAAACCCCAAACCTTCGCCCTTTGTGTCTTCAACACCCTCTAGCAGCAGAATCCAAAATCGGGCGTAAAGTGCTTCTTGCCCAACTGTGCATACAGTGAAACCCGGATATAGTGACACAGTTTAGTTGAAGTGAAATTGTCACCATGAGCGGGTTGTCGCTATACCCTGGTGGCAATCCTATAAAATAAAAAAAATGATCCTTCAGTAGTTTGTCACTATAGGACGGATGTCACTATATCCGGATGTCACTATATCCGGACGTCACTGTATAACTATTATTGCCCACCCTCTGTTTGAACGCAGAGGTCAAAAAAGCAAAGTCAATAGTTTATAGTTATCCAATAAAAGTGACGATTTGAGCAATCGGAGCCTGAGCGACAGGAGCCATCATCAGAGCGACCGGACCAGGAAGGAGGTGGTGTGACAATCAACAATTGCAACTGAAAGTACGAGTGAGCATGGACATGGTGACCTCAATAAAATTGTACTGCGTGTTCTCTTCTATACTGACTGATTATGAACAGAATGAAATCGAAATGGACCATGACGTCATTTGGCAAGTTGCATTTTATAAACACTCTGGCTCTGCAGCCCTGATTGATGCCCTGGTTCCCCGGGCAGCAACACTTTCGGGCTGTAAAGACCAAGTGTTGGTAAACTGCTACTTTACCAAAATTCTAAGCATTTCTAAGCATGGCTTTTGCTGATTTCTGGCTATTTCGTTGCTGCCAGATATTTCTCCGCCTTCACGCACTTTTTCACTGCCATGCATTTGGGCCTGACTGAGCATCTCATCGCTGACAGGCATCTCGTCGCCGCTGATCACCTCATTGCCATTGAGGATCTCATCGCCCACATTATCAGGCTGCCCAACAGTGAGCAATTGCGGACTTCCCAGGCCACACGCTCTTTTGGCACCCTTTTTTGTCTCAGGAGAAAAAATCTCTCTACAAAATCACACTTCGTTGTACCTTGACCTTGTCTGAAAGTAACAGTAACATGTTGTAAATGTCATATAGTTTTATCTTGTGATGTTTCTCCCAGATCAATCACCAAGGAATCACCCACTGAGAAAATCAAAATCAATATTTTAAATGGCCATAGCTCACCTAATAATTGAGATAGGGACCTGTGCCAAATCAACGCTCTTTTCATGGAGAACAAGATACACAGTGTATTTTTGTTTTTTTATGAGTCTCGAGTGGGCCTATTTTCTCAATGTTTATCCTTGGTGTATTTGGAGCTCTACCATCCGCACACAACAATACCATTCTTGTACGCTCTGCATACATGGACCTGTTCTTCTACTGTTTTCTTATGAAAGTGTTGTTGTTTATTGTCCTTATGTGTAAAATGAAACTTTTGGCTACCTCTAACACCGTCTAACCACTGTTCCTGGCCTAAATGATGCACGAATGTGGCGCGAAATGATATGGCGCAAAGACTTGGATCTTTGTAGACCAACTTTTTATACATATTTTTTATACATAATCTCTGATCATAAGACATTTTGTCTGAACCCTGTCAGAAAACACACGGGAAATTTGAAGGTGCCTCGATACGGTACCCAACCGGTAGAAGTCACTGGGCGAGTTGTCGGGCGAGTTGAGGGACGAGGTGTCTTGCAACCAGAGAACCTCCTCCAGACATCCTTCACAAATGGTTTTCCTCTTGGCATCCTTCACGGTCCACACTTCATTTTGGTATAGATCAAGATTTTGTGAACTGTTAAAATGCCACCTTTATGTTTAAAAAGTTTCACAGGCCTACAATGAGCCCATAGCATGGATCTTGATTAACAGTCCGCCGTAGAATTGAGGGTGAAAAGGTAACGACATATATCGGCATGTTAATATGTATAATAAGAAGGGCTTATAATGCACAAAGTTAGGGAGTGTTGGTGCTGCACAATTGATGCGGACGCGTTATTCACCTTCAGAGCTATTCATACCTGACCCTGAGGATATCATTCATCACCAATGTCACAATCCTCCTCCTGCAGGTTGTTAATCTGCTCAATATGTTCATCATGAAAAACGGTATCAATGATTTCTGATACGGTCCTGCCTGGTCCTGTTTGTTTTGATGGCCTCTCGTCTCCTTCACTTGAGTGAATGATGACTCATTCACCACAGTGGAAATATTTGGTGGGATAGGAAAATGTTTTCTTCCTGGTGCTTGACAACATCCATCATTTGGCAATGGTCAAGGCATGGTTGGTTCATCTCCCTTGAAACAGTTGTAGTTAAGAAGTAAGCCAGACAATGCGACTGCCGTAAGCTCACCTCACCTCAGGGTCTGGAAGCAGATTGGCTTCAAGACCGAGAAGAAAACCAATGGATGGGATTGAGGAGGGGTAGAAGTGACAACCAGTTGTAATTATAACCACCCATTTAAGACACTTGAGCACTTTTAAGATGTGGTGACCATTTTTTAAAGTGAACGCATAGAGTTTCCAAGGTAGTAGTCACTGTTGTTATTCGCAAGTTTTCGGTACGAGCCAACACATTTGGTAGCTTCATTCCTGGCCTTTTGCCACCTACGCAGTTACTTGCCCCAGCAGAGCAGCCTCGAGTCCCCCAAGCTTCATATGTTTGTCTCTGTGTAAATGTACCTTCTTATGAGTGTGCTATATAAAAAGTGATTAGAGAAAAAATGAGTTCCTCTCAAGTTAATCACAATGCTTGTCGGTCCATTCAGTTGTGACCTGACGCAGTGGATGTTTGAAAGGAACTCTTTCAGCCGGTTAATTATTAAGAGTAATGAGTACTCACTACTTGTTGAAAGTGGGCTTTCTATTGCAGCCAAAGTGCCCAAACAGATGTGAAAGCTTGGTGGAAGAGTATCTTGGTGAAAAGGGTCATTACGAAGCATCGTTGTCCTCGGATTTACTTCTATCATCTATTTGGAGTTCTACGCCTGGAGTTGCTTGACGGTACATTACGCAATTTCAGTTTCATGAATGGTCGTGCGGACGTGCGGGGGTGCGTGAGGGCGTGTGTACGTGCTGAGCACCAAGAGTGAAGAGACCACTGACTCCCTGGACGTGCACCAACACTGCCTGTAACCCGCGTGCATAAACACGTCGGACGTGCGCAATGAGTGCACCCGCCGTTCCCCCTCCTGCCGGATAGATTTTCACTTGAACCCTGACTGGACGGGGTTCAAGTGAAAAGCTTCACTGAACGGGGCGGCGGCCGTCGTGGTCGAGGCCGTCCACAGGGTCGTTGAGCCGCCACTTGAGATGTGACAGCGCGCCGCACCCTGTATTTGGTCGAAGAGCGAAGCAAGAAGTTCTGACGAGGCGCACATGATATTTACTTTGAAGTCCATCAGCCCTTCGACGAACCATGTTCCATCCTCCTTTAATGCCTCCCAATACATTAATGCTCTCTACGGGAATCGATGATTTAAGCTCCGCTGCGGACAATGAGGCGGTGATTTGACGACGAGGCTCAAATATCGTCGTCGTCTTCGTCTGAGTTCTGCTCCTGAGAGGAGTCTCGCTCTGGCGGAGGCGAAGCCGCCACCTTGGGATCTCGCTCTCCATCAGTTGTCGAGAGAAAGGCGTGAAAGAAACAAAGACGGAAAGAGAGAAAGAAAGGAAGGAAGGAAGAAAGAGAGAAAGAAAGAAGTGTTCTTTCCGGCCATTCGATTAGCAAAAAAAGTGTGTCCCTTTTTACTTCACTCCTCTTGCTACTGATCTTATCGGCGTGGCAACAACACTTTCGCCTGGCAGAAAACCTCGGCAAAAAGTTTGCGTCTTTTGTCCGACAAACCCACTGAGAAGGAGAAGAAAAGAACCCTGTGGTTGTTGCCGACATTCAGTCCAAAATCACCGGTAGGTAGAACATCACAAATTGCCTGTCAGTCTCGTCAGCGAAGGAGAAACACTAAAGGTAGAAGAGAGAAGAGCCTCCGTTGGGAAGGTCTGACGGGGACTTTTAATATTTTACTGCAAGAAAGTTTTGCCGCGAAACCATCTGTGAGTGAGAAAGAGGTAGGGGAAAAAAAGAGTTCCATGTCCCTGTGTCCTCTGCAGAAGAACATTTATCTATGACAGTTGTAGTCGTACATTTTTTCGGGTCAAATACGTATCAATTCTTCTTCTGCCGAAAAACAGTTTGAGGTATGACAGAGAAAACAGTCAATTCATTTGGTGTTCAAGTCAAGAGGGAACAGCAAAAAGTAGACATGTGTAGTGTAGAGTACATTCACTCCGCGTGTGTATTCCTATTCGTGTAGGCATGGGGCGAATGCAAACTGACTTAGTCAATCCATCTTGAATTTTAAAAGTTGTGACAAATGAAAAAAAAGGCAGAAAGGCGGCTGCAGGAGCAGCAACAGCAGCAGGAGCAACAACTGCGGCAGGCGCAGCAGCAACGCCTCCCCAACAGACTTCAAAGAAAATGTTGATGCACGGATGGAGAGAGAGAGAGAGAGAGAAAAGAACTTTGCACACCCACCATGCATGGCTCAAATGTGCAGAGAGTGTTCTTGTATCTCCTGAGACACCATGGGGGCCAGGAGCGCCATCCTGTCTGCACAGCAACTCGATGCTGGAGAGTCTAGAGCGCGGGTGTCATCAAGCAAGAATCATCAATACTGCGAGGACGACCAGCGATGGGATTAGCGGACGCCCGCCCTAGTGAAGATAGATAGAAGTCTGCTTTGTTGTGCCTCCACTTACCGAGGTAGGCGAGTCCTCAGGGCCGGAGTAACGTAAAGCGTCTTTAATCTAAGGGGCAGAGAACAAAGGAGTCGTCTGCAGCATGAGAATGGAAGTCTTTATTACGTAGCGCTGACAAGATGATGGTAATATCTCACCATTTCTCGTTGGGGGTACGAATCTGGATGAAATGAGGAACGCTGTTCTTTGAGGGGGGGGGGGGAAACTGCGTGAAAGTATTTTCATGTCGGGTCGTTGTGATGAGGCACGCGGCATTTAGTCCTCAAATGAAAGTAATCTATGGTAGGGGTCCTATGTGGGGAGTGTGACACGTCTACGTGACGGGCATGTCAGTGCTGCTAAAACTGTCCAAGAATTGCTTGCTTATTCCTGACTTGCTTGTCTTGTGACTTTTTGCAACTGCTTGAGCTGCGAAATATCACTGCAAAAATGAGCAGAAATGGGCATTGTCGTGCAGAATAAAAGCTCTCTTTGTATATCTGTGCTTGCTGTGCTTTCAAGCATGTACTTGGGAACAATCTTTCAGGTTCTCCGCTCTTCAGGTCGATGATTCTGTGAGGACTTTTGACTGCTCTTTGCTTTGTCATTGCCTTGCCTTGTAATCGGTGCCATCTGGGCTCACAAAAGGTGGCAAAACATGAGTCCGTAGCAGTGAAGTCGACTAAGAAGCGCTTTCACACATGTTTATGATCCAGCATTTCTTTGAACAACTTGGATGACTGAGTAAACTTCGCAACATCAGTAATGTCACATATGAGCACCACGACAAAGGAGAATAATGGAAGCACTCGTGTCGCTCAAGCCTGATCCACGGGGGCGTGAGTAACGCGGTCCATTCAAGAACGAGACAGCAATGAACTTTCTCTGATTGGTTTTTCCCGAGGAGTGACTTTCAAATCCTTTAACAAAAACAACTTGGAAGTTGCTGTTCCCCGAAGCCCCGGGAAGCTTGACTGCCAGTCATGGAGGTTGAATATCTCCGCCAGTTCTTAACTGAACGACTAAGTGGAAAAAAACCCGTGAAGCACGCAGTCTGTGCGTGGCGTGTTGCTCTGGCAAGCAATAGCGAGTTTCATACACCTTGCACAACCCTGAACTCGCACTTATGGCACCCGCACATTGTGCTCAGCACCACGTGAACAGACGGAAGCACCTTTGCGAATAGTAATGGAGCGACAGTGCAGTTGCACGGTTGACGAGGCCCGCGGCGAGAGGCAGGTGACGGGAAAGTCATATGTCAGTGCATAATGCCTTTCTCACTAAAGAATCTCATCTTCTGCCAAGACGTGCCAGGTGAAGGAACAAGCGCGGAGAAATAAAGTCTCCCTTGCCAGGAAGACGCTTTGAATTCTCCGAAGAGGGCGATTTTCGCTCCCTAACAATAAGGCTGGGGAAAAAGCAAAGTCTCTCCTCCCGTCTTCTGTTTCCCCTGATGGAGTCTTTCTTCTTTCTTCCCCAGGGATGTTTGAGGCTCTCACGTCCATATTTTTTTCAAAAAAGAAACACAGCACTACTGGTGGTCGAAGTTGGATATGCAGACGCTGCTGTCCTCTTTAAAAACATCCAATGCGGGGAACCTTTGTCAAAACAGGGTGTCGCATGATGGGACTAATTTGTCACGTCTTCCCTAAGGCACTCGGCTTGAGGCACGTAGCCGGTGTAGCTGGAATGCTGTCAAGATCCAGTATTGAAAATTTGCAGCGTGACTGACTGAGCTAATTGACTGAGATAAGCTGCTTTCTGCCTGCCTTCGTTGGAAGCACGTCAGGGCTTGCCCAATGTCTGACTAACCGTGCTGTACTCACAGGTTCGCACTTGCGTCACCCTGTCTGTCTCGGTGTCATTATAAAGTCACCCTGTATCTTTCGGTTTCATTGTAAAGTGACCCTGCCTGTTTTCATTTTCTTAAAAATTCACCCTGTCTCTTTCAGTTTTGTTATAAAGTCTCCCTGTCTCTTCCAGTGTTATTGTGAGGTGATCCTGCCTCATTTCGTTTTGTTATAAAGTCACCCTGTCGCTTTCAGTTTTGTTATAAAGTCACCCTGTCTCTTTGGGTTTTATTTCAAAGCGACCCTGGCTCTTTCCGTTTTGTGATAAAGTCAAGACAATTTTACTGTCCTGTTGGCTGAAAATTCGGCCATATTGAAGATTAAGGGACTTCTTTTACGTTTACCAGTGACTCCAATATACCGGCAAATCCGAAAACACTATGTAAATACTAAAAAAGTTGGACGTAAGGGACGGAAAATGTATATGATTCATCAAATACTTCCACTTAAAAGAAAAAAAATCAATATGGCCTCCATTGGCCTCCCAGTCTGCCCCTGAAGGCAAGATCTAAAGGAGAAGAAGAGCACTTTGGAAGTAGTGGACAACAAAGCAGCCCCCCCCCCTCCCATCCTCCTCCCTCCCCCAGTCCAGGTTCCACTGCTAAGTGATTCAGTTTATGACACCGCATTTTTCAGGTCCTCCTTAAAGTTTAAAGAATTTTCAGTCCGACCTGAGACGCCAATTCAGATCGTTTCGAGACGTTCGACATGAAGAAATGGAAGCGGAACAGCCCAACACCGTAGAGGGAGGCAACCGATGAACGGAATCACCTGAGGACCTTCAAAACAGTGTCCAACATCTCTAGTAGAGTGGCGATCAAACTTGAGAAAACTTGAGAACCAAGCTAAAAGCAATTTCATCAATATACTTCACAATGCATAGTGAGGGTAATCTGATGAGCATGGGACAGGTGCCGGAGGACTTTGCTGCCAAATCTGAGTTTGCCCATGGGCACCCATGATCCCTGATTCTCGCTTCTTGCTGGGAAGCATCAGTTGCTTCGCCAGTGAGACATGCACGGAAATCCTTCGAAAAAGCGAGAAGAAATGTCACTTCTACGGAGCCTACAGCCAATAATTTTGTCTGCTTTCATGGTTTCTGGCTACTGAAATCTACTATCTCGGGCTACTGAAACCCTCTACTTCTGCAGTTCTGATCGGCAAGGGGATGCTCATGAGTCACTGCTCACCCTGTGAGGATTTTGACTACGTAAAGTCCAAAATTTGTCTAACAAGCCAAAAATCTTTTGAGCAGCAAAATTGTTTAGTGGGTGTGGTTTCAGTCGTAAGAATCCGATCGTGAGCCTCCCAGGACACTACTGGCAGAGAATTTGCCCCTTGCCACACTGGCAACTTTGATTATATGATTGCTTGGGGGCCCAGTCAAATGCTCTTGCATTTGTATCCCCTAGGCCTAGGCCTCGACACCTGGCGGCTGGACTTCCTAATCCAAGGCTGCACACCAGACAAAAGCCACTCGAGTGAGCTGTGCTCCATCCAGATTGTGCGAGTCTGACATACGACCTCAAGGTGAACTTAAGCTAATCAAATTGCTGGAAGTTTTGAAAAATTGGTCGCACTTCTTTCATAGACGCAGTGAAGTCTCAAGTGAAGCTTGCGAAAAACTATGCGTGTAAAAATTGCATGTTGAAGTCCCACAGGAACCATAGCCTTCTCGCCTACTCCAAGCCCTCAAAAAGCACCCATTGACCTAAAGGCGCTACCAAAGTTGCTTCACCCTGTAGTACTCACTGCCATTAACTAAAGACAAATTCGCTCCTGTTAAATTGACAGGAGACCTCTAATTGTAAGTGGAGACGATTTTTTTTTCGGGAAAAAATTCTTCATTGTCTGCCAAGATGAAACTTTCTGCCCGATGGAGCTCCTGGTGCTGAAGAAGTGAACCTCCCGAGGCTCGGACCAGAGAAACCCGGGGGCCTGATGCAACGCGCAGATATCGCTGTTTGGACGCAGCAAGACTTTGCCAGAGCTGAAAGTTGTATCCCTGAGGTCGTCGTGGCTTTCTAAGCATTCTTCCCTCCTCAGCTTTCTACCTCATTCACAGGCTCACAAATTGCGTTTTCAACATCAGCATCAGAGTTCCAGCGCCTTAATGCTAGAAGTATGTTGATATACTGCGAGCTTTTACAGTCTGCTTCAGGATATATCCTTTTTTTGCTGCCATCATTCTTTCACCCCTACCGAGATGTACGTACATACACACATGATGATGCCTACTTTTTGGCCAAAGAGTGGTTCAAGTTCATTTCCGCACATCCTGTACTTTCTCTGCTGGTGTGAAGAGGGTGCATTAGTGCGCGTGTTCAACGAGACCGCTGGACTTATAAAGGCTAGACTTGCCGTGTCTAAGTAGTTTTCCTTCCCCCACGAAGACGATTGTGATTATGGAGGGTTTCTTTAAACCATTTCCTGTGGAAAACTTGACACCTCACGCAATTCAATTCTAAACAATATCATTACTCAAGGGTGCGTTACTCCCAGTCAATCGAGGAAGTCGATTATTCGCACTTCTCCCACCAATGCTGACACACCACAAGCTGACGCTACGCAACAAGCGTTGAAATAGCCGTGCATGGATTCAAGAGTCATCGAGGATGAGTTGGTTGACAGGAGTGCTGCTAAAGAACGTGACGGTGTCGACCGTGACGCAGAATGGGGCTCGAACAGGGGGGGAAACAAGAGGCAGAGTGGGTCAGCCACTAAGGGGAAAAGCTTGCTACCTTGAAGCGGTTGCTCACGTGGATGAGAGTTTACTTTGGAGACTTTGGTTGGCCAGAGGCAACTGGCGCAACCATTGCCACTTGTGCGAAAGCGTTTCGGGAGAAAGGGAAACGTCGAAAGGCGAAGCAAGCGTGAATAAAATCTAACACACTTATTTACATCGGTATTATGTGAATATTTATGAAATACTTTCAGGGTGAAAGAGCTTCTCTCCACTTCTGTGGTGTGCTTTCCTGGACTTTGTTCTATCTGTCCACTACTGTCTGCCACTCTACTAGAACAGTCATTGCCAAACTGTCCAGAACACATCTCAATTTCCCTTCTTCAAAGGTGTCACTTTACACGAACTTTCGAGAAACACACTCCTCGTGCAAAGGTGAGGAAGAGATCTCGTGCATATGGTAAAACTGACTCTTTCGGTTAGCTACTTTAAACCCATGGAAAAGAGCCATGAAGAAGCATCAATCCGGAGCCCTGTGAAGTGACTTCTGGAAAAGGGGGAGGGGGGATCTTTGGGGGTAAGGGTTTTCTTCAATATAACTTTTGACTACACCGAGCGAGAGAAGTGGTTCGCCTTCCACGAGGCGCTAAGAATCTCCATTGAGACCGAACTGATGTGCACTTTTGCTCTCGGACCGCTTGTTTGCTCACAGTAAAAATTTGATTTACCAAACTCTGGAACAGCAAGGAACGTTGCATCCATATTGTTGAAGTGTGAGCGGTCCCTGGGCAAACGTGCACGTGAGTTCGGTTTAAGGGGAGACTCAGCTTTTTGATGAGCAGTGAAGGAGCGGTGCAAAATTAAAATCTGCACCTCAGACCTCCTGCTTTGGTGGAAAAAAATTGTTTCAATATGCAACACGTGTCTGAAAGAGAGCATAACCAATGATAATGTCATCTTTCACGGGAGCAGATTGATAGTTTGTCTGGCATCTCAGGAATGAAAAATTGGGGGGGAAATGTATATTTAACAACGACTATGTTCAACTGTGAATGCAAAAAAGTTCAGACATCTAAAATTAAATAAAAGCTCTAAAAAACTTATGATTCCGAGTGGTTCCTGACTTGTTTTGCTACTGTTGCATGAGTGCAATAGATAATTCAAAGCTGGCCCAAGATGCTGGAACTAGTTTATGTGACTTTTGCATAGGCGCATACGAAGTTTCATGAAGTGTGCTCGCAACAAAAAATTTATGCTTCTTTTTTGCGCACTGTATGTACAGAGCTGGGTATGATAGTAGTTGCATGAAATGCGGTTTTTTTTTTCAAACTTTCCAGTCTTGAAATTCCATACAAACTGCAAATTGAACTCATGTGAAAGATGACATTCGCTGTTGGCTGATGTTAGGAGGAATCTACGTCCAACCTCTTGAACCCCAGCTTATCTTGAAGTGCTGCACAACTGCAATCCGCAGCACAAAGGACATCACTTACTCAAATGCTTGAACACAGTTGGTGATCATAGTTCAAGGGTTTACACTGTTCGAGGGTGGATGGGAAGGCTCGAGGAGTGCACAGCACTGATCATATGTTGCTCACTTCTGATGTTCAACCCTAGTCGCAAGAAATAGGGTTTTTTGCAAAAAAAAAAAAAGATGTGGCAGTCTTTGAGGTACAAGACAAACTGCGACTTGGGAGCAGAAGAAATATGATACTCTCGTTTATGGCTGATGCTCAGTGCCAAGTCATTGTTGCAGATTCAAGTCACACTTTTTCACCGACAACGATCCAATTGGGAAGAGAGTGATTTCCCAAGTGCTTCGGACTGCAGTTGTGCAGCACTTAACTATGTAAGTTTACAGAAACTTGGAGGTTGCATATCGACATCATAGCATAAGTTCATCAGCAGAATGACATACTTCACATGGGCCTAAGTTGCAGGTTGTGTCTCATCTGAGGACTGCAACTTGAAGACATCTCCACCTCATGCATCTATTATGACAAGCTCTGTATGTGCACAATACAATCATGCATATTATTGTTACTGTGATAGCTTGTCAAACACTTACTATACTGTGGCATACGCACCGTGTGTGCAAGAATTAGCATCAAATGCTCTGCAGCTGCACTGCCAACAGATATTGGCTTAGCAGAGTCAGCGCACAACAAGTCAGGCTGTGCAAGAAGCATGCAACATTGGTTGCCCCGCAAAGGACTTTCGTGCTGACCAACTTCTAGGTAAAATGGAGCTATGAAACGCTCGCAAATTGAAGTAACTGACATTTTAAAATATCTTTCAAGCAAAACTTTTTTTAAGTGGCTGACTTTCAATTCAATATTTAATGTAAGTGAAAGCTTTTTTTCTACTTTCATCGTTTTTTGTCTGCCATGCCTTTAAAGTCCCTGTGGCAGCCGTAAAAAGAACCTGGCAAACCCTTCCAGATTAGATCCAGACCCTCTTTTGAAAAGCAATTTAAAATGACACATTTAGTTATTCTTTGAGAGTGAGGCTTAGTTAAGCAAAAGGTCTCACTGCCCACTTCAATCCTGCTCCCTTCGTACAGGTTCCATCAACGGTATAGGCAGTCACGGTACATCGACGTTGATTCGCGCTCACCCTGTATATGCAATACATGTCCCACGCGCTGCACCTCGGCCTCATTGTGCTGCCAGTGGATAGCAGATGTTGCTGACGCCACAAACTCTCTACACTCGCTTCGAACTAAATTAGGAGAAGCTTGAGTACGCTCTAATGCCCTCAACTTTCTACTTCTTTTCTTGTTACCTCTGGCAACAAGTGCGTTCTTGCCGCAGTCTCTGCTTTTTATAGTGCTTTTTTTCCCTCCTGTCTCCTGATCTTCTCAACTTTTTAGACAAGATTCGAGAAGTAGAAGTGCTGCCACCAAGTTGATGGTCACGGCTGATACGATTTATAACCGCGGCGGGCTCTCTGTGGTTGACTACAAACTTTTTACTGTAATGGAAAAGTTGTAGCCTGATTCTTTGTAATGAGAAAGTTGCAGGAAATCGAGCTGCCTTTGCAGCAGTGTGACGTAGGCCTCGGCTGAGGAGGCCTCACAAGAATGGGCAGGCAGTCAGAACAAATTTCATCATGTCGCATGATCTCCATGAACTCACTTCAGCGCACGGGCGGAGAGAAAAGAGCTGTGGGCAATTATTCTGCAAAAAGAATAAAAAAAGAGGCCTTTGATTTGAAGATTTGATTTAACTAAAAATGCTCCAAGCATGAGTTTACTTCAACGCAGAAACTGTTCATCATTTCCACGTATACAGTCTCTGGAATGGTTTAGGAGTCCCCAAGGCTGAAACGACTCTTCTGCAGTTGAGAGCCTCTTTTTACAAGACTTTTTTTTTAAAAAAAAAAAAAAAAAACAGGACGTACTGCAGGTGGAACATCTTAAGCGCCAACTCCTGCATCAGTTGAACATGTTTTGATTATTATTCCTGTTAAGTTTCAAGTTGGCCAAAAATCAGTGAAGAAGTTTGTGTCTGAAGTGATTTATCCGATGCTCTCCTCCGCCATCCTCTGCCTGTTGTGCACGGACGGGGGCGCCAGCCAGTCCCAGGACCGCCAAATCTTTTTTTTTTCAATGCGAAGTTGGGAAACGACTGTTACGAGGGGGGATGCAGAAAGCTGCGCCGGTCTTATGAAGATTTTCGCCTTTTTTCCGCACCTCTCTCGTCGTACGTTGGTGAAAAAGAAAACAGATGTGGGAGTGTTTGCCAGGCGTGAGCAAATTCTTGTCCACGTCCGCAAGAAACTTGGCCTCAGCCTAAAAGATGCAGGGCAGCGGACTGTAAAAAAAAGGCTCCTCGGAGAGACAGTCTTAGGAAATATCTGTCAGGGGTGCCCATTTTCCCAGTTTCGTCCTCTTGCACAGTCAATTGGGCATGATGCGAAGAGAGTTTGTGCAGCTCACTTTACTCGTCCTCCATGAAAACCACGTGTACTCTTTACCTTGACGCCCTTTTTTTTTGGCACGGTACCAAGGTGATATATGAGATCTGAATGCAAAGGTGTCGTAGCCTAACAGTTTTTTTGCGCAGTCTCAACTGCAATGTCCAAAAGATCCTCCATGAGGAGCCGCAGTGTGTATGTGAGATCTCCCCAATTGCAACTCTTCGTACAGGATTCTTGTTAAAGTCCATGTGTGCGGGGGGGGGGGCGGCAGAGGCTTAAAGGCTGATAAGTCGACGCAGGTCCCCTGGGCCTCGTAGGACGGTGTCTACGCGCTGCAGCATAATCTCTTATTGGCTCTTAGCGTCACGACAGCAACGGGTAGCGTCGCACTGTGCATCCAATTCAGGCCCGGCGCGCGTCCGCCCTGTGCATTCCATGCCACTTGGTGGGCCCACAGGCCTTGCAATTTTATGGTGTAGTAAAAAAAAAGACTACATATAGGAGATCTTATATTGAGGTCTAGTGTATCGGCGCGGATTGACGTGCAGCAAAAAAGCTCTGCACGAGGTGCACACTTAATGTACATTTTTACATGTATATACATTTATATAAGTGTGCCTACGTCTGTCCCAGGTGTTTGCATGGATGGAAAGTGTTGATTCCTTTATTCCCTCCCATTCAAAGGAGGAGGATAAGAAGCGGATATGGAGAGAGCGAATTTTTCTCCCCCAGCTCTCAGAACTCGGAGCGCAGTAGACGCATAGACATTCCTTTGTTCGCTCGCATCCTTCTCGTTGATAACTGGGGGAGGAAAACTGCATGAGTAAAGAGATTTTGGAGGATACGTGGAACAATTTATGAGAAAAACCTGCCAGGACTTTGAGCAGGCGCAACAGTTCCGCAACAACAAGTCTGAAGGAAGGCTCTTTGCACTTCTAACATCGCCGCTTGGGACCGATGGCTCCCGAGTTCTCCCTCTTTTTGTAAACCCGGATGATGTCCGTTAAGGCCGGACAAAGGACCTCTTTTTGACGCAATAGATAAGTACTCTGTTCAACACAACTTGGGCAATGACGCCTTGCCGACCAAGAAATGGCAACTAAAAGAAGAGGAAAAGCTTCTGATCGTAAGTACTTCCACTTCTTCTTTTTTCTCAATCACATCTCTCGCACGCCAATTCAGAGAGGCTGAAATGCGGTGAAAATTCATTATGCATCCGAGAAATCTTGCCCCTGTGCGGCAGGGCTGTAGTACCAGTACCTACGGGTTTGCATGAAGAAGAACTTCCCGCTCCTGTACTGCGTGCATCAGGCAAAGAACGTAGGCAGTGCTGCGCACAGTCAGTGTGTCGTAGTTTCAACGGACTGGGGGACTGCCACGTGGGGGACTGCATTGCTGACAGCTCTGCGGAGCGGCCAATTGGACGATGGTAACTGCACGAACATGCGCCACTTCATACCTCTGAGAAGTTGCAAAGGCTTTGTCAGCATCTCACTGCACTGACGTAGGATCCAAGACGAAAAAGGCCCTGGGTAGAGATGCATCTTCCTCGACTGCTTCTAAGAGATTAGATTTTTTCCTCCTATCGACAGTGAAATATATACATTTATCTTCCTCCAGTCGTACGTACGGATGATACTAGATAAATTTGCGATAATGGGGGGAGGAGGAACCAATGTGGCGAAATAATCGAAAGTTCTTCGCCAGACACAACGAGCCAGTGTGGAGGAGAATGGCTTGAATATTTTACGCACACCTGGTGCGACGCTCATGAAAGGAGGAAGGATAATTATCTCCGGATAATTGGGTCATCAGCGCCATCACGATTATCACGCACACGCTGATACCTGAACACGCACTCGCGCCCGCCAGCAGGCACCCGAGCACGCATGGGGAATGCAGAGTGGTCGTCGTGGATAGTAATTGCCTCTGAAAGAACCCCCGGGAAATTGTAAAAGTTTGCGTTTGACTGCGTAGCATAAGAACTTTTGCTGGCGAATTCGCTCCCCGATTAATAATAAGTTCACTATACGCCAAAGCAAAAAAAAAATTAAAAATAGAGACTTGTCGTGGCCAGTTCTTGGCAAAACTGCCTCCAGCACACAGCGGCTCAAAGTAGTACCTTTCCGTGCGAAAAAGTTCAGTACTGGCAAAAGTACTGGGTAATGTTAGATAAAGGCAATTCACCTCTGTCTGTCTGGATATCGAAAAGTTTCCTCGCGTGCGCCCACGGCGAGTACGTGCTACAGAAGCAACGTCGTAGTCACAATGTTTTTGCTCTCTTGCTCGACGCGACAATAGTCGGATATTTCTCTCAGGCGATTTTAACAAAGACGAAATAGTCTACATTTGTAGTGTACATCATAAATCCCCGGTTACAACACTAGCCATTAATCTTGCTTTGCGACGCTCGGGGCTCCTCCGGACCCCTTACGTAGTTGTACGTGGTAAAAGATGCTCTTCAACGCTGAAGGTGCTAGTGCACTCAGCAGAGACTCCAAGTAACTCATTCGTACGTCCTTGTTGCCATTGTCTTGCCGTCAGTCGCCGCCACGCATTTTTTGCATACTCGCTACCAGGAGACCCAACGGAGAGTAGAAGAAAATATTTGCAAGGGCTCTGCCAAGTCTCCTCAGAGGATTTGTCGCAGCTGGACATGTGAAACACGCTTTTGAACACGGCCTTGGTTAACAAATAACTGAGCCACTACTTTTTGATCTTGGGAGTCTCGGACTGCAAAAGGTTGATTTACTTCGGCTGCTGCTCTAATAGATCAGCATCGTCAGCCTTTCAAGATGCAAATTGGCCAAAACGCTGATTGAAGTAACTGCACACTGTGCATACAGCTCAGTATACTGTGCGCACCAAAGCGCATTGTGTGCAGACATAATAGAGTCGTGATTCAAGGCTACTCCCATCCACGTGTGCGAGCTCAGCGACTCAATATCTGCAGAAGGGTGCGGGTCCGCTAAGCTTAGTCGGCGTTTAGCCGTGACCTGAACTAAGACTACAACATAGGCCTCCCCCCCCCCCATCTGTTGCTTGTTCCAGATTCGCTCCACCGTGATGGCTTTCCCAGCCAAGGACCCGGAGAGGGTGGGGGTGGGGAGAGATTAGGACCCAACAGCATTAGCGTACGCACACCCAGAGATGGTGGAGCTGCTTCCTGCGACCACTCGTCCATCTCCAACTCGATCAAGTCCCTTCTCCACCACAGTTCGGTCTCCCTTCCCTTCAATCTCCTCCAGCTGACAGAAGGAACGTTTTGTATCAAGTCGACGTGCAAAGGAGGCTTGCCCAAATTCACTTCCTTCCGCCTTTCCTCCAGCGTCTTTGCTCTCCGAGTTCGTGCTCCAATACAGCTGTGTACAGAGTGACGCAGAAACTTCGCCTGGTGAACGTACGTCGGTCGCTACGTACGTGCACTGTACTCATACAGCTCGACTCAACAACTGGCACAGGTAGCTTTGTCTGTTGCTTTTTCTCACTCGCTCACCGTCCCTGACCGTGCTACATCAAAGACGTGGTAAAGGGGAGAGCTGCCATTCTTCGTCAGATGTGAAGTGATGACAAGATGAGGTCATCTCTGAAGAGAGAGGACTTTTATTCTCTTTAGAAAGCCCCGACCACTTTTTTCCTCATATCGCTGGCATGAGCCAAAAAGGACAGCTTTTTTGTCTGGTGGACACAGACGAGTATAGGACAAGTTTGCTCATTTCGATGCCACTTCGGAGCTGACACAACTGCAAAGATTAGCACCTCCGGTGCTCCTTCCCCTAGGCTTAAAAATTTCACCGTTAAGCTACGTTATTTAGGTATGCTCAGTTCACACACGCACAAAAGCTTTACCAAAGCGCCAAATAAAAAGTGAAAGCTCTGGTCACGTTGAGTCAGGCACCCTCCACTTGGCCTTTAGATATCACTGTGGTGCAGATTTACTCACTCAGACAAGACCGATCCGCAACTATGGGCCCTTCTGACCGCTGCTCCGTTGTGTCTTACAACTACTTCATTCAGGGAATTTAGCAGTCTTGACGCAGGAGCTGACAATAGAGAAGTTGGCATTATAAAACGGTCGTCGCCTTCTTCCGCTACATTTCCCGCCCCAGAAGGATTGAGGCGAGTCCCTCGAGCGTCGTAAGAAGTTTCTACCTTGAATGTCCGACTGTTTGATGTTTTCACACCGGGTGAACCAACTACGGGTCTGCCCCGGGCAAATTTGGCTAACTGTGTCTAGATGGAGAGAGAGAAAGAGCGGGAGAGAGAGAGAGAGAGAAAGAAAGAAAGAGTCCTAAGAATTATCGGGGGAATTTTGTCAAGTGTGGGTCTTGACAGCGGCGAGAAAAGTGAATTAGATTGCGCATGCTGTTGCTCCAGGTTGATTTGCCTCCCCCACTCCTCCTTGAGTCAATTTACCCTTTCCACACACTGTTGTGAGCGGCTGTAACTTTCAGGAAAGTAGGACCTCTTATTTCTGGCAGAATTTTGCATTCCCTTGGGTCCTTGGGCATACTCAACTATGCATGCTTATTTTCAGAAGAGACCAGAATGTTTTAGCAAGTGGGAATGCTGCCTCAGCCAGGCAGAGCGATGCGAGGTCTTCCAACAGCCTCACTTTGTCGTCGAACAGTCAAAATTCAATCCAGGATTGTGGGACGCTGAAAAACTTTTGATTCAATGCCAGGGGGCCCCCACTTCGCCGCCCGGTCCATATGTGTTAGAACGTGCCATGCGGCAAGCATATGAGCGTTAAGTGTGGGGACACATGTGGCTTAATGGAAGCGCAACCTTGGACTGAGTATACTGGAAAGCGTTAATTCGCAGACTACCATGACGAACGGGACGAGCAACAACTACTCTGGCTATCCTGAAATTACTGTCCGGGAGATGGTCATGTTGGAGAGCGTCATCAAGACCAGGATAGAAGAGTGGCGATATCAGGTGAGTTATTTTCACATCACCTTGTCGATATCCTAGAACCAATAGCTTGATCACCTTTTAACCAGGCCAGAGTGAGCAGCGTTCCGTACTCTCTACTGGTGGCTCTCTACGCCAGCATGATCCTCTTTGGCGCCACCGGCAATCTACTCGTGATCCTCGTTGTTATAAGGAACTCGGCCATGCGGACAGCAAGGTATGTTGGCAAGTCAGTGGTCGGACTCGTTATGGGAGAAATGGTGGTCCCCCATTGCTATAACGGATACGTCATTAGGAAAAATGGGGCGTGATGACAAAGTACGACTAATGGTAGGAGCAAACGTGCACGGACAGCGTAATGGACGTTGCATGCTGAGGGAGGGATTACGTGATCGCAAAACCAATCTGTTTTTCCCCATTCTTGTCTTCCACCAGCCACATTAAAACTGCCCCTCCTGGCTTACACGCTCCAGATTTCTCTTCACAGGAACGTGTTCATTGTGAACTTGGCCGTGTCGGACCTGATGCTTTGTCTCATCACCATGCCTCTCACGTTAGTGGAAATACTCTATATGACGTGGCAAGTAAGTTTTGCTGAAAGGGGCCTTTTGGGATTGAGACGGTCGCACACACACACACGCACACACACACACCCATGCACACCCACACCCACACAGAAAAGGATGAATGTTCAGTCGGAGTCACACATATAAGAGGGAAAATGGACAACAAAAGGGGCGTGATTGCACCTACGGTCGTGCAACAAATGCCAGAATATATTGCAACATCCGACTCCCAGTATCGGCTCGGCTGGTTCGCGTGGTCGTGGATGATAGCAATATCGGGGAATCTGGGGTGAAATCTGTGCTACGTGCAGAAGACGTATCAAGAGCGTCTTCGTCGCTGCGACACTTCTCGATGCCGCGTTTTTCTGGCTCGCAGGGTGCAAATGAGACGGTGCTACCACGTCTCACAACGGTGAATCTTACGCTGCGAAAGCAATCCTCTCTGGCGCTTCCACATGTCAACCATCCGCTCCCCCCCAGCCCATAAGTCGCTTCACCTAAGTAATATTGATATACAGGATGTTTCAAAACTTAATGCGGAAAGCTAAGTCCTCGCAGCTAAGAAACACCTCCGGATAGAAAGGAGATTTGTACGGCATCATAATGGACAGGGGCGTGAGCTTTTGCAGATTGCTGCTGTGATGTTCTTTTCTCATGTAAAACGGAAATCCTGTGTTGCGCAAGCCAAGAACCATGTGGAGATTTCCGTTCCCCGTTCAAAATTTGCAAAAAGTGGGAAGCAAAATGCTCATTAAAAAAATAACCCAATGAACAACTAAAACTTTTTGCCTTGGCCTATTAGAAAGTCATACCAATCTCTTTTTCTAGCCCCAGTTGTTTCTGAGCCACAATGACTCAACTTTCGGGAGAAAGTTTTGAAATACTCTGCATAGTATCACATGTCGATTCATGCCACAGGCAAGATTATTTTGTGTGAGCAGGCAAAGTTTCGTTGAGCGGGGCTGATAATGCAGATTGGTATTTAAAGTATTGGTAGGTGAAATGATGCTATAAGGCTTGCCGAAGTCATCTTGAGTACAATGCCTCAGGCATCCCCATAAGTGATATGCATGAGTGTACAGGGTTGGCTGTCATAATCGATCACTACAGAAAGAGCATTCAGCTCGAAGTCGAAGTCCAAGCCGAGGGTGGCAGTTTTGAGAGACATTTTTTAATAAAAGATGACCATCCTTTTTTTAAAAAAAAGAAAATGGCCTTAACTGGCGCCATGCGCCAAAAAGTGCTGTTGTTCTCTAGTGATTGATTATATCAGGTGGCGCTAAAAAAATTTATCCGATTTTTTTCCTCCTGATTCTACGCTGCGTTGTTATGGCAAGAAAAGAAGTTGGTCTTGCAGTGAAAAGCAATCTGACACTGCTGTGAATGATGGTGGATTACAGCAAAGTATTATTTATGAATATTCATGGCTTCCCAGGATGACAGTTGATTCCAAATTGCACAAGAGTGTGAAATATTATTGCTGCTCATTTTTCCATGCTAAGGCTAAGGTTTCCAAAGAAATCGAAAAAAATGAAACTTTCGAATTCGAATGTACGGCAACCAAATTCGAATTTTGTTCGAATTTTTTCGCCAGACTAATTACGTTCCTCTGAGCTGCTTTTAGCAGCTTAACGTTTACTTCTGCATCAAGTACGAACGGAGAAAGCTCAGGGTATCAACTGTGTCATCATTCAGACAGCTCCTAAGCTTCGAGACAAACATTCCAGTGCAGGTGAAGGTTCTCTCAATATTGGCGGAACTAGGCTGAAGGCAGTGGAATGACTGGTAAATTTTTCCCAGGCCTCTACGCCTAAAGTCTCTCCCGATGAAACATTCTCAACTGCCGATATTGTGTTGAATACGTTTTTCATCTTGAAAAGGTGAAATACATTTCTGACGTATAGGTTGTCAAAATTTACATCAAACTTAGGGAAAATTGCAATCTTGCTCGAATTTTTTTGACTTTGGGAAGGAAAAAATCCGAAATTTGCTCGATGAAAACCCTACTGTCCTCGGCATCTTCGGTGAGGTCTTCACCTCCACCATCTCGATACTGCTTCAATGCAACTCTTTCTCCGAGGAGAGCGCAGTGGAACAGCAATTGAAATATCCAGCAAGAATTTTCTCCTACTTATATATTGAGCTGACACATTAGTTGAAGTCTGCATAACTCACTTGTTATCGGGGACATTCAAGAAGGTTATTGATGAGGGTTGTACTTGTGATCCAAGACAGTTGGCAAGTCCAATACGACCCCTTTGAAATGGGCTCCTCACATGTTGGCACCAACTAGAGCCAGCCCTGGCCTTTTTTTTGTCTGGCCTCACCGTAACACCGAGCAAAAGTATATTGTCCTCGTGAGTAAAGTGAGCACTTTTTTGGAGACTTAAGGTATGAAAACATGCGCCCTTTATGAGGCAAGCGCTATCAACAAACGATGATGATGTTTTTCCTCCCCACCCGCCCCAATTTCAGCCCCAAAAGTGGATGCACAATTCCGACGCAGAAGTACCAGGGTCCTGATCAATCTTCAACGTCTCAATCAATCTTCACACACTGCCATTTCCTGAGAATGTCCTTGTGCCCTGCCCTGATAGAGTGCCAGTGTGAAGAATGTCGTGGCACTGGCACTTCCTCGGTGTTCTTACTGGCTACACCAAGAAAGTAAACGTTTGTCATCCTTTGCACCTTTCTTTCCAGTTCGGAGACTACCCTGCCGCTTGTCCGGTGGCTGCATTGCTGCAGGGCACATCCATCTTCGTGTCCACCTTGTCCATCACGGCCATCGCGCTTGATCGGCGCCAGCTCATCGTGCACCCTCACCAGGCGGCACCTGGGATCCGCGCCATGCTAGCGTGCGTGCCGCTCATCTGGGCGTTGGCGCTGACGCTAGCAGCTCCAATGGCGATCTGGAAGAAGCTGGAGTACTGGACAGAATGGACCAACCTGGTGGGAGTGGATGACAGGTGAGAAGAAACAGATGTTCCTTGTCACGTAGAGGCTCGTTTTCTCAGGCTTTCTAATGAGGCCCAGGCCGCAGGCCTAGTGAAAAGCGGTGATAGAAATTTTTGTTACATACTCGGTAACCGACCGTGAAATTCTCCCTATCCGTGTCCTTTTGAAAGCTCTCCTTTTTCTCGGAAAACAATTTTTCTCTCGGCCTTTTTTCTTTTATATCTCTGGCCTTATTGAAAAGAAGAGAGGGAGAGTAAGATTGGGTTTTCATTCCACTTCACTTGTTCTAAGACATCGACAGAGATGCGCTGTTCTCACTTTTTGAAACTTGCTTGACTTGAGTAACTTGTCGACGGTGTTAGAATATTCGTCGGAATATTCTGGCAATGTCAGGTAGCCATAGCTATGGTCATTTTGCTCCAAAATTGCTAGTTTGGCCATTTTGGGCGAAGTCTCAAAAGAGATTGGAGGGCAAAATTGCCTGAACGTTAGCACTCCAAAAATAGGATCCACTCAACAGTTTTTTCTACGGTTACTTATTTTGTTCTACTGTCTACTGCCTGGCTACACAGAGTTCAAGCTGTTGGCAGCCTTGTGTATGTGTGTTGCGCTGATGGAGAAAGTAACAAGTCCTGTCCCAATGTGCTACACTGATGCTTTAAACCTCACCATATAATGCATTCATATGTAGTGAAGCTCATAAGAAACGTATTGACTGCCCAGTATGGGAAAATTGCAGAGGAAAGACTGGAGAAAGCACAAATGCCTTTGTTTCAGCGTCAATATAATCGAAGGAACAACTGTCCCATTTTGCAGCCACGTTCGACGCTTCAGAATAGCCATAGATTCGCCTGGTGGACCTGATAAAAAGAAAACAAACCAGGAAGGAAATACCGATAGGCCTACTTATCGGAAACCCCGCAACAGCTGACGCCGCCTAGTAGTGCGCGGATAAATCAGATTGATCTGGTCCCTGTACTGCCGACTCTGCCTTCGCACACCAGGATGGCAGCAGAGTCACCAGTTGGCTCTGCGGCTTTGACCCTTTACTCGCTGTGGTGATTTTTGACAAATCTTGGAAAATGCATCCGGAACATTGATGTCCTTGTGGGGGCCTGATGTTCAACGGAACTCCAGTCAAATGCTCCCAAATAGGGGCTGAGACCCTGCGAAGGTGGCAGAGGAGTGAGAGCTGCTGGAGCCTGGAGTGGGTCCTGGTCCACGCAGCCACAATTTTAAATTTCATTGACCAAAGAGGGATGTCAGAGGCAAAGAAAAGTGGATAAGTCTTTTAATCTTTAGTTAGATTTTTGGCTCTATAAAGTGAAATGAACAATTCCTTTCTTCAAAAATTGTCAGGCTTTTAAGATGCGTCTAAGATGTCCGAAGGGACATCTTAGACGCAGGTCGCTGAAACATCAAAATGGTGGATTTCACTCCATAAAGTCCCAAGTTTGACTGAAGAACTCGAGAAGTTATCTATTAGTCTTTTCCTTGGGAGATCCTCTTTAGTTTAACAGAATTTCAAATTGACACTCCCTGAACTGAAAGCTGCATCTATCGAAGCTCTTTTGTCTTGGCTATCTGTGAAATGCTGAGGCCCCTATTTGCGAGGTGCAGTCGAAGGAACGGTTGATTCGGGTTCCAATTTACATGAAGCTCAGGGTAGATATCAACGTTGCAGGCGGATTTTCCAAAATTGCCTTCATTCAGATCAACCTACGTTGTACATGTGCACAACGGACCGTATGAATCATGTACAGACTGTACAGTACAGTAGATTCCCCCGGGTCAGTCCGGAACACTTTGTGACATCGAAGGTCGTCAGAACGATGTCTTATCCTTAGAAGTGTAGAAAAAAAGCGAGAAAAATTGGTACCAGACCTCCACAATGGGGCAGTCAGCACTCCGTATTCTGGTCTTCAAATCCATTGAAAATTCCATCCAATCAAAAAAGTTTTCTTTCACAAATCGATTTGTTTTCACTGAAAGTCAATAAAAAAGTCCCTTTTTCACTCCTTCAGATTTGCTAACGAAATTGGTCATTTCAACTGATGAAACTGGCGTTAGCAGCGGAGCGCGTGATGTCTCATTCGTTATTTCACGTATTTCACGGTGATTTGGGGTATCAGGAAGACGGACGTCATTGGCGAAGTGAGGTCTAGGCAAGCTGACGTCATCCCGGAGTCCACTGCGGAATTTATGGGGAAAATGAGATTTATTCAAGTGCTACCTGATGTCCTCATATCTTGTTCCAGCCCCGACAGCGGCCGCGGTAACGCCAGTGAGTCCCTGTCGCCGTCAGAGTGTCGGGCCCTGCTGAACGGCACTTTGGGCCTCGAATCCCCGTTGGAAGTGAGTACCGACGATCGCGTCAACTGCCTGTTCGCCGAGATCACGCCGCGCTGGCTGCACGAGTTGCAGTCCTGCAAGGAGGACTTTCCGGAAAACGGCAGGCTCATCTACTCCGCTGTCACCATGATCATTCAGTACTTGTTGCCCACCATCACCATCTCCGTCGCATATTATCAGGCGAGTGCTGCACGTTCTGTTCTTTACAGTAGATGGGAGTTGTCGCCCAGTTCTTGTACTTCCTGAGGCCATAACACAAAATCCTTACCCCAGAGCTTTACTGGGCTGACGCTAATTTCCAGAGGGTCACATTGTTGTCCAAAAGGGTCATTCTTTGCTTCCCATTGTGCGAAGAAAGTGTCACTGCATCACCTCACCTCGGGAGAAAGGACTTTGAGCCCGATGCGTGTCTGACATAGACGCCAATCCAGCCTTTGGAACGATGTCAAGGCGGGGTCGCCCACGGAATTTGGGATTGCACTGGGTTGAGGTCGTGTGGCAGTGGGAGAAATAGAGCCGATGAGGGTGTCTAGCGCCGCGATTGTCCATTAGGAAATGTCCCACTTAATGCTGAGTCATCATGAAGATTGTCTGCGGTGGGTACGTATGAGGCGAATCGGACTCACGGGGGCATCGTTGGCTCTTTGCAGATCTTTGGACAGCTCCGCTTGCGCATGCAGCAAAAAATGAGTCAGTTGGCTGCGACGGCCAACGAGAACAACAACAGCACCACCAACATCATCGTGGAACGCATCGAGAACGATGTCACGCGCATGCGAAGGACTACCAATCTCCTCATCTGGGTCGGGGTCATGTTCTGCGTGTGCTGGCTGCCGCTCAACATACTAAACACGGTGAGGGACAGTACGAGGTTTGTGTGCATGGGTGCCTGTGTGCTGCTGACGTATAGGGACAGTAGGAGTATAAAACGTACAGTAGTGAATCTGGCAGGAGTCTTCACTCGACTCTTTGTCTCATCACTCCGACCACTCGTGGAGGGTGGCCTCACCAACAATGATGCAGTGGGACACGCTTAAATGAATCAATCGCAGTATGAGTTAAATGGCTTCATGCATCAACATGAGAATCCTTGTGTTGCACACGGGACAACCCCTCACCGCCACTTTTCCTCACTACAGCACCATGGCACAGGCGACATTTGCTCGCTTTCTTCACCTCATCCCAATTTTTTGCACCTCTTATCACATCTGAGATAGATAAATGATCGAGCCTGTTAGGGCTGAGTTGAGCTCAAGTGCACTGAGCTCGGCCAGAGATGCCAACTTGAAGTCAGCTCAGCCAGAGATGGTGACGAGAGCCAGTAAGTGTGTCAGTGATCTTGGGCATGGCTCTGAGCTGGAGTATAAGGTTAGGGTTAGATTGTACTGGCTGGGAACAACTTCCAACATACATCACTAATCTAGTCTGGCTGGAGAGGGAAAGTCACACCACCCATTCCTATCAAGATCTTATAAGCAATGAGGAATTGTCGCGGTGAGGGGTTGTCGCAGTAACGTTGTAAACATCCTAATGTCATATGGAAAGCACCGAAAAGTCCAAAACTTGCTTGCCGTTACTTCCTGCAGAAGAACTCCACAAACATTGCACTGAAAGTACCGCTGGATTCCACCAAGCAGAAGAACAAGAACAAGAAAGCAGCTTCTTTGCAGTTCATCGGGGGCTGCTTTAGATTCTCAGTTTGGGGAATTTTTTCAACGTTTAAGGTCTTGGTTGGAGGCGAAGATTGACCACTATAACCATGAGATACCACATGAAAGAATCAATATCGATATTTCCGCATTTTCACATAACCATGCAGCAACTCCGCAATTCGCTCTACATTGATGGTTGGCGGTACTTTTAGGAGTACTTCCCCTCCAAAAAAAATCCCGTCCGGCAGATTCAGCAGGAGAGAAGTATCAATGTACAGAAATGCCGGACATAAGTACCGCAGTACTTGAATCCTCTGCCTCTATGAATCGACTTTCTACCTCTTTTTCAATGTTTGCTCCCGCTGGAATAAGACTCAGCAGAGGGGGAGCACAAATCAGATTCACTTATGACTTGTTTCTGACATTTCTGATGAAGCGTCACAAGTTTGCACGGTCAAATTCATCACCATGGCACAAAATGTTTGCCACGATGTCGCAGACCTCGTCGTCCAATGTCTCGTCGTCCAATAAGTGCTGCAATTTGTGGCTAAGACACAGCAATGCAAAGTGCCAAAATGTCAGCGGTTTGCAATCTAGCAAACTTCAAAACACTGATTTTTCGCGGCTGTTGTTGGTTTCCTAGCCTATATGAGGGTGGTTCGACTGAAAGCGAACCAGACAGCCACATGAATAAAGAAAATCTCGGTTCCGACTTTGCCCATAAATGCGTGTTCCACTGTAACAGCAGGAGCCACTTGAGTGCTCATAAGCGAACTCTGACTCGGGATCTCTTCATCCACCTCCAGACTTCATAAAAGTTGAAATTTCTGTGGAGAAAACGTAAGTCAATATTAGTGTTAGGCCTTGGTTGGGCCCGGAGACGAGGATGAGGTTGCACCGTGAGTTCTGTCGGATCCGCAAGTCGCTACTTATGTTCTGAAGACCGCTATCCGAAGCCTTTTCAGCCAGCCTCCTTTATAATTTACTACTATGAAGTACGGCCGAGTATCCTTCATATATATTTACTGTACTCACACGAACCGTACATGCCGCAGGTGATGGACTTGACGGAGAAATCTCGCATCGACTCCCAGGACAAGAAGGAGGTGGGAGTGTTGACGGGCGAGGAGTTCTGCATCGTTTACGCCGTCTGTCATGTCACGGGCATGCTCAGCGCATGCGCCAATCCAGTCATCTACGGATATCTCAACGAGAACTTCAATCGGGAGTTCAAGGAGATCTTCGGAGGCCTGCGCGAATGTGTGCGGCGACTGCTGGAGCCGCTAGAACGACTATTCCACGTGCTCTTTCAAGGGCGGCAACGACCAGATCCGGCCGCCGATGCGCCCTCGCTCTTCGACACCAGGGGTCGCGACAAGCCCGAGGTCAACGGCGGCGAAAACATCGAAATGAGAGACGCTAACGATGACCCGCAAATGCCAGCGAACGAAGCGCTGCATCAGGCAGACCAAGAGCAAAACAGAACAGGGTAGTTTCAAAGAAGGCTGCAAGACATCTATGGACTACCGACGCTAGATGACCCGGCGACCCCGGACGGCCACATCCATATTGTGTCCGTGCTGGAAGCAATTGTTGACCCTGGTGAGGGTCACCCCTGCTTCGAGTCCTAGCTGGGCGCCGACCGGGTCAGACACTTTTCTCGTTGCAATCTGACGAGTCCATTTCTCCTTGCCTCAGTGCACATTCCGTTGCATTGAGATCTGTGCCCCATCAATGCAAACCAAATATATATCTTCGTTCCACTCGTCTTATATACTGTAAAGTACGCTGAGACCATCTGATTCGACGTGCGTAAGCCAAGATAGGGATGGAAGTTGCCAGCTGCCAGGGAAAACATTGACAGGCATGAGTTATCATATTGAAAGAAGCAAACAACAAGATTTCTAAAGCCTTGCCAAAAAAGCAGTTCAAGGCGCCAACAACAGGGAGCCCCAAGGCACTCCTCACTTGTGCTGTCCTCCCGTGGTTTAAAAGTTCTTCACAGGTGCTTTTTTCAAGTAATTTCCGCCTGCTGAGGTGGATAGTAAAAATTGTCAGCGAAACTTCACTTTTTGACTGCAAGTGACTTAGGACTGACTAATTTTCACCATTCCAAAACGATGCAGATGAACACGCAGAAAACAGCAGTTAAGCCCACCTCTGCCGCTGGTATCAAATACTAGAGCATTCTCTATCTTTACATATGACAGTGGAATCACTGTTTTCTTATTTTGACAAGACTTCATTGACTGTTCTAGAGAAAGGATTTTATTTGAGAAGCACATGTTAACCACTCTGGTCTTGTCCGAACTGCAAAACCTTAGGAAAAAATAAGATTTCATTGCTCAGATGATTCTTTCACACTCCATGCGTGTAAATGCTGCGCTGTTCAGAAGCCCAGAAGTTCAGGATTACTTTCTGTGGCTTAATACACCTTCCGCTCACTTATGACGGTCTTCTTCTTACCATCTTTTGATGGGGCCTCTGTTGTTCTGGCCTGGCTGACTTGGATCAAGAAATTCCGACCGGTTTACATCGGTTCCACTTGAGCTGGGCCCATGGAAAACTAGGCCCTAGTAGAACTGGGCCCTAGCAGACCCAGACCAGAAACAGTTCAACTGAGCAGCCTTTTTGGTGACAATTTTTGGGGGTCAGACTAGGTCGATTTATTTTTGGCCTCGAGTTTTACGGGCGAGGCCTAATCCAGGCCCATCACGGAGCAGATGATTCACACAATGAATTCCAATTTGGCAACTTAAGATGGTGGAAAATTGCCCTCAATGACCGGAGCACTCCAAAAAAAACATGAGGAGACTAAAATGGACCCTTATTCTTTCGGAACGAACTTGTCAGTGGTTGAGTGTTTAACAGCAACATTTGTAACCTCATGGATTGCGTAGAATATGGTGTGCTTTGAGTGCACATATAAGATATTTGGCAAAACTGCCTCTGCCTCACCGATGTCAATACGGAGCTTGGCGTAAAATGGAACCCAGTCAAATGCTTCATTTTACTGCAACTCCCACATAAGAGCTTCAGCCTTCTCGAAGTAGTCTTAAGATTAGGGCTTCTGCATCGGTGGGTGTTAGTTCAGGGAGTCTCAATATGATTCCTTTTTTTATCAAAGAGGACCTCTTAAATAAAACCCTAAAAAACAACTCCTCTCATTCTTTAGTCATTGCGGTTAAGAAGTGAAATGAACAACTCACATGTTTCAGCTACATGAACTAAAAGTCCCTCGACATATTTTGAATGCGTGTTGGAAGCCTACCAACCTTTGGAACATATTTTCAGACGTACTGTTCTTCCTCCATCGTGTGTAGTTGGCATCCGTAGTACAAGTCATGTGAAATGCAGTTCTCCATGGGTCCGATTCCCTCTGGGCCCAGTTCCTCGCGGGCCCAGTTCCTCGTGGGCCCAGTTCTCTGCGGGGCCAGTGTCTGGTCACAGGAAGGAAGGTCACGTTTGCCATCATATATCTAGTTGCCAAAATGACCAGATTTATGAAATATTGAATGGTGAGCAAAATTGGTCGCTTTGCTGATCTTAAAATTTTAGCCACTATCAGCTACTTACTCACTCACCGGTGAAGCAAACCACTACTGCGCGTACGTAGTGCGCAAGTGCATACACCCAGCATGCCGCAGTGCACTGGACGTCTCACAGGAAGTCGTTACTGCTATCCAATGCATACAGATGATATCCACGGTACATTTTTGCATGATCTCAGGCCTCAGGGGACGCCGGCAACAATGTAGAACCGACTCACTTTGCCGAGCAATCTCTGTACTCAGTATACGTTTGCAGTCAGTGATGTGGAGGTAAATGTTCAATGCATTTTTGTCACTTCAATGACGCCTAATGTTAAAGAAGTGACAACACTTGTGAGCTGCAAAAAAAGAAGACTTTTCATCTTGGAAGAAAAAACCTCAAAAGGTTTTCTCCTGTGAATGGTACAGCCATTATCCGACAAACTGTACACAATAGCAGTTCTCCCTCAACATACGTACAGAACAACTGGCTGAATGTGGTCTTTATGTACACTTTATATACACGATCGTATTCTCGCTGGAGTCGTGGAAGTGGCGGAGCCTCCGCCCTTGAGGCCTGTCGGCAAAGATGGTGCGAAACTGAAAAAAAAAACGAGCCTGGTTGGTTCCAAAAACGCACTTGGTTCGCCAGACATGATCACGGAAGTGCGATACCAGTGCGAGGTAGACGTACGTGACCAATAATGGAGTGGAGAACGAAAGGAAATTTCCTCTTTTTCCCCCTGCTATCGGATTAAGAAACAACTGGCTGTCATTCACCAAGAGTCCACTTTCTTTGTCACCGTCAACAATGTCTAATTCCCCCTCCCCCACTTCATCCTCGAATCTTTCGGCATTGCTGACGCCGAAGAGTCTTTTGATAGGCTCGCGACCAGCTTCCCTGGCACTTTCCTCGACCGAAATGCGCTGTTGAGGTTGGCTCACTGCACGTGCAGCCTGGGTTTCGCAATCGGGTGACTCGAATTGACGTTATTTCACTCATTTCGTCATAAACTGACAACTAAAAAAGTTGATAAAAACCCAAGTGTTTAATGGTCTTTTTGTAAAACTTTGGCAAGACCAAGAGGATGCACCTTTGGACGAGAGTGGTTCGGAAGAACTCTCCAACAGTTTCCTAGTAACCGGATTTGGCAACCACTTTCCAAGCTAAACAGTGCGTGAAGCTACTCCTAGATCAACATTACTGGGTGGGCCTGTTTTTCATTAGCCAATCAGCCAATCGCCGAATGCTGCCTGTGCTAAAGTCTGCACATCAGAGGTTCCCACTTTATGCGACAT
>JAAUXU010015588.1_pt1 | contig 30412 bp, 38 predicted proteins | sample 7278151 | NCBI WGS metagenome assembly JAAUXU01 (sample SAMN14350113, study PRJNA611818) | marine sediment metagenome | isolation source: surface marine sediment (1.8m) | place: French Polynesia: Moorea | collected 2018-08 | reverse complement strand
TTAATAAGCCTTCCTCCTTCTTTACTGTCTTACAGTTCTTCGACAGCTGACACAGCGCTTCTGCGCCTGTTACTCCCGTCTTTGTTGTATGCGCGCTCTAGTTGCTCTGTGTCATGCCCCCTCGCCCCACTCATGTTCGTACTGTGAGCTACAGTACAAAGAGCAAAGTGCTGGCCCGCTCAGACCGGAAATGACGCAGGGTCCAATGGGATTTCCCTGTGTTCCGTAACATCTTCGCGGACCATAAAAAGTCATCTGGCGTTCCACCTGTGGCACGCGTACCACAGTTTGGGAACCCTAAACTAAACTTTGTTCTAACTTAGGTCATGTTTTGAAAGTGAAACTTCCTTAGAATTAAGTATGAGGTCATGACTTGCTGCTCAAGTTGATCCCGCTGCCATAGTACACATTTTGTCAGGGCTGGGGGATGTAGAGATGACAGGGGCTGGAAAAGTCAAGCTTCGGGCTTTTTGGGCTCACAAAAAGAGCGTCTGATTTCGGACTTGCTCTCTTATCAGAATTGAGGGATGCCTGACGTAAGAACGAAAAAATTCTTGCAGGTTTGTCTCTAAGCTCATCGTCTGTGGCATCCTGACGTCCGGAGCACGTTGGAACCCGGCTCGGGCTCAGTCCAATCCCATCCCAGTCTGCAAGCCTAAAATGGTCACTAGAGACGAGGAAGAGAAGTAGTCATTTCGTGACATGGCTGCCACAGATCACCTCGAGAGAGATGAGGACCTGGAGCAGCTGGACCTGGGTCTTGGTGAAGTCCTCTGTGACAAGACGTTGATCGACATCGCCAATGAGATTCTCAGGGAGAACAATGCCATTGATTCCGCTGCCGTGGCGGGACATATCGTGTCTTCGGCCGACTCCACTCCTGACACTTCTCCCGCGAACGCAAGTCCACATATCACAAAGGCAGACGGCTCGTCCTCAGACGAATTGTGTCCCGTGTGCCTGTGCCAGGCGTCCGAGTACCGCTACTATGGCGCACGGAGCTGCCAGAGCTGTCGGGCCTTCTTCCGGCGTGCCGTCCAGAAGCCGGGAGGCCACACGACCCTGAAGTGTCGTGGCACAGGGAATTGTACCGTGGACTCCCAGTCATGGCGCTCCTGCCGTTCCTGTCGCTTCCAGCGGTGTCTGCGTGCAGGGATGAACCCTCGGTGGGTGCTGAACGACGAAGAAAAGCGACGACGAGCCCAGAGGCTGGAGAAAGTGCGTCGACAGCGTCATGAGGTTGGAGTGGAAGGACGGGACCTCCTGGCAGAATGGCTTTGCCAGCTGCCTGATCTTGTGACGAATCAGGAGTTGGAAGCCATTGTTCACTTAGCCAGGACTCGGTGAGTCCGTGTGAAAGCATCCAGTGACTGCCATGACTTGGGTGTCACTGTACTGTATCATCATTCCACTTGGCTATGTAGGTTCGACATCTTCTGTTCGGAGATCAAGACCTTTCTGTTGTGTCACCCAAACCATCTTCGGAACCTCCTGCTCTGCCGACGCCAGTGCAGAGGCAGGGCCTTGCCCATGGCCGCTGTGCTCAGCTTTGACGCTTTGTTCACGCACCTGCACCACCGCTTTATCGAGACTGCCGTCAACTGTCCGGGACTGGTTGAGAGTGATCGCAGGACTCTCCTTCATCACAACTGCCGCGTCCTCGTCTCACTCGGACACTCCATCCATGTGCCTGTGAACGGAGTCAACGCCATAGCTGTTGGAAAGGTGGGTGATCACTTGGGTGCCGCACAGCTGGTTGCTTGCGGAAGTTCACCAGCTTCATTCTTTGAAGGCCTCTCTCTTACAAGAGCGGTAGAGTTGCTGACTTCCTTCATGATGAGACCTGAGGTTTCTGTAACCAGTTCTTTCTCCTCCATGGTCTCTTTGCCCAGGTGGTGGAACTCATCCAGAGGAACTTTGCTGAAGACGGCGAGCTCGCGGGACTGTTGAGGGATCTTTCGCTTGATGATGGGGAGGGGGAGGAATGCATAAGAGGAGTCAAACTGACCTACGAACAGTTCTATCCGCCCTCTTGGGTGGGTGACCCGGAGCTGGAGAGGCGGCACAAGCAAAACGGCGCCAGAGCAGGTGCCTGGTTCGACGGGCACCCGGATCAGGTGTGCTCAGTTGTTCACAAGTGCACCAGTCTGGTTGCTTGCTTCACTATGCTTTCATCAATGATAGGTCCAGTTCTTCCTGCTCAGCATGCTCATCCTATTCTCGCCATTGTTTCTCGACCTGGAGGCTCCGGCAGTAGTGGAGAGCACCCAACTGACATATGCTCGGGCGCTACACAGGTACATTCATGCCACTATGATCCAGCAATGTTCTGCACTGGTTCTACCCGCTCAGGTATCTCCGGTGCAAGATGAAGATCGAGTCTGGGGCAGCCAAGAAACTGGGAGACGGAATGATGATCCTCTCCATGGCCAGAGAGTCTCATCAGATTAAGGAACTGGGGTACGGTTCTTAGAGGGATTTCCAGTGCTCTCCAAAGAGTGGACCAGAAGTATGAGTAGAGGCCCTTGTGCTATGTACAAATGCGTGACATTTGCCTCTCACTGAAGGGATGAATAAAGGGATTCAATATGTCCATTTCAGCCAAGTATCGTTCCTGTCACCTCTGGTCACAGGCAAGTTCTTGGACACGGTTAAAATGTAGTGCAGCGTCTTGCTCTAGCAAAGTCTGTGGCCCTCAAGTCTTCGTTGGAGAAACACTGGCAAGTCTAGAAAAAGGCCTCCTGGAGTTACATTGTTACTAACACTGCATTACTGTGCTAAACACATTTTAAGGACTCGCCGGCACAGGCAGGAAAAAGTATACTTCTTCTCGACTAAGTAGGTCAGATTGATCTCGAATCTAGTCGAAAGTGACAGTGGGCACTACTGGACTGAGTCAATGCTCGCCGCCTGCACCTTCGAAGTGAGTTCAGATGCTAAAACCTCTATAGAGAGAAGTGTCTAGAATTCATAGAGAATCTAAGGTTGCAAACGAGAGATGCAGGCCTTACTTCCCCGTGATGCTTCGGGACAGTCGCGACTGGGATGTCATGTTGTCATGGATGTCATGGACATGGCAAAGCATTCAAGAGCAGACTCTTGCTGAGGTCCGCAAACAGGTCTGGATGGGTCTCCAGCGACGACTGTAGGTAGAGTTTGGAAAGAATGCTCAGCCTTTGCAGCAGCAGAACGGCCTTTGCGACGTTCCTCTGCGCGATGTAGGAGAGACCAAAGGCCTCAAAGGCCATTCTGCTTTGGGCAACGCTGGACTTTGTTTTTAGTGAAGAAAGAGATAGACGAATTGAACCTTGTCACATGCGTTGCGGCACCTCCCACTTGCTCTCATTGAAGATGTCACTGGAGTTGGACATGGTCTAGATTCATCGTACCCACCCTGAAGACCAGCAATACCAATCTTATTCATGAGCTGCAACGCATTTTCTAGCACCAATGAAAGGAAACAAGTATTGTTTGACTAGTCCACACCCAGCGGTCGCATGAGTCCTCCTCCACAGTATGTCTTGGACTCTTTCATCTTCCTCAGAGCCGCCAACAAGTCGTCGATGGTGAGGTGCCGCAGCTGCGACGGCACGTTCTTCCCGCCTTCAAAGTCTTTGAGCCGATAGACGGACGCCGTCCGGCACAGCTCCCTCAAGTCGGAGCCAGAGAAACCGTCGGTGAGCGCGGCCAGTCTGTCCAAGTCGACGTCTTCGGACACCGACTCCACCTTAAGTATCTGCTTCAAAATCTCGCGTCTCTGCCCCTTTTCCGGCAGGCCAACGTGAAACGTGGCCGGCATGCGGCGAAGGATGGCCGGGTCGACGTCTCTGGGACGGTTGGTGGCGCCCATGACAACAACGACGCAGCCTGCGTCGGATAGCATCCCATCCCAGAGCTGCATGAACTGGGCCTTGATCATGCCATTTGCCTCATGGTCCTGAGAATTTCTCGAACGTAGCAACGCGTCGATCTCGTCGATGAAGACGATACACGGCTGAAGCTTCTTCGCCAAGGAGAACACGGCCCCGACCAATTTTTGTGACTCCCCGAACCACTTGTCCTGCAGGGCCGAAGCGTCCAAGTTCAAAAACCTATAAGAAAAAAAGTACATTTTTCAATACTGTCCAACGTCATGCTGAGGTTGGCTTTCCTGGCTCCAGCCTCCTTGGCAGTTGCCTTCGCGATCATGGTCTTGCCGCATCCCGGCGGTCCATGAAGGAGAACTCCTCGGGGCGCTTGGGTCAACGGGGAATTGGCGGAGACTTCCCTATTCTGCATGGGCAGAATTACTGTCTCCCTGAGTTCTCGGACGACATCGTCGAGACCAGCTATGTCACTCCAGCGCGTGTCGACGGCGTCAGGCAGCACGAGATACGAGGCAATGACAACCTCGTGGTCGTCGAGCGTCTTGAAGCGCGGCGGCGGATTGTTGCCCGACGACGACATCAGGGCAGCCACGAGCTCTTTGGCGCGCTTCTGGGCCTTCCTTTTTGCAGCCGTTGTGGGGTCGACCATCTCCAGCGTCCACCTGAATGCGTAATACGTGAAGACAGTGAAGGCGGCGAAGCGAAGCACGACGCCGACGACTTCTCGGCGAGTAAGCGACCACTCTGGATCCGGCATGATGGAGGAGGACGTTATCGCCTACAACAAATAGGCTCACGTCTCAAGTTGCGGTGTCGTCAGATTAAGGACGCGTTTATGCGAACAGATTTCAGGACGTTGCCTGGACCAGCGCACTGGCTTCCTTCGGGCACCTGAATGACGTCTTCAACTTGTCTCAGAGGTTCCCTACAGACAATGAAGCGAAAGTTGGATCTATCCCTCCCACGCGTCGTCACGCCCTAATTGTTGTTGTCCCTAGCCGAGCTCTTCATCGGGCAAGCCGCGTGCTTGTCCGTGCACTCACACGTGGTGACCGTGAACAGCGCGGACCGAAAGCAATTGGTACGTGTAAAGGCGCCCTAACAAGCTCAGCTGCTTCCTCGTGTTCACCATGTTGTTCGTCAGGGGTCGCTTCGAACGCGGCCGCTTTCCTGGGCTGGGCTAGAAGTGCCGAGGTGGGCAGGACGACCTCCCTGGCGGATTCCGTCGCTCAGCGTCCCATCAGCAGCGCCGTCGTTTCCCTCGCGAACTTCCCGAGCCTCACGCCGCAGCAGCCGAGCACGACTATTTTGTGCCGAGCACCGGATTAACGTTTGCCCCGGCCTCGATCTCGATCACGATGGCGTCGGCATTGCCGAAACCCAAGTCCGAAATGACTCCCGAGGAACTGGAGAAGCAGGAGGAAGAAGAGTTCAACACGGGACCGCTCTCGGTCCTAACAGACTCAGTGCGGAACAACACGCAGGTCCTCATCAACTGCCGGAACAACAAGAAGCTCCTTGGCCGCGTGAAGGCGTTCGACCGCCACTGCAATATGGTCCTCGAGAACGTCAAAGAGATGTGGACAGAGCTGCCCAAGACGGGGAAAGGTACAATTGAGTCAAGTCAGAGTAACGTAGAACTCCAGCAGGGTGCTGTAGGAGGTCTGGTTGAGGCAGTGGTCGAACGACCACTCTGACTCGCACGGTGACGGGGTGAAGAGCGTCGGCGTGTGGAAAGTGTTACTCCTGAGTAGTGTCTTTGCTGGAGAATGTTAAACGTTAAGGCGAGCAGATCCCTTAGCATTGTTTTTATCGTTTATTATAGTCTCAACCAATAATGTTTAAGCTCTTTTAATAATATCCCAAAGCGCTGAAAGCTACTGGGAAGCAAAAGATGAACTTGATGCAGTCAATGATGTTAGTAAAAATCCTCCAGATTGATGAGAAGAATTGCTCGAGACGGACTTGTCCATGCACCACATGATCAGTCACTAACTCTATCTCTCTGTCTCTTAGGCAAGAAGAAGGCGAAACCCGTGAACCGGGACCGCTTCATTCCCAAGTTGTTTCTGCGCGGCGACTCCGTCATCCTCGTTCTCAAGAACCCCCTGGCCACGGCCGGCAACAAGTGAAGCTCCGACGGTGGTGCGTGTGTGTGTGTGTCCATGCGTGTGTGTGAGAGTGACAGAATGAGAGAAAGCAGTACGATCGTGTTTACAATTCACCCTAAGTATTCGGGAGGCAAGAAAGCGATGCTGCGTCCACAACGTGTGTCCGTAATACAGGCTCTGTAGGTACATTTTGGCCAAGTTGCAGTCCATAAACTCTATCGACAACCATCACGACTCTTCCGGGACGCAGAGAAACTCCAGGAAGCTCTTCTGGTCGTCCACCTTGATCATGTACTGTAAGCAGAGGACGTCTCGCTCGTCCATCCGGAGAGACACCTTTTCCGAGATGCCCACAGGCTTCATGGCCGACCGGAACAACGGCAGGCGGTACCTGGACAAAAAAACACCCATGGCATGACGAGGCACGTGCAGGGTCGTCGGCTGTAAGATCAGCCAACCGGTCAACTAACCTGGCCTTCACGGGCTGGTCCTTGGTACACTGGAAATGGGCCACAATTGGGCTTTCTCTAGGCACTTCGACAGTCAACTTGCCGCTCGCCCCGTCCGCCGACAAGTACAGAGCGTCCGAGTCCACGGTGACTTCGACGCTGCTCTCATTGCCACAGGATTCCAGGTCGCACAGCAGCAAGTCACGAAGGTGCTCGGCTTGCAAAATTACCTGCAAGGACTCTGGCTCATGTCCCGACCCAAAGCGTAGTGCAGATCATACCTTAGCCGTGATGTCTGTTTGGTTGAAGCCGAAGTCGACCGCCGGTTCTGCTCTGCGCACCCGCGCCAGGACCTCCGTGACGACGCCGGACTCCTCCAGCCAGAGCTGCAACGACCTGAGGAGACTTTGCATGAGCTACTTTGCTTGCTATAGTTCAACGAGCGCAGATTCTTCTCTCTCTCCGCTGGTCACCGAGTCGACACCCTCTTGAACGCTCTCTACCGAACCTGTTGCACCCAAGCCAACAGAGTGACACATACCTGCTGTCCGAGTACTTGAGACACAGGACTGCATCTGCTTGCTGGTGCAGTCCGAAGAGTCCCAGGCAGTCGATGAGCGAGGGCATGTAGAGTCTGAACGACACTTCGCTACTGTCCGAGCTGGCGTCGATTTCGTACTGCTGGAAAAGCTCTCTTTGGATGAAGGCGTTCGCCTGGAAACTCTTCGAGTCTTCCACGGTGAGCTTGAGGCCCTTCTCCTCTAGCACCAACGTTACCTCGTCCTGGAGGAAAACTCTGTTGCCTCAGAACCCAACTTTGAACAGTTTGAAGGCTCGCCTTGAAGTTGATGGCCTTGAGGAACTGGAGCAAGAATCGCGCGTTCTGGAGCTTCGCCGTGACGACGACTTCGTCCTCGTCCCCGTCCCCGGACATTGCGAAACAGTGAGATGAGATCGCCAAATCAAATCGGTACAAAAACAAAACTTACTCAGGGTTGCCAGACAGCTCAAGCTAACAACAAAATAATCATCATTTATTGTTTCCGTTATTGGGATTAATTAGGTTTCTCTCACAATTTCAGAAGCAAAACGAGTATCACAGAACCCTTCGCTAGAGTCACATCATCGCATGCATCTTGTACTTCCTCATGTGGATGCTTGGGCTGCTGCGAGGACGACGACGACGACGACGACGACGACGATGACGACGACGACGACGACGACGACGACGACGACGAGGAGATGGAGAGGGATCCGCCCGAGAAGTGGAGCAATAGCTGCTGCTACTGCTACGGCTGCAGCTGACTGGACGGCGTCGCTGGGTCGCTGAGGTTCTCCTCCTCCATCTGTTGATACTGCGGCGACGACGGGTCCACGCCGGACTGCGGCGTCGTGTGTCCGCCACTACCCGTCGAGCCGCCGTACCTGATCGAATAACAGGAAGGGGACGTCAATGGTCTTGTGCGTGTCGCCAGCGGATCTCCGCCAGAAGTTGGGCCAGGTCGGTCCAGTGTCAAAAGTCACGACTCCATTGTACTTACCAGAAGTATCTCGGGTTGTTGGACGGCGACCCATCTGAAGGTCCCGGGTGCGGGGTCGTGTTGCCCGTGATCTCTTGTTGCTGAATCTGGGGTGAGGCGGACGTCGAAGAGGACGCCCCGCCTACGGGCGTGCCCGGAGTGCTGCCACCCCCTCCTAGGGGAGTCGCGTTACCCGGGCTGAAGTCGCCTGCAAACAAAATGCGTCCCGTTGAGCTACGATAAGACCATTAAAAGCTTGTCTCGTACCTGGACTGTATGCCGGTGTTCCCGGACTATAGGCTGGTGTCCCTGGATTGTAGACCGGAGTGCCGGGGTTGTAGACCGGAGTGCCGGGGTTGCTCGGGGTGTAGGCGGAGTGACTAGGTGTGTAGGCAGGACCCGCCCCGCTGCTCGCCCCAAGACCGCTGATGCCGGGACCGGCGCCACGACCGTTTGCACTGTTCTCTTCACGGCCTGGAGTAGACTGATTACTCATGGGCTCTGGGCCACTGTAAACCGGCTGCTGCTGCTGTTGTCGTTCCTCGTCAGGGTCGTCTTCTCCCGGGCTGATCATCTGTTCCGGACTGGGGCCGCTGTAACCCGGTGTAATGGCTGAACGTCCGGGCGTGTAGCCGGAGTAACCCGAGTAGGTGGGCTCCGTCTCCCCAGGACTGTAATTGGGCGTCGTGCCCAAGTAAGAGTAGTCAGCACCGCTCTGACTGTGGGGAGGGTCTTGTGGGCGTGAAAAGACATCCTCGTAGTCGGCAGGGGGTGTGGCAGTGGTCTGAGAGGGGCCTGGAAGAGGTCACGCTTGATTTCTCAACGTCATGGTGTAAAAGGTCGAGTAAGCGTACAGTAGAATCCGGTTATACCGACGCTCTGCATGGTGCCATTGGTGTGAGCATGAGCGGTTTCTACTGTGAATGCTCTCAAAAGCTTTTTACCTACCTGGTTGAGGCTTGACCACTGCTGCAGGCACGTCCTTGGCGGCGGAGGCCGGAGACGAGGCCGAGTTCCTACCGGTGTGCAGTGGAGACGGCGATGGTTTGTACAGCGGCGTCAGCGAGGGCGCGTAACACCGACCTCCGAACAAGAACCCCGGCGGCGAGGGACCGTCGTACACGGAGGAGCCGCCGCCGCCGCCGCCGCCTCCGAAGTAAGGCGTTGTTTGGTGACTGCTCACAGTGCGGCTGCTGGTGTGGAGCCTCTTGCAGAAGAGCTGGATCAGGAGGAAACGATTATGCTTCGTCAAGAAAGTGCTCTTGTCACTGATGAGAATCACCTGCAAAGGTCTTTGGAAGCCCTGAGCCTTGTGGTGGGGAGTAGCAATGACCGTGCCGGAGGCGAATCCCACCTCCTGCAGCAAGTAGTCCGAGAAATGCTCTGGTTTCAGCTTGATATTTTGGAAGTTTTCAAAGATTTGCTCGGTCAGCTTCTTCCTCTTGCGGTAGGAGTGGAAATCCTGGGCCTCCAAGATGAGCATTCCACCTACGATCACGTGAGTGAGGAGGATGAGCCGACTTCGAGACGCTGAGCTTCACTCACCTGGCCTGAGCTGGCCAAACATCCTTTTGAAGGTCCTCTTGATTCCTTCGTCGCCAAAGTTGAGATGAATCCACTTGGTGGTGGAGAAACACACGATGACGTCGAACTCGGGCTGGATGGTCTCCAGCAGCTCGTCGCTCTCGACCACGTAGTTGCCGCAGATGAAGCTGCAACGTCATGACACCCTCAACACACTTGACCGCATCAGTCGATGCTGACGACGTACCTGACATTCTTTGGAAAGGCGTCCTCCCCAGATTGTTGCTGCTGCCGGAGTGGTCCGAAGAGCATGGGCAGGTTTTGCGGAAACTCGCTCTTCCCGTCTGGTTTGGCGCAGCTGGCGTAATGTTGCAGATTGCGCCGAGCGGCGCAGATCAAGCTCTGGTCAATGTCGACGCCAACAATGGACCTTGAGGGAGAACGAGTTGGTGACGGACACAGACACGGGCGCTTGATGAAGTAATCTTACTTTGGACTGAAGTGTTTGGCAATGGCCATGGTGATGTGACCGCTGTTGCACCCGACGTCGAGGACGTCGCGGCCGGCGAACCAATCAGCCTGCAGGTAGCGAAGGCGTGAGTCAACCTCCTGGATGATAGAGAAGAAGATTTTTAGCGTACGTCCTTGTGACGTAGTTACAGAAGCAGTCCTTTACCTGGTCGGGGTTCCTGTAGCCGTAGTATTGCTTGTAGTTCCCGTACACGAACTTCTTTCCCTTTTGGGTGTTCTGCCTTTGATTCCCGGAGGAAGACTTTTGATCCTTCGGTTGCTGCTGCTGCTGCTGTTTGAATTTACTGTTTTTCGAATTGATGTGGTTGTTCTTTGAGCCCTTCGCGTGATGGTGATGATGACCATGGTGATGGTGGTGGTGATGATGACCACCGTGGTGGTGATGATGACCACCGTGGTGGTGGTGATGGTGGCCGTGGTGATGATGTCCCTTCAGGGGTACAACAGGACTCACGATCTCAGCGTCCTTGAGCTTCTTGTTCCCGGCAGAAGAGCCAGAAGCCAGCTTCAAGTTCAGATTGGGCTTGTCCATGGATGTCGACGTCTTCAAGCTCTCATCACTCGCTGTCTCCTTATTCTGTCTGCGCGGATCAGGTTGCAGTTGAGCTACTTTGGCTGGCGGTTCGGCCTCGTCCCCCTCAGTAGCCTCGGGATCGACATCTCCTTCTTTGGTAAGGTCAGGATCTTGCTGATGCTGATGTTGCTGGCGTTTATCTTTGGAAGAGCGAAATCGTTTCCTGTATCGGAACCGCCTGGCCTTGGCCATGCCTGGAGAGATGAGCTGTGACTCGTATTCGTTCTCGTCCACGCCGGAGTTCAGGTTCAGAGGATCGGATATGTTGGGTGGGATGAGCACCTCGATCTGCAGGACAATGACAGCATGCATGACGAACAGTGGTGTTGAAGAATGTCATAGACACACAGTTGAACAAAGTAGTATCAGTTATCGTACGCATGCATGAATGCAGAACATCACACACTGTGCTCTTATGTGCTATGCACTACACATAATACTATAAGGTAATACAACAGTTTAGGGCTGGCTGCCCAAATCGATCAGATGACAACAGATACAACGGCACAACGGATCTCATGCATCAGCAGCCGTTGGCTCCAGCAGAGACGATCGTTAACAAGTGACCTCACCACCTTGGATCACTGCAACCTGTGGAAAGGACACTGTTGCAAAACTTCTTGATGAAGTTAGGCAGCCCTAATATAGTCTTGCTAGCAGCTCCTGGTATAGTTCTGCCAAGCCATAGCCTCAAGTTTGGCCTAGGTCCGGAAGTCCCTAGAGGGTTGCATGGTATTCTTGTCCAGGGACACATGGTGGACATAAAGTTTTGGTGAGATGTTAACTTAAACCTAAGGCAGGACAGAGTCCTTGGTTACACCCCTACCATTGCCTACACGTCTGAATGGCCAAGGCCACCTTGGGTGTCACGGAGGTGGGGGATGCAGCTACAACACCAAGGTTCAAAGTTGCCTTTTTTAGGTTAAAATTAAGTGATTCAACATATCATTACTGTGGGTCTTTAAGTCCATTTAACCTAACATAACTTCATTTAACTAAATGCTGAGTAAATCTGTCATGGGAGACCAAGGGAAGGATTTTCAGTTGGTAGTTTCTTCTGCAGTGCCCAATACCTGACCTGGTCACATGTTCAATTTAGTCTGAAATTACTTGAAATTTTGAATTTTTTACATATAGGCAGTTAGAACAAAAAAGTAACCTTGAGGCAGGTACCCTCTAATGACTGCCTGACTAAGGCCCATACTTATTTTATGCATCTACTTCTTTTGTTCAATTTCTGAAGAACTTTGAAGCATCAGTTAAAAAATTAAGAAGGAATTAAGAAGGAGTTTAAGAAGGAATCTTTGAAGCACTTACAATGACAACACCATACTCACCCAAGTCAAGGAGCATGTCCTTGGACAAAAGTCTGGGGCTGTTGTGGACATGCAGTATGAGCTTGTGCTTAAAGTGCAGTGGGACCTTGGACTTCCTGTGCCCTCCCTAGAATTAGCCATAGCTTAGGGCTCTTGTCTTTCTGCAGGATGTTCCTATCTGTTGATGCAGGAACTCCAAGGGTATCAGAGATGGCCTTATAGCCTTGGCTAGAGCCCTCAGAGTCCCTCTGAATGACAATGCACTCTCATGTCGATGCAAAGCTCTTTGGTCTTAACCATGGCACCTGCAGTAATGAACATTTTCCTGTCCTTTCTTCAGTCCATGGGTCAGACAAATCTCTATGTAATATTGTTTCTACAATTAATTATCAGATATTGAGTGAGAAAAATGTTGGAAGTACTCATTATCAAAGCTTCATAGATTTCCTATCTTTCCCATGGGGGTGCCAATAATTTTTACTGGGCAAGTAATTATATAAATAATTCTTTAAAAATGAGACAAAGAAGCAGATCCATAACACAACCACTTATGTGTCTCAGTTATGTAGGCACTCTCAAATGCCTCAAGGTCATTTTTCGGAAATATGTTTTAAAAACTCAGATTTTCGAGGTGTGTGAATAATCTTGGCCTTAGGAGCCATTTCTCATCTGATCAAAGGATTTACTGAGGATAATCGTCTGACAGGGACAAGAACCACCACATCCAGAACGTGCCTCAGAACAAACATTGCTTCATTAAAATAGCACAGTGCGCCAGACCAAGAAGGGTCTTTCCATTCCTCTTCATCATTATGGCATGCTCTGGAAACTGACCCGGCAGCAAGAAGTCTCAAAAGAAGTGGTCTTTTTTTACTCCACAAAGTGGTGTCCAAGTAGGCGCCCCCAAATTAGATACCACCTCATTCTATTGTCTCTGGGGTAGACCATTTGAACTTTCTGCCTTTTAATGGATGAAGTTTGTCCAACTTTGTGGTGAATGAGCCTCACTTCGCATCCAAATTGAAGCTTGCCTTTACTGTGTAATGTCGTACCCAGGAGGAAAAAGTGATGTCCAACAGGGTCTCCAGAAGCCAGATCAAAAAGATTTTGATCTAGAAACATGCAGAAGAGGGGTAACTCCTATAAAATCCATACATTTCAGTTCTTATTTTAATATCTAGGTCCACCCAAATAGAGGAGGGGTAACTTTGCTGTCTCATGCCTCAATTCCAATAAGATTATGTAAGCTGCTTGTTCCTTGCTGCAGAAATACACGGCACATTTTTAGACAAGATCCCAGCGTCTCCTTAAACCAACAACTTCGTCATTTTCACCACTGCTTTATTCCAACAGCAGAAAATTCTGTTTCGCCTCAAGAGACAATATCTTTAGCATTCTCCACTGCTTGATCCTACCAAAAAAAATCAATTGCTTTCAGGGTGTTGCACCTCTGCTGATGGCATTCATCATAGCCCTCACATAGCTGCACCATACAGAAGATCATTTTGCACAAGTGGTTCATAGTGGTTCAAGTCATGCCAAAGCCTTGTACTAATCCACTGGCTGCTTCCCATGGATTGTGCTGGACAGCCTAACATGCCAGCCACAACAGCTGGGGGTCCTCACCAACTTTTCTGTGATTTTGTGAGTCCACTGGGAACAAACCCTCACTTACCCACTATATAGATAAGAAGCCAGTGCCAACTTTAGCCTTTATCTGCGCCAGTTTGATGAATCACTTGGCCGTAGCGGGAGTAACATTTATCCCAAGGACTATTCACATGGGTTGGACAGCTAACTGCACTGTTGCTTGGATTGCACCACAAACAAACTAACGTTTACCACTACGTTAATCTAACGTTTACGACAACGTTGGCGCTGATGCCACCAACGTTGTCGCAGAAAGCAATACTTTTCACTTTTGGAACGATTTTGTCCAATGCTAGTGCCAGTTGAGTGCTACGGTGGTACTACAGCGCCCCGATAGAGCTTGCTTACCTTGTATTCGGCTTTCCTATGCTTTGGGGTCGGCAACGGCGAAGATTCCGGCGTGATTGCGTTGACCATCTTGGATATCTTCTCGTCGGACAAACTGTTCAGGTTCAGGGGATCCCTGATGTTTCCGCCCAACAGGAATTTTGACGGTAGCGCTGTCTTACCCCCCAACGACTGGCCCTTCTTGTACTTGTTGCCCTTCCAGCGAGGCTTGTTTCCAGCAGAAGATAGTGGCCGGCTGTGACCTAAGTTGACGCAAAACTGTCCCATCATCTGGCCGAGATCAAAAGTGAGGCAAGAACTCCTACCTTCGCTAAAGGAGTAGCTCCTCTTTCTGAGCGGCCCTCGAAAGTTGTAGCTTCTCTTGGGATGGCCATTGCCCTGCAAAGAGTTAAGGAACGCGTTGAAGCCGCCGGAAATGAAGAAAATTGGTACTATTTCTCAGACCTCATCTTCGTCTCCGCTCTGCGCGCCTCCTTTCCTCTTTCGCCCGTGATGGTGGTGATGGTGGTGGTGATGATGGTGGTGATGGTGGTGGTGCGCTGATGTAGATTGACTGCTGGAAAAAGTCACCGTCTTCTTTGATGACGACTCCTCCGGCTGTTGGTTACTTCCCACAGATGTTCCTACGGTCGCCACAGCCCCCTTAGACGAAGTTGCAAGAGACGGTGGTCGTATTGGCGCGGACGAAGCGGTAGCAGGGGCTTCGGACTGCCGCCCCTCCGACGAGGCCCTCCTTCCCGACAACAGAGACAGTGACGGCGGCCGTTCCACATCGGGAGAGGCCATGTTGTCGGTCGACCGCTTCGCGGCGGTGACAAAGAAAATGGTCTCGAGTCTTGTAAGCTTCTGTTTCCTTTGCTTAGCACTCTCGCTCCCTCTCAGCTGCTCTTCTCTTCTTTCCAAACGTTAGGGATTGCAGCGACCAAATGAACCAAGCCGAATCCGCTCTCCGTCGGCCTGCGGGCCCGAGTCGAGTTCCGACTTCACGTGAGTCTCGAGAGAGAAGAGGCCGCAGATCGCTTCCTCCTTGGCCTTTAGGACACCATGACGTCTGCTTCACCTATGCAACAAGCGGGGTCACTTCCAGCTCGCTTATGTTAATCATTCGATAAGAGCTCTTAGGGACGAACACGTCGTAGTGGACTCCTCCAAAAGGGACAAGACGGCCGACTGGGGGAGGACTGAGGCGAGGGCGGTTGGACCGGGACAGTTTGAGCGGACTGCAACATTGCTGGAGGAGTCTTCGGGTCTATATCGAACGGCCACGAGAAATTGATTCACTTTCTTCTGTATTTGATTACGACATTTGACATATTTTTAATGCTACTTCCTTGCTCCGCTACTTCTACAAGAATTCAAGAGGGACAAGAATACAATGTTTGAAAATTCCTAATTCTTTACAAATCTAGCCTATATAAGTGTTGAAGGAGCTATAACGATGTTGTCTAAAGCAAATAGTTTTGTTGAAAATTCACTTTTCACTTTGCTCGTTTTTTCTTCAAGCGTCTTGCGCCATTGTTTTTGCGAAATTTACTTCTGCATCCGTAGGACCGCTGTTCTGCGTCTCGACGACGTCGGTGCACAGGATCAGACTGGAGAAAAAGCGTCCTTTGAGGCTCCTTCGTGCACCCTCGACAAGACGCTCATTCGTCTCGACCTCGGCACGGCCTCTCCTCTCTGCGGTGTCCTCGAGATGAGCAGGGTCGACTTCTCAGGATTGCTCGCTGACATGCGAGAAGCCATGAGTCTCTCCTCTGAGTGTGCCATCGCCGAAAGGTCCACCAACGCTCACAAGGTCCGCAAGTCACTAGAGAATGAAGGTGCAGTCAGCTCCCTGCTTGAAGCATCCAGGGAGTGGTCTAAGATCTCACTGAATGAGGAGACTGTCATCAAGATTCTGAGCCAGAGCTTCAGTCATCAAGCAGACACGCTTGGGATGCATGCAGAGGATGCCAGGAACATTGCTGTGATCACGAAGCAAATGGTAATGTTCAGCCACAAGTCCTTAGTCCTCAACGACATCTATTCTTTAGACTACCATACTGGTTTGATTGCAGATTGCCCTGGAGAAGAACAGAGAAAGAAACATTGCCTCCCTCTCGTGGGCTCTCAGCGGTCAGGACTGGGAAGCCTTTGGCCAGGAGTTAGAAGAGATCCAGCTCAGGCTTCTTAAGGTGGAAGCTCGTCTATGCTCGTCCTGAGAAGATCAAGGCTGCAGAGAGGGTTGGAGAAAAACTTGGAGTGGTCTCCTCACAGCGCTTAGGCTCCCCGAGGACTACTACTCTCCTGAGCCACGATTCTTCAAGGGTCGGGCTGTTGTGTCTGTAAGGGAGTGTCATGACCTCTCGAAAGGAATGAACAAGAACTGAACAATGATCACTTGTCCTCCCAGAAGTTCCTCTTTGGGAGGGAAGTTGAACCTATGTGGCTGCTTTGTAGTGAGGACACTGATGTAAGCAACCTCTCTTCACAAAGTCTCCGTCAGCAGCAAATTCAGCCGCGATTTGAATGCTTCACTGCTGAGTACAAATGTCTCACTCAAGAGGATGATGGACCAGGATGCAAGAAAGCAACGAACTTGCTTCAGCGATGATGTTGACGAACTTGCTGCTGATTCTCGCACCCCGTACCTTGGACAGTAACTTGGACTTGACAACGTCCAAACCCTCCTAGAGAAAGTTCACTTTTGGAGCATCTGTGAGCCTGTACATGGCCATGATCTGTAATAAATGAAAACGACCAAAGAAAAGACCTCCCTTCGGATTGCTCGTGTACTGATTCTCTTAATCTTGACAGGTGTTCAAGTTGCTTAAACAGAATGGGGAAGACGTGATAATCACCATGTCCTCGTCCCTGCTCAGTGGCTACGGCCGTTACTTGGTGGTCAAGAGGCTGCAGCCCCCTCATTCTCGCCACTCATCAACACTTCCCCGGCGGCCGTTAAGTGAGTTGAGACGCGCGACGGAGCTAGATGTGCCGGTGGCGTCACTCCCAGAGCGAGCCAAGGTGGTGGTTTGCGGCGGCGGCGCCCAGGGTGCCGCCATCGCCTATGCACTTGCCAAAAGGGGCTTGGCCGAAGAGACCGTCCTCATTGACAAGGTAAGAAACCCTTCACTAGGAGATTTGTCAGGAGTGCACTGGTAATCTTCACTCATTCCAAAGGGTGTTTTTGGCAGCGGCTCAACGCTCCATTCCTCTGGCCTCATCCCTCTGCTCAAACAGAGTCCAGTGGAGACAAAACTTAGTAAGGTGAGCAAGGCGCTCTACCTCGAGCTGGAAGAGCAAGGATTCTACTCGGGATGGAGGGAAACGGGCAGCCTTTATGTCGCGCAGACCGCGGAGAGAATGCACTTCTTCAAGAGGTATTGTTGAGCTCTCAGGGTGGTCAATGTTGGATGAGTTTCACTATTTCTTGGCCAGGATGAAGTCGAATGCTGTTGGGCGGCAGGTTGATTGCCACATACTGACTCCTTCTGAGATTAAGGACCTATGTCCGCTACTAAAAGTCGATGACCTCAAGGGGGGACTTCACGTGCCTGGCGATGGTGTCGCCAACCCTCTAGAGATCTGCCTGGGACTCGTCCACTTGTGCCATGGACTCGGGGTTCATGTCATTCCTCACTGTGAGGTACGTTGTGCGTGGTAGCTGATTGAGAAGGTGACTTTGGAGGCCGTTTAGGTCACATGTGAGAGGATCCCAGGTTGCCATTGCAACCTTTTCCACTTGATTCTAGGTCAAGACTGTTCTGAGCAAAGATGGTGCGGTGAGTGGAGTGGACACCAGCTTAGGACACATTGACTGTGAGCACTTTGTCAATACTGCTGGGATGTGGGCTCGATACGTGGGCATCCTGTCACAGCCCCGAGTACAGGTATGAGTGCTTCAAAGCATCCTCACACCAAACTACTGTTAGTTCTCCTCAATGTCAATGTGTGTTTATCCTCACAAGTGCGGTTATCCCTGATACAGATCCCAATGCACGCTGCAGAGCATTACATTCTTCACTCGGTGGCTGAAAAAAGTCCCCTGGACACGTATCCGGTGATCAGAGATCCAGATGGTCGCATATACGTACGAGACAAAGGATCTCACATCCTCGCCGGAGGATTTGAAGAAGTGTCAAAGCCAGCTTTTGAGGTGATGGGTTGGCTATCATACATTCATGATGACACATGTATGTGACCAACAGTAATGTGTTCTTAGGATGGCCAACTGCCCGACTACACGACGACGGAACCTTCGTTGGACTGGGACCACGTACACCAACTCATGGAGTCTCTCTTGAATAGAATCCCCTCGCTGTCGGATGCCAAGTTTGTCAGACTTACCAATGACCCCGAGCCTTACTCTCCAGATGTTGAGTGGATTCTTGGACAAGCACCCGAGGTTTGTTGAGACACATCTTTTGTGGATCTAAAATCCACACGCATATTCTTTGCTAGCATTGACTCCTTTCAGTCTGGTGAGATCAGTAGGACTTTACAAGGGCGGTAGAGAATGCAGATTTTCTTGCTATCACACAGATAAAGAACTACTACGTTGCGGCGGGTATGAGGTCAAGCGGTGCCGGTGCGACTGGCGGCGTTGGCGAAATCGTTGCTGACTACGTCACATTGGGAAAGACTTCGCTGGACATGCTGACGCTGGTGAGTCGCTCGGTACTGATTCTCTTGAGGGGAAGCTCTCACTGCTTTCATGTCCAACAGGACATCAAACGATTTCTCCCCATCCACAACAACCGTAAGTTTCTCCGTGACCGTGTGACGGAAGTCCCCGGCCGCCTTTTCTCCATCCCTTATCCGTTCCCTGAGTTTAAGAAGGGCCGACAGTTGAGGACGTCACCGATCTTTACCGCTCTCAGGGACTGTGGAGCAAGGTTCAACCAGGTATTTGCACCGGGCTCTTCAGCATGAGCACTTGTGCAGTGTCACAGCCACGAACAGATGGGCAGTACCATAACTGCTCCCGAGGGCGGTGCTGACGGATGCAATTTTTCAGGTGATGGCGTACGAGCGTCCCATGTACTTCAAGGGCCAGGACAGCTCCGACTTCGTTCCGACAATGGGTCTCGATTCCCTGCTCAAGAGCTCCGGAAAACTTGCCCTTGCTCAGCTAGACACATTCTACAAGGTACAGAAATGAGCGTGTTGTGGCGAAGAAAAGAATAAAGGATCATCTTTCTTTTATAGCCAGTGTGGTTCGACAATGTCCAGGCAGAGTTCATCGCGTCCCGAGAGACTTGTTCGCTCAGTGACCTCACCTCCTTTGCCAAGATGGAGGTCAGGTCCAGTGGCCTCGAGGTCGTCAACTTTTTACAGTACCTCTGCTCGGGAAACATTGACATCAAAGTCGGTGAGAATTACTCTTTTGGTCGGATTATTTGGAGGATTAGAATGTATGACGGATTTCTTGCTTGAGATTGACTCCAGTGGGACTTTAAGTACCTGATCAGGACAGTCTGTCTGCAGTGTCCAACGTCCACACAAATGTCACGTCCAGGGATTCGGTGCAGACCGGGAAGACTTGATGGAAGTGTTGTACTCTGCGTACTCTGTAGGGAGCATGGTCTACTCTGGCATGCAGAACGACCACGGCGGCTATGAGAACGACTGCACTGTTGCGCGGATGGCTCCGAACAGGTTCATGCTGATGTCGCCGTCGCAACAGCAAATGCGATCCTACAGCTGGCTAAAGAAACACTTGCCAGCAGATGGATCCGTCTACCTGCAGGTCAGCGATTGCTCTGTTCTCATGAGGTTATTGCAAGTCTAGTTTTTCACAGGATGTCTCGTCGTTGTACACGGCTCTCTGCCTGATGGGACCCAAGTCCAAGGACGTCCTGTCCAAGGTGACACCAGATGAAGACGACAAGTACCTAAATAGGTACACACTTTAATATTATACCGTCAGCAATCCTTTGACATCTCAAAATATGTGACTCATTGTATCATTGACCTGGCACAAGTGCGCGCTGATCAAGGGAATGTGCTACTTGCAGGCCGGCTTTCTCAGTCTACAGGCAGACTATCGGACACGCTCCCAACGTGATCACGGTGAACGTGACTCCCACGGGAGAGCTGGGCTACGTCTTCTACATACCAAATGAATTCGGAGTCCATGTGAGATTGGCCCAACAAATTTGTTGTGTGTCGGAGGTTTATATAGCTCTGGTGGTAATTTTCCTGTAGGTCTTCGACACCCTGTTGGAGGCCGGTCGAGAGTTCGGGATCCGCCAGTGCGGCTACTACGCTTTGAGAGCTCTCCGGATTGAAAAGTTCTACGCTTTCTGGGGCTCGGACCTTGACTCGGCGTCAACGCCTTTGGAATGCGGCAGAGACTTCAGGTTTTAGGCGTTTCTAAGTTGTTGACAGGCTCCAGAACCAGACAGAGGAGCTTTGACGGCATTTATGTAACGCACAATGCTCATTAACACTACTAGGACGAAGACGGGCACATCCATCCCATTCATTGGCAAGGAGGCTCTCTTGAAACAGAAGGAGGTGGGCGTGAGCAAGTTGCTGGTGATGCTCTTGTTCAACACGCTCGAGTATGACCACGATACGGACCCCTGGCCTTGGGGTGGAGAGCCAATATACAGAAATGGAAAGTATGTTGGTGAGTAAGAGTGCGACCCTGTCAAGGATGTCTTTCCTGCTTTATGTACCTACCACCCGGTATCTTCTCTCTCTTTCAGGTTCAGTGACAACTGCTAGCTATGGCTTCTCCCTGCGCAAGATGGTGGCTATTGGCTTCGTCCATGACTTTGACGAAGAAAGCGGCACTAAGCGACTGCTCACCAGAGAGTTCGTCATGTCCGGCCAGTACGAGGTCGAGATCGCCGGCGAGAGGTTCCCTGTGGAAGTCAAGCTCAACTCCCCTGCGATACCAAAAAAAGTCACAGCCACCCAGTACCAGCCGACAAGGCATGAAGTGTAGGATATGAGCACTACCTCGACCTCTATAGTAGTGACAAGTCCATCCTAATCTCATCGTCAATTCTTTAACCACATTGTAACCTGAACATATTAGATCTTACAGTAAAGTGAAATCACGTCACGTGCAAGCGTAAAATCATGCCTCCGTTCCTTCTTTGATGGGTTCTCCACCACCCGGGTCAAGTAGTCTTCAGTCAAGTTGGTCATGGTCCAGTCTGTGTCGTCATCGCCGAGGTAGTAGTAGTTCCGTCATGACGAAGAATGGATAGGTTTATACCGCTGAGCGCCTCGAAAGTTTTCCTATGGCTAGAATATGTGTGCATCATCACAGGCACACGTGTACACGTAGCTGACACGACAAATCAAAGAAGTTATGAACTTAAAGTAGTGCCATGCTTGTGGACTCCAAGGTTCAGCAAGAACTGCCACGGTGTCCTACGGCCTGCAAGTCCTGCTTCGTGCTCACTCACTCAATGTTATCGAAGTTGCTAGGTTCATACAGACCTGAAGGTGCTTGTAGCGCCCTCCCTGGCGTTGTACACGTCGTGCTGGCCCGAAAGGAGCTCGACTTTCGCCCTGTTACCAAGACGCGGCCATCAGTTGCTGCTGCACCTGTGCCACTTCTCGCGAGTGCAGTTGAGACTCGTTCGCAGCAACCGGCGCTGCATGCACAATGGATGAGTACTGAGAATGGCCAAAACAAAGTCTTTACATGACTGCAACTCATGGTCAGACAGTCTTCTAGTCATTGTTGTGTCATGAGGCAGAGCAGTTTTCCCTAAGCCCCTGAATGACTCTGGACGTTGGCATAAGCTTCCAGATGCTGCGCATATGACTGGCACAATTAGAGGTGTGGATGCGAACAAAGAAGCGTTCCAGATCGCGTGTGCGTGTAAGAAATGTTCATTCAAGAAATGTCTCATTTCTCCGACTGCCAGGGTTGCTTCTGGTGCAACGTGATTATTGGGACGAGACGCTATCAGGAAAGCGATATCTCTTTCTTCTTCGACCGAGCAATGTACGTAGAGAGAATTGAAGCCAAGTCGAGTCGCTGGCTTGATTATGACGTTAGATCTCCAGGACTGACTGTTCAGCACGAGAAAAATCTCTCCAAAATTACATGACACTTGGCGTGTAATTTGGTCGTCTGTACGAAGCATGTTCTACTTGTCCAGCATGCAAAAGCGACAGAGACACGTTTGCATCAATCCGTGCCAAATAACAGACGTTGATGTCGTCACCGCCGGCAGAGAACACGAAACTTGCGCACATGTTCCTCGTTCAAGCTTGAGAGGTGGAGCTCGGAGGAGCTGACAATGAGGCATTTGCGTGCTCTCAAGCATTTGTTGGTGATAGATTGGGGAAAATCTCCTGCTCCTCCGAGAGAACTCGCACCATCAGTCAATCTGTTGTAGATACGACTTTCCAGAGTCCGCGCGCGCCTTCTTTTTTCTAGTTCCTTTCTTCTCGTGCCATCCGTTCCACCTTTGTGCATAAAAAATTTCCCTACATTTCACCTGCGCCACCACTAATGCGCCACAATCTGTCGCCCCCCCCTTCGACGACGACGACGACGACGACCACCTGACCGTGATACACGCAGGTGACCAAGGAGCGCGTGGAATATTCCTCGGCCACGCCAGGCTTGGGAATGCGTCAGGGGGCGGCAGGTGGCTGGGCTATCTCCCCATAGGCCACCGCCAAACTCTACCCTGCGTCAGTTTCCCAGAGCAATTCGACCATAAACATGTGCGGCCTTTCTTCATGACACGGTGGCGCAGCAGGCATCTGCCGCTTTATTCCGTGATCCTGTCGTTCTAGCTGACCGACGACGACGACGAAATCCCCTTGGCAAAGCCGTAAGCTTGCAACGCTGAAGACCCGTGCACACTTGGTGAATCTGCAAGTGCAGCGGAATTTGGCGGCCACGTCTGTGCCGAGTCTCTGGTGACACCAGAGGTACCGGTGGGTGGCGCTGTGCAAGTGGTCGCTCCTCAAGTGGAGATCCGGAGAAATTCCGTAGCACACGCAGGCCTTGTTGGCGACGCGTCCGTCCGTGGAGTTGCCGGCTCAGGACATCTGTATTAACATACAGCATTTCAATTTTGTTTTTCGTGTGCATGAGAGCATGAATAGAAACTGCAGTGTTTTGTGATGTGAGTGTGGACGAAGGTTTCGCCAAATTGTATTGCACGTTCGTAGAAGCGCTCAGTGGATCGCCAGCGTCAACACCGAAAGGATTGACGAAGCCAACCACGTCTGGGGAGGATGAACGGCTGAAATGGTGAGCAGGAACCGAGTCACGTCACGGGTTCTACGTCAACGAGGTGCGGTTGACACAACCGCGCTTCCGGGCGGTCAAGAGGCACAAGCAGCCGACCGAATTGCTCTTGATGCAGTTCTCTTAACGATAATTCCAGATCAATATTCGGTGAAGCCTTATTGAGACGTGCACTGCATGTCCATCAAGATGTTCCTTGGTCACTTGGTTCACAACTGACAGCGGACAATCTCTTTTACAGACATCAACCTTGGGGAAGCTGCTGTTCCTGTGGTTGGGCACGTTCGCCTTCGTCGCCTCCTCAGCGTCGATATTGAAGAGCATCAGAGAAGCCGCCGCAGTTGCTGCGGCAGCTGCAGCGGGGCAGCCTCGTCTCCATCAGCAAGACCAACAGCTCCCGACGCCACCGCCAGTGCCTGAGGCCACGGACGCTGGCGGCAAAATGGCAATGACGACCACGGCCAGGATCCACGTTCCCGAGACTGTGGTGTTGCCTTCACCCGAGGAGGCATCGCTGTTGGAGACCAAAGACGACATGCTGTCCTTTCCCCTGTTTCTGCACACCACTCGACCTGCGGCTGGGGAACACCTTCTGCAGGTCCATCGGCCGCCAGTGTCTGCCTCATCGGGGGAGCACCCCACCACCAAGACGGCCAAACACAGCGAGGAGTCGCAGATTGAGCTCAGCTTCCTTTTGGAGAACACCATCGAATAAGTACTCACACTTCCTGTCAGAATGTCATATCCACTGTTAATGATATATGCATCACTCTATACGCAGTAATAAATAGAATGTAGACAGCGTCCAGATACACGAAGGAAGTATACTTTGTACAGGGTGGCCAGTAATTCCTGGCACGACACCTATGTACATGTTCCACTGGCTTTATTTGACCACACCTCTGAACCGAATGAATTCAATAATGACGGAACCCATCCCGTAGACATCACCCATGCAGAGGCCCTGAAGCTCATCTTGTCCAAGGAGTGGGCGGGCATTTGCCAGGACATTGCGCAAGGTTCTTGCGATGCCTTCCATGGATGATTGGATCGCGTCATCGAGGTCAAAGGAGGTCACTTTGAATCAACATGGTTGTGAGGCTCTTCTATTAAAAAGTACATAAAGAAGTATGTCAGTCTCTCTGCTCGTCTGTCACGAGGTTGGCGCTCCCACCATTGGACTGATCGTCCCCGAACTTGGTCAGCAGACAGTACTTTTCATGTGCCGTGGAATAGGGTGTTCAAGGTGCATTTCGAGGCCGTTTTGAGGCCGAAATCGAGGTCCTTGGCCCAATCTTCGACATTGCACGCCATGATTGATTCGTCTTCTTTCACGTCTGCCTCTCCACGGGGTCGGCACCTGGCTGGAGTTATACTCGATCTTGAGTTTGACAACACACCTCAAAGATTTTACAGGGTCTTCCAAGAAGAGTGCTGTAAGTTTTATTACCAGCGGGTTCTACGTTTTTTGGGGTCACATCGGTGTGCAATGACTCAAATGAAAGCTGAATGTGGGGCAAATTGTTCCCCATTCAGTGATGTAGTTTCATCATCACACCATAACTCTCACAATTCCATCACAAGAAGGAAAAATCATCGAGGTGGCATAACCAGCCATGCCTGGATGCACCTCAATGACATCAGCAACGTGACCAAAGAGAGACCCATGTCATTCCTGCCCATCATCAGCTTGTAGGGTATGGGAATCCGCACTGGAGGAGGAAGTCATCCGCTCCGCGGTAAGCAATGCTTTGTAGTAGGTTCAGTGTTGTGTGGCTGAAGGTGGCTCATTGACCATAACATGGACATACTACGTCATGGTCTTACTTGCTCCAGTGATGAAATGCCCAATGCCTCCCTAATCCAATGGCCAAGTGGGTGCAATAGCAACTATGCCAGAGCCACTGAGCTTCAGTCATGACTCATGAGCAAGGAGGCATGGATGCTGACGGTGGGCCTGAATGCTATGGGTCCTACTTCAAGGTTGGTTGCTTCCAAAACTGATACGTGAACAGCCAGAATCCATGACTTAGAGAGTAGAGTCAGCAATGTGACAGATTGGAAATTTGATTAAATACGAGCAATCACAGCAGATTGCAGTCAAAGATGAGGGCTGAAAAGACATATTTTCCGGGTCAGTGGTCCGCTTCGACTGTTTAGCCACTGCTGATGCGTCGTCGTTTCGCTCTGCAGACAGAGCAGTGGAAGATCGGCGGCAACCCTTGTCCGTTTCATCTCCAGGACCAGGACCAGGACCAGGTCCGAGCATGGTGGAAGCGTCCTAGCTTTGCCTCCTGCTCAACCCTGCACCCAAATCAATCCAGGGAGAAATGCCTCATTCTCGAACAGGCTTTGTGCACAATATTGCTGGTCTGAGAGTTCAAGCACACAAGGCTCGCCAACCTCTGTCCAACCTTTCAACGAATGGCGTGGCGTTGGTTGATCGTGCGATCCTACGAAGAAACACCTGATGCCCGAGACAATCTAGACCCCCCTGACCATGAGGAAGGCCTGTGGCAGCTTTTGACATACATTAGAGGCAGTTTTTGCAGCAGAGGGTGGAGTAATTGAATGCATGCATAGAGCGGTCTTTGTTGCAGTCACTTCAAGTCAAAATTGTCTTTCAAGAAGCTTCTCCAGTTCTTTTGTGTGATAGTTTCGAGCGCCACTTCCTCATTGCCAGTCAATCAATGTTGGTGGGGCACCCGGTAAGTGGATGAACCCGCGCTACAGCACATCTGAACTACTTATAACAAAGAGTCTCTTTGTTTGTGTAGCTTTGTTACCGCAAGGCGGCCAAATGGAGCATAGAAAGTTCAAAATTGGCATGATCCTGGGCCCACTGGTACGTGGGCGTGGCCCAAGTCCCACTACTGTCAGACTCTCCCTTTTTTTTGCACGCCCACATTTTTTTTAGCTGCTTCACACAGCGTTCAGAGGCACTCGATGCTACTGTACAATGGAGCAAGAGGTGTTATTACACGGCCCGCTAGCAGTGGCAGGCCAACGCCACCTAGCCCGTGTCCCTACCAGAGGCCCAAGGAAGCATCAAGCCAATTTTGAGCCTTCTTTTTCAGGCAGTAAAGTTAGCTTGATTCTTTTCTTTCCAACCATATATCTCTCTCTATACACAGACATACGTATGTCCTGGCCGTCATCTCGTCGAGCATGACATCACCTCAGACGCTGTACTGAAGCTTGCTGAGGCGGAACTCTGATGTGGCACGTGTAGATGTGATGCTTGGGCACAATGTTCAGTACAGAGGTTCAATGTCAAGGAAGGTCAGTTTGGTGCTCGGGTGCTCCAAAGAAAGTCAGCTGGAGAGGGGAGCATGCCAAAGAGGCTGCGAAATTGAATGATCTGGACATCTCGACCTCGACAGCCGCTACGAGAGTGGACAGTCCGGAAGAGCTCCTAGGAGTGTTCACTGCTGAGGATCTGGACAGCAACGCTCGCCACTGAGGACGACGATCTGGACGGCCACAACACACAATGAGCAGTGGAAGCCAGAACTCTTTATTCTCATAAGGGTCGTGGACATCAGCGATTACGACGTCGATCTTCGATGTAGCCACCGTCTGCACACCTCCCTGGCCGGGGAAATGCCTGCATGCCAGCCTTGTGACATATGAAAGAACAACACTTCCAGTGATGCAATGTTGACATTTCATGCTTACTGCCTTGATCTGCTCCTCCAGAGCACGTACATTCCAGATCTCATGAGGTCCAGAGACTGTACGTCGAACCACGCCTTGAAGAGCATTGTGCCGGCCAGTGCGACTTGCCAAGCAATGTTCCCTCGACCTCAGCCATGGCCTGTGAGACGGCGGCCAGCACGGCGTTCGCTGTGTCCAAGAAGAGGAGGCTGTTCATTATATCGCGTTAGATTATGTTAGGTCAGTCATCAGCACCTGTCGTCGTCATTGCCCGCAGCTCTCAGTCCAGCCGAGAACTGTTGCATGGCAGCAATGAACGTGTGTGAATTCACTGTCTCCCGTGTGACGTCCAGGCCTTGGTCCTGTTCGCTAGGGGGTTCCCAGTGGCTCTCTACGTCGCCCTGAGTTTCCGGACCCGGCTGGATTGGGTCAAAGATGTGAGCAATGTCTCCATTGTTCACCTGGGGCAGCCTGGTCGTGCCCGGAGGTCATGAGTCCCGTGTTGACGACGCCATGCGGTGCTCGGAGACGAGCACGGCGGAAAGATCTCCACTTTTGCCAACGCAAGTAGTGATGCATCGAGCCCAAGCTCGAACTCGTAGGCTGGACGCCTCACAAGGCAACCAAGCCCGACTAGCTCAGGCTCGACCCCATGTCGAGGTATTGCACTCGCTTCCTTCCATTGAGAGCTTGAAGATGCTGCCGCTGCATAAACCTGTATTACCGAGTGAGCACAGTGGCCAGGGCTTTCAGAAAGAAAGAAGGAGACGCACTGGTTAACGTTTACCGTGGCCATGGGGGAAAGGTCGAGCTTTTAAGGTCGAATCTGGCCCGAGCCCGACTTTTCCAATCCCGAACTCGACCCAAGCTGGAAAAAAGCAGGCTCGATGCATCACTGCACACACCACGGCCGGCGCTTCCTTCTCTCTCCCAGCGCGTGCTGCATGGTCATGATGAGCTGGGCGAGCCGAGCCGTTAGGTTGGCTTAACCTAAAAACTGCTTCAGACCAAGTGAATTTCTCAGCCCAACTTCATCAACTTCCCCTCCTCTTTGGCGTACCTCAAGTGGCCCCCTCTTGAGCGCTGAAGCATCAGAATGAGCAGTGACGATGCTGGTGATCCTTGGCAATCCATAGGGTGCAGGTATCAGATGTGAACCTCAACAAATTCCAGTACAGCGTGTGCGTCCGCGTGGTGGCAGTTTGAACTACCCGATTGTGACAGGTGCAGAAGACGCCTTGTGCGATTGCAGCGACTATAGACATCTGGATGAATGGAGCTGTTCTCTGGCAATCATCACAAAACATGGCTCGGGCTGATGGAAAAAAAGGTTCTAACTTGAAAGAGTCGGCGAACCCTTGAGACACAACCCTTGAGGGCACTGAGGAACAGCTTCGTTATAGAAGCATTTCTACAGGTTCTCACAAGGGTGGAGAGAGTCATCAGGCAAGATGAAGGATGCATTAAAGAAAATAGCCACAATTGCTAAGAAGAACCCTTATAAAGACATCTCAAACAGTCCCCTCAGCATACTTGACATGTCCTCAAGTGGGCACTACATTGACTCAACTTCCACGTCCGAACTGATGTTGACACTTTCGTCCAAAGTTAGTACACCAGAATGTTAGGTTAGGTGAAATTAATGAACCTAAATTAACACGACATTTTTAGATGATGAACTTTTTGTTCCTACCTGGAGTTGTTTGCTCTCGATGAACTTTTAACTTTAAGTGAAAGGGTGAGATATTTTTTCAAAATGAAATTGTCTCCTGCTGCTTTGAAAATTTTTGAAAAGTAGCTGAAGCCGCACCCATCTTTGCTTAGGATTTGTAAAGTGCTGCAGTGGTGAGACATCGCACCTGTCCATGCACCCTAGGTCATCCGTGGGCCTGCAACCGCATGTTTTGATCGAGTTGGTCTTTTTTGTCAGTCTTTTCTTCTGCTGACTTTTGGCTGTTCAAAAGTCTTTTTACTCTTCCTGACGCACCTTTCCCGCCTCGTTTTTCCTACCACCCCTGCCCAGGATGCCAAGTGTCTTGTTTTGCAGACATACTTTTAATTTTGACGCGAAATTTTCGAATCATCACGGGTTCATCTCATGATTATTGAGGTTCTCTCTTGCTCTCTATCTTCTACCACGGGAGGGGGGGCAAGTTACTGCAAAGTATATATTTGAAAAATATATATATTTGAAAATGTTAAGACAACAAACTTACCTAAGTCTGTCATGACACATGAAGTCGTCTGTCCCTCAAATTTGCTCAATCCCCTTCAAAGACGAGAACTTTGAAACACATCCTTCAAGGAAACGGCTCACAGCAGAACCATCCCAATTTCCTGGTCTTCCAGGCCATAAGGAAATTCGTCAACCATCCAAGAGGAGACTTCTTGTTCGTATTGACCCCCCAAAGAAGAAAGCAAAGAGCCAGCAGAATGTTGATGCTTTGGTACTCTGGACTATGGCAGTTTTGTTGATGTTGGTGACGGTGACTCCAGAGCCAATGAGGCACTTGTGTGTCAGCTTATCGGATGGGACACGCCATAATGTGACAGTCTTGTCTGATCTTGGTGCCTATGTTACTCCTCATGACGCAGAAGACTTAGAAACAGCTTTTGGTCATCCTCATCCCAAGGCATTTTATCGAGTTGGTGCCGTTCCCGACGCAGTGCATACGGTCAAGCTTCTCCAGAATGCACTGGCTCACACGAAATATTTGAAACGGCCTGGATGAGGGTATATCCGATGGATGTACATTGGAAGATTGTGCGCACTGCAAAACTGACACGGCTTATCATTGGCTAGCAAGATCTCCCAAAAGCATGTTGACTTTCGGGGAAACAAGATGAAAGTGTCTCTTGCTGAGCAGGCCATTGCCAGCAATTCCACTGCAAAGTCGCTTCGTTGGCTGCATGAGCATGGCATGGATTCGAGGACAACGATGTGACTATCGTTGCAGAGTTTCTTGAGCTCAACAATGACTCCTTCAACGTCTGGAACTCTAGAGGCACTGGAGTCTCTGAGTTCAAGAGTTACCTCACTAAAATAAACATTCGTGAGATTCTCTATGTTTTTCAAATGGTTGAAGAAGTGTACCAGCCTTTAGAGGATCCAAGTGGAAACATTCTCACTCAACCGGAGCATCGCACCGGATTTTGAGGACTCATTGGGGTCACAAGAACAGTCCGAAGGATCTACAGCTACATGGAGTCTGGCTGGCCTTCTTCCCATGTTACAAGTTCCCTCAAGACTTTTTGGAGATTTTCTTTTATGGCATTCGACCCCAAAATGGGTGGGCTTACAATTCCACTGCATCTCAATTTCGGTGAGAAATTTAACTTCTATTGCACATGGTAAAGATCTATTTTGTGATATGTGGCAGCTCAAGCTTTAGATTTCTCATTCTTTTTTAGCAAAGCACATCTTTTGAAGGACTTCTCAGCCACATTTCTTCCAATGAAGAAAAATCTTCATTGGAAGTCCTGTAGCCAACTGTCAGGCACAAGATGAGACTAGCATCTTAGCTGTTACCAGCATGGAAATCCAGCTGGTCGAAGAGTCTGAGGCTGTGATTGCTGTCAGTGCCAACCATGACTACACAGTTCTGCAGGACCACTCTTGTGACTTGAAAATGTGCATGATCTGCCTCAC
>JAAUXU010014182.1_pt1 | contig 30430 bp, 20 predicted proteins | sample 7278151 | NCBI WGS metagenome assembly JAAUXU01 (sample SAMN14350113, study PRJNA611818) | marine sediment metagenome | isolation source: surface marine sediment (1.8m) | place: French Polynesia: Moorea | collected 2018-08 | reverse complement strand
CCTCATACCACCCCAGGATGCAAGATAGCCTGGACATCCACACCATGACATTGTTGATGTCACCTGCCAGACGGGGTACAACTCCAGGAAGACCAAGGAGGAGTCGAAAGGCGTCACAAGGGAAAAAGGTAGCAGAGGACACCCCTTGAAGTGCAATGTTAACTTTGTTGAGAACTTGAAAGAGGAAAAATTACCGCAGATCCCACAAAATCGATGGGTGGGCTGGCCAGAGAAGAGGACGAAAGCGAGTGGACAATGAGGATAGCTGTGAAGCAGGGCTTTGCCATGAAGTCTTATGCCAGGACACCGAAACAAGTGTCCACATGTGAAAGAAAAGAGGGTTGAAAGGCCCAGAAAAATTGTCAATTTCTTCCAATACTACCCATCAACCGTCAAGATCTACCCTGACAAGAAGATCTTCCCTGCTGATCAAGTTTGCAAACGTAGAGACGACTGTAACCTGGCGGAGGCAATTGAGGACGTCAAAGGCACCTCCAGGACGAAGCATCCAACCCAAGTGATGTTGTTTGGGGTCGTGGCGTCTGACGGCAAGCAGATGCCACCTTACTTCCTTGATCCAAAGGCGACAGTGGATGCTAAAGCATTTTTCAAGGCTCTGAGTCACTCTGTTCTGCCCTGACTAAGAATCAATTATCCTGGCAATAACTAAATGTGGATGCAATTGGGGTCCGCCCCTATACAGTACCCAAGAGTATAAAAATTCTGGCGAGCAACTGATTTCTGGCCAGCAAACTTTTGGCAACCAAACCGCGCAGACATAAATCCTCTGGATTGCAGCACGTGGGACAAATTGGAGCACAGAGTCTGCTCTATCAGCCACTGGAATATTGAAGACTTTAAGACCAACTTTATGATGCCATGTGGGATAACTTGTCTGGTGACGATTGATAGCGTCGCATTGAGGCAATTCCTGAGAAAAAATGGCCCTTCTAGTGATCATGTACATAATACATGTACATGTATATTAAAGTGCTGTCATGCAACCTATGTTTAATGTGTCTTTGAAAAAACGGTCTCTTTTATGGACAGTCAAGACAGTTATGGACTGTCCATATCAGACAGTCAAAGGTATCAGTAGCACTTCTAAAAAATTCCCCTCGCACCCTGGATATGTATATTTTTCAGTGGAGCGTGAATATTTTTCATTATGTTCCCTATTCCTCTACATGGCCCGCTTGTGATGTGACGTGAATTGAATATGTCACATGAAACTTTCATCGAGCTTAATTAAAAAGAATGACTAAATTTTAACTTGAACACAGCCAGAATCGTCCACTCGGCTGTCTGGCTGCCCTGACTCTCCCCAGTTCAAAAGTGAACTGAAAAAAAAAGGAAAATGAGCAAAGGGACAGCGATATGGCGAAGGTGTCCACTACTACGGTTACCAAGTCTACTGCAGGGGGCTCTGTTTGAAACAAGACACATTCACATTCTACACTTTTTTCAATTTTAAAGCTGAGGATAGCTCTGATTGGGTGGAAAAGGGATGCAACTAGATTTCAACTACTTGCACAACAAAAATCTGACATAGATCTTCATCATAACTGTCATGGCGGAGAAGAACAGGATGGCAAACCGTCAGGCAATCCTTGTCCTCTTTGCCCATGGAAAAACTCCCGTGGAGATTCACTGGGACCTGGCTGTTGCCTGGAAGACTGTGTAAAGAACCTTTGAAGGAGGAACAGCTACAGCTCGCACCCTAGTGAGGCTGAGACCTGCAAGGCCACCATAAGTCATCGAGGCTGTCCAGGATGCCATTGACAAGAAGGAGGGTAAGGTCATCATCAAAGAACTGGCCCGTGAGCACAATGTCCCTGAGATCACCATGAGGAGGCTCATGCAGGATTAACTTGGCCCCAGGAGCTACAGGCACACTCCTTGGCAGCCCCTAAAGTCAAATGACTGCCAGAAAATGCTCACCTGTGCCAAAGAAGGAGTGCACTCTGTCCACCTGTGTCGCTTGTCACTGCTGCTGCTGCTGAATTTCTGTTGCTCCTCATTTGACCACGATCATGTTCTTGTGTACGAACGAGGTGTTTTTGGCCTGTACCATGTCCAAGGACGAGTCAGAGGGCGCCGCCTTTGGCATGTGGCACTTGAGGGTGGGCAGCAACATCCACAGAAAGTTTCAGCCATTTTGATCATGGAAAAGTGGTCAAAAACATCAAAAATCAGCCACGACCGGCAAGGTGCTCCTGTCAACTCATGTCACTTTGACTGCTCTTGCATCACAAAAAAGCACTTGAAATTCAATGAAACTGCAGCATCTCATGTCTGACTGTCTCCATCACACATTCGTCGGGAAAATTCAACCTAAGAATTTTCCCCCTTGGCGTAGGTCATCAGTAAGTACGAAGCAACGTTACTTACGGCAGGAACTGTTCACATAAAGTATATTCTATGATTGCACTCACTTTTCTCACCACTGAGCTACCTGGTCTGGGCAGTCAGGTGACCCTCAATGTAACCACCCACTGCTGCAGGGGGCTGTAAAAATATACTTCCTCCTTCATTGTACAAGCATAACTTTACCGCCCGCTCCACTGTACTGTAGAACAGTGGTGTAGTGATACTATATGATCTGCTCACAGTGAAAGGACGGGCTTGTAGATGAGAAGAAAGTGACATTCATTTACAAACCGCTTGCTCATACACACGAGGTCAATACATTCCTTCTTTTTGTTCACACTACCACTCATTTATCCACAAAACGGGATCCAAGTTATGTGCTCCAGCAGAGTTTAATGCATAAAAGTTTGATGGCATTGTGAACAAGTAAGTAATTCTTGAAGAAAAGTGCATAAAAGTTTGGTTTTAAGGGAGATTCTTAGCTTTCCACAGAGAGGTGAACTACTTCTGTAGCTCAATCTGGTCAAAAATTATGGCTGAAAAAAGAGCCTGCCCTACACTTGCTCCATACAATATGTTATAAAAACTTTAAGTCAAAAGTGCCCATATTAAATAAGCCTGAAAATGAAATGGTTTTAGTAAAATTTAAAGTTCTTAGCCGACTGCCAAAACTCAGGCCCAAAAAGTATCAATTTCGAAAAAAGTATCCTTTTGAACTCTCCTAATGTATACATATACTCGTTACTTTCGTTTGTGCCGCTGCTTCTTTTTGTACATATCTTCGTCGATACACATCCAAAACCAATGTTCAGTCCTTCTCTATGGCACACTAAAGCACACACACGATTGGGGACAGGGAAGAAATTACCCTTCCTTGCTAAAATGCACACCTTGTTTTGTGCACCCATCAATTTTGCACCCCTTTAGTTGTATGCCATGTCTGCTTTGTCAGCGTGCAGGATGAACCAACCGCTGTCAGCGGATGAGATCGAGGTGGTTCTGACTAAGTATCATACATGCGAACGTTTAAAGAAAATTTTGATGCATAGTTTGGGTAGGGCAAGAATTATACACGTACGCGTACACACAAAAAGTCTCCCTTTTTCACTTGATAGCTCTGAATACAATACGACGTTTTAGCAAAGTCTAGGCGCCTCCATCTCCCTGATCCTCCTCCTACCGCCCGAGCTTCTCGTTGAGGCCGTCAATGACAATCAATGAGTTCCTGGCACTCCTCTCCTATAAAGTCATCGTCTTCGTCCCTGCTATGCAAAAGTCGCGCTTGAAAAGAAATGCTACTCGCGTGCGACTCACGGCCGCAACAAAGGTAAGAGGTTCTGCCAGACAGTTAAACATTCGGCCCGTATAAATGACGGCTGTTGTTTCCAGCAGGGTCAACATGAAGAAGAGCCAACACACGTCCACCACGATCAGGAACTTGGTGTAGAGCTCGAAGCTGAAATAGCGGGAGGTAAATAGCATTGGTAAGGCACGTCACTTGCAATCTCAGTCTTCTCTTGAAAGTGCTGCATACTCCCGTTTTAGATCATCTGACGCGTAATCCGCTCCGGTGTCATAAGGTAGAAATAGACATTGACTGGCGGCGACAAAGTCACGGTGATGCAGAACGCAGCAATGCTGGCCCCACCTAAAAGTCAGAACCGGAGGGTGCACCAAGCAGGAATGTACTACAGTGTTGCCACTTTCCATAAGCCACAACACATCGACCTTACTTGTGATCTTAAGAAGTTATGAGCCACCCAAGCTCGTCCTAATTTATAGTCCTGCACATGGTGGCCTATGCAGTTGAGACGCAGGCAGCATCCAACTGCACGTGTATGAAGAGATAGATCTGTCTGGAACACAAGGCAACCTTTGAAGGGAGTGTCCCGCATGGTGGATGATAGATGACAGAGAGACAGAAGTTGAAAATGTATACGCACCTACGTACATTGGTGTTCACTAGAGGAAACTCTTTTATGGAAGACCTCTTTGACTTAGCACTGCTTCCTCCAGCGTTTGTCATTACAACTTCAGGTTTGCAACAACAAAAACGTCAGTGTTGAAAAAGAAACAATAGCACAACCACATGTTTAGTATTGGGTACGGTTGGGAAAGAAATAGCTCCAATCTAAGAAAACTGCTGATGTGTTTGCGGATACGGACAACTTCGACAAGAGGGCTGTCTGTGGTCAAAGGGCTGTAAAGTCGGGACGTCAGACCTTGGTGACATTGATATTGTTTAACTTCGGCCATCCCTGACTCAATGCATGTAATATTTTTCTCAATCAGTTCAATACCACAACTCTTTAAATGTAAAAGAAAAAGATCCAGGGAAGTTAGAAGAAATTGAAAGAAAATACCCGCTGTGAGGGGGCGCTAAGTATCCCTCACAGGGTACACCTGGTAGCTTGCGCTTTCTTCTGTTAGAAGTTGAGGGGTCATACATATAAGAGACATTTATCGGCAGATATGAGTTGTAAGTTATTGCTTGGAATTGCCTGTAAGTGAAGCTCTCCATTCAAGGAGCCTTGACAATCCTTCCAAGGAGGAACGAGAAAAAGGACAAAGGCAGCAACTAGAAAGCTGCTGACGCCCAAGATGACCTGGACGGTGAGATCTCTCTGCTGAGCACGAAGGAGTTGGGCAGGAACGTGGATATGAGGCAAGGCATGACACAGACAGGGCAAAAGGATACACGCATTCGTCCATCGAGGTCTTCATGTCATGTTCTGCAAAAAGAAATTGAACCAATAAAATAGTGAACACCAGTTAGATAACCTTGACATTGCAGTACATATCGGTACATGTCATACGCACAGGATATGCATTATCACCTTATTGTTGATGCAGATGTACGCGAAGCTAAAGATGTCACCCTTCTCGTCAGTGAGGTTATGCATCAATATCACGTTAATGCACTACTTTCCAGACGAATACATCACGCGGCATGAGGCTAAACCCCTGCTGTGGACCAACCTGTGCCCCAGTGGCCTGTTGGCTAGCAAAAGGAGTTCATCTAGAGGGAGCACATTGCGCTCATAAACGGGGAACATCACCTCCCCCTTGCAGGTCGGCAGCGTGTCGTCCAGGAGGTAGGAGACGGGGTCCTCCTGCTGCCATCGATCGACAAGAAGATGAGCATGCCCCTGGCAGGCTTGGACAATTCCACTGCTGTTACCACTGTGGTGCTCTTCAAGGTCAGGCTGGAGGAGGCAGCACTTGCCTACTACTCAAGTTTGCCGCTCTCTGTGCTTGTGATAAGTTTTAAGGATGCACCCGAGCAGTTGTTCCGGCCCACGCCAATAGAAATATAGCAAGCATCGACCGAATCAAGTTCGACGATGGGAGATGAATTCACCGCTCTCACTTTAATTTCTCTCGTGCGTTTGCATTAGATTTGGCAATGGCGTTACCTACTTTTTTTTGCTTGCGGGGAGTCAGGAGAAATTTTGCCCTACAGCGACACTGAAACTGGCGGTACCGTTTGGGCCAGGTTGCACAATCTCCTGAAAGTGCTTAAGAAACAATCTGAGCTCTTCTTCCTCCTATTTCGTTCTTCGTCACACTAACCCCTGTGCGTAATTTTACACCACGGTGGAAGGGTGCAGATTTCCTACGCACCGCACCTAACGCAACGTAGGAACAAGCCTTGCACGCCGTAACAACAGCTCACAAGACGACCTCCTTGCACCAGACGTTTTTCTTACCGATCCCCCAGTCGGCGCAAACCGTACACGCTGCTGTGGCGTGAGTAGCGACGGATAATGGGTGTGGACGGGCGTCGGACTCGCTGGCAGGCACGGAAGCGGTCATGTTTTTGTGATCCCCCATGGCGGTCGTGATCAGATCGGCGATCAAAGGGCAGCAATCAAGAGGTGGGGATCGCCATCACTTTGGTGAAATCGTAATATGGCACTCGCTAGATGGCGCCACAGCTGGTGATCTGGGTGGGCCAAGCTGGGCCTAACGTGAGACAGGTGAAGTTAGGTTAGACTAACCTATTCTAACTTGACGCATCTCAGGTTCGGCTCGGCTTGGGTCACCCAGCTCACCACTACTCAGCAGTTGTGGGGGATTCTGTGACCAGTGTCTTGCTTTGTATCGAGTTTGACCACATGTCGTAGGCACGTAAATGATCGCTATGGCGGTCATTTTTTTAGGGCAATCACTCACGATTGCCGATCCTGTGGCAGGGGTCAGATCGGGTGATCAAAGAGTGCGATCACTGATTTTTCTTGCTTTCTCACTGGTTGTTCTTTCTGTTACTCTAGCGAAAAACATATACGGAGGTTCCGTGATCCTACAAGGACTTCTTTCGAGCAGTCATATTGCATGTACTGTACCGAGCAGTGATGTATTACAAGTTGTAAACAAGTAATCGGTCGATTTTGAGTTAGTTATAGGAGGTATTAAGTCTTGCCTATACCATACGTCATGCACAATCTCTCTGGGTGTAGCAAGTGCAGTTCTTCACCGATTCATTGCATGTACGTCCTTGTTCGGTGCGGTACGACTGGACCTTGTGCAGGGCAGGGCGTGAAATGCAGCACTCTGGGAATGTCATTCGACAGTTTTGAGTGAATCGGCCTAGAGAAATGTCTCATCCCTCGATGAAAAGCTGAGACTCTTCTCTAAAACGCAACTTTTATTCACTTTTGCTTAAGGAATGCATATCCTCTAACCACGCGGTTCAGAAGACAATGGGGATTTTTTTAAAGCAGTTTTTCTGCTAAAAAATCAGACATCTTTGATCTCTTTTTTTGGCTTAAACTCACTGCTCCTGTGTCTCATCTGAAGGTACCTGAAGGCTTCAATACAATCTGATCTTTTATACCAAGCTTTTCTTTGAAGACTAAGGGACCCTTACTTACAGTGAAATTACCCTCACATTGAGCAGACCATCTTTTTCTCCAAATGTGGTCAACTTTGTAAGGCCATAACTTTTGACTGGATTGAGATTGAAATGTGACTCAGCCTTCTATGGAATGCTCGAAATGTCCTTTAAAACTAAACTGAAACAGATTTTTGCTAACGGATAACTCCTTTTCTCATAATGTGGGGGCCTAGTTTAGGCCAAAGGTGGTGCGCGTGTGGTCACCCACTCAGTTACCTATGTAAGGTCATAACTTTTGGATTTACTCCCTCAGGATCCTCTCCTTGAAGAACCTCTCCTGTCTCCCGAAACCTCCCTGCACATGCATGTACAACTTTAATGCGGTACTCCCATGTCACAGTTTTAAGACTCACACTGTATGCACGTTGTACAATAAGAGCCATCATATAAGTAGTTAAATGCCAATTGAAGTATGAGGGCTAACCCAAATAGACTTAGTGATGTATAGGGAGGATCTTGGCATAAATTAAACGAGTGCTACGTGATCAAGAATCATTTGGGGGATTAGAGGACTTTATTGCGGGCAAGATTTGACTGTCCTCATTGATTCTCAACGTTTCTCTTGCTTTCCTTGATGACGGTTTCACTCCTCTCCCTCCAAAGTGTGAAAGTGCACTGAGGGGACGGAGTCGCTATCTTTGAAGTCGATTTGGCGACGATGTTTGTTAGACTAGACCAACTTTTTTGGTCTCATTCTGCGGACCCTATTTGTTGCAAGATCCTATTCCGGTTGAATGGAAGGAAGAAACACTCAGTGCTCGGGTTCCTTCTTGTCTTGCTGTATATTTGTAATGCAGTAATGCTTCGGCAGTACATTTGTGTAGTCCTGGAGTACACAGAAAGGTTCATGGGGGATCAAAAAAGATCTCAGTTTTCCTAAGAACTATTTGACTCCGTCTTCTTCATTGGGCATTGGGTCACACACATAAGATGCACTCAAGCACATTCAAAAATTGGTCTAGTCTAATGTTTATAAGATTTTTGTACTCAGTGGGAAGGAGGGAGAGCTTACGGCTTTGATGTATTTCGACTTGTAGTTAGTTCTCAAAAGTCAAAGTCGTGGATGCCTTTGATTGGTCCTGTAATTCTTAATTAATACTGACCGAGCACTTTTACTGCAAGCGCTCTTCAAACCTAGACCGACAATTTTGGCTATAAGAAATGGTGAAGTAGTAAGGGAGTCTGTAAAAAAGTGCTACCGGGTACGTCAAAAGTCGTTGTGCTCTTGAAAAAACAGCGTCTTTGGGTTCTGAACAAACAAATTTTCTGCTTTTTTCAATGTCACACTTCTCTCATTTGCAATAGCCATCATCTGGTACCACAATGACCTCAATTGGTGTACTTTTAAAGGTGCATGTGTATCGGTGCAATCAAGACGTCTGAGCTCTGGTGAAAATTTGTCACGCACATTTTGGCAAGTTATGTAATGTGATAAGGTTTCTGCCTCAATTTTTTGTCACTTCAAGTCACACTAAAATTCATCAAAATCGACACCAGTTAGCTCATTTTTTACGTCAAAAACACGTGCAAAATTGACATCTGCTGTCTGGGCACCCTTCCAAAAGCTATCAGCCTATTTAAACAGCCACCTGATGAATGACACCATCCTGAAGATTGGCAACATGAGCAGGAGCACTGTTATCACTTTGAGGCCTTGGAAAATGCGTTGTTCATTGTAGAGACTTCAAATTTGATATCAAGCAGGCTAGTTGGAAAATTCCAGTTTTTTAGGGTTAAAAATTGGCATTAGACACTGCTATAGCTGGTACAACTCACATTCTTGGAAGAAAAATTAGTTACTATGTGCACTTTTAACTCGAAAAATTCATGCCATATTGTATGCAGTAAGTGTAGCGCACACTTCTGTCTTCAGCTTTTGGCTGGATCGAGCTACGAAAGTGGTTCACCCCTCAATGGAAAGCCAAGAAGCTCGTCTAAAACTAAACTAAAGTGACACCCACTTCTGCCCTAGGGCCACTTATTTTTTCACAATGTGGGATCAAAGTTATATTCCTCAGCAGAGTTTACTGCCTAAAAGTCTGACTATATTGTGAGCAAACAAGTGGTCTTAGAGCAGAAGTGGGTATCAGTTGAGTTTTTGGACGAGAGCACCGCCGTTAGCAATAAAAAAATATGCACAACGAACCAAGTACGTACTTGAGGCCAATTGTAGGAAACCACCCTATTCCACCCTTAGTGGAATATCTATGCTCTCATTCAGTACCTTTACAGCGAGCTCCTGTTAACAGGAAGATCCGCCTATATACAGAAAAAATGTTGATGTGATGTATGACATTCTTTGCTTTGACAACTCGGTTAGGAGTGGCATATTTCATGTGATGACTCAGGTCAACATGAAAAATCCTACGTCTGTTGTTCAAAAAGTCTCGCAAACCTCTAATTTTCATTTTGCGAGGCTTATAAAGTTCTAGTGTGAAGTCCTTACATTTTGAAAGGGATTTTGAAAACAGCGATCCTTGAAAAGTACTTTCGCAAGAAATGAAGATGGTTTTTAATTTCTACGTGTGCTTGTTAAAGTGCTCCCGTTATTAGAGCGCTCTGTTTCTTGTACATTTCTTTACTTTACATTTCTGCCTGAAGCTGCTCTGTTAAAGGCAGCTGCACCGTACTTATTGAGTTTGCCGTAACCACTGGGATAATGCAGTCAGGTTCAGGCCAGTTTTATACATTTGCTTTGAAAAACAAATTAAAAAAAACTCAACACGTCTGGAGGAAGATGGGCTCCGAGTACACGAGTGATGTACCCGTGTTCAGAGGACTGGCATGGAATGAAAGTGAGAACCACTGCTCAAGGCGGGCAATAGATTAAGTTTAAGACGCATTCCCTTTGCATCGTGAATCCAAAGTAAGAATATGGATGGGAGGAGGCCTTAACTGTCAGGATTAGTCTTGGCACACGTTCTGCACTAGATCAGCACTGTATAGGGATGCACAACACTGAGTGAGAACAAGAAGTTACCACTAACTGGCCTGCATTAGTTCTCTCAGCTCTGTGACGACAAAAAACAGTTCTCGTTCTTCTTAATTTCAAGAAATCCTTGCACTGAGAACTCGAAGGGATAAGAATAAGGAGAGACACAAAAGGAAAATTACATCGTTCCCAGAAACGTCCACGAATTCTCCTAATATCTGCCCTCACATTATAAGAACCTTGGTGTATGCCTGAAGTCGTCTATATTAAGGATTATCCCAAGTAATTGGCTGGAAATTCTCTCGTTTTCTTCTTTGGGACGCGTCCCACGTCACGACAAGATCTCTGGGGAGAAGATACCAGTCTGTGGCAAGACTATGGGGATCCCCTCTCCACTTTACTGTTCTAAGACGGGCCCTCAAAGTTGTGGGCATGTTGCAGGCCTCACGTACACGGGCTGTGCTGAGCACTTGCCACTGCTCGCATTGAAAAGTCACCTCCACGCACCCCACGTGCTGCACGAGGACGACACCTACCACAGCAGAGGCCCCAATCGCTGTGATAAGTATGAAACCCGCAGCCCCCCCCCCGCAAACACACACAGTTTGATCCTATGATTCATTCATCCGGGTAGCGTGTGCGCATCACCCGGACAAATGTAGTACGGTTTTCTCTCCTTCCCGCTGCACGGTGGAGCCAGTCAAAGCAAATCGTTGTTTAGACTATATTTCTTTCAGACAAATTACACTCATCAGTCAACACTACCTGGTCTGCTCTCTTTTGTAAACCAGCGCTGCATTAGGAAGATAAAGATAAAGAGCAATGTGCGTAGAACCGGAGTACCGGACAGATCAGCCGTGATTTTTCTCTTTGCTCCCGGAAATAAATAGGAAAGAGCTGACCTTTTGTTTGCTTTCACACTATTTAGCCACCTACAGCACCTACACAGTCATGTATTACTCAGTAATAGCGCATGAGGACAGAACAAATGTATTGTACAAGGTGGTCCATATTGAGCCTCCCCTAGAAATGACCATTTATCTTCAAGGGTAATATGCATGTGAGGAGGCGGTTTTGCTATGATTTGAAGCGCAGTTGAGTTGATGGAAATGTCTATACAACAATTTTATGGGACCTGTGAAAAACGTCAAAATGAGGGCAGAAGTCAAGACGAGACCCCTCCATGAAATGGAAGATCAGAAGTTGAATAAGTTGCTATGCCGGAAAGCTTTTGTACTGATCACCACCGTATGTAGCACTCAATAGAGAGGCTAATGAATGAAACAGTTGCCGGTACTGACATTTTGAAATGACTTTCAATGTTTATCCTTTTTTGAGTTAATAACTCAACAAGTTCGTTTACACGAGTCAATTTTTGAATCGCCATTTTCAGTCATACACTTTTTTTAAGGAATTCCAACGCATTTTCTTGACCTGCAAGCAATGAGAGACGTCCTAATGCATCTCCAGCTGGCATCTTTAGAACAGGTTTGATTTTTGAAGAGCAATTTGCAGCAGCATTAGCGTGATGCCTCTACCTGACGCTGGACTTCATCCTGCTGCGGTAGTACACGTTTCGGCGACTCTTGAAGTGGCGCCCGTCGTCGGAAAGTTAAATGCGGGACACCTTGTACATGTGTACAGAATAGTACTCACTCCGCGTTTACGATATTGTGCCTTGTACACACTACCGTAAAGTAATAAAGTGCGCATTCGTCCAAAAATAGTGACCAGGCAAACAGCCCACTCAGGGCGTGCTTTGTGTGAAGGGACAGAATTAAGCCGAGGATGAAGTACACACTTACGTGGGTGCAGCACACGCCCTCCATGCACCTGAAGATCCCCCAAAATTTGGTGAAGCTGTTTAAAAAAAAGGGGAACATCCTGGTAGTTCAGAGATGAGAATCTCTTTCAATTTCAACATTGGCTCAGCTGTAGGGCGGGACTGGGAGAATGCTCGCAGCACACGTTTAAAATAACTTGGTCTGAAAAGAACTGCGGCCTGGACCAAGGATATCGACAAAGCATCATTACTACCTTCCCCATTTCCACGTGCAGTCAATCAGTGAGCACACAATGTCACGGGCTAATCCGGACATCTCCTCTCATCCAATTTGCGGACTTCCAATTTTCTTTCCGTGAAACGAAGGCCTATTCTTCTCTCCCCCCACTGTTAATGCACCCGGTAGCAGTCGCACTACCCTGTCTCCAACAAGTACGTACATATAAAGTTCCGCATGAGCCTCAGCTCTCCTCAAATTCCGGAGGAAAAGACGAGGAAAGAAAGCCGCGGGATTTTTCATTCACCCGTAGCCGCGGCCGCCGGCGTCGCCGCCGCTCAGAGAGCGTAAGCTCGTGTACGTACTGAGAGAGAGAGAGAGAGAGAGAGAGAGAGAGAGAGAGAGAGAGATTGTTTCAGACGTTTCAGAGTTTCTTTTGGTGGAAGAACTCTCCATATGCTTGTATGTACTTCTGCACGTTTACTAATACTCCCTCCGTGCTAAATCATCGCGGCCGAGTGCTCCGTTCGTCCCGCTCTCCTCAGCTTGGTGCTAGACTCGTTCACCTTGACAGAAGTGCCCGAGAAGACCCGGGAAGAAGAACGAATTAATCCTGCAGCAAAATGTGATACAAGTGGAAGGAAGCAACACAAAAGCCACACGCGCAAACGATATCCCAACGAGGCCTCCACACCCCCAAAAAGAAAGTGTGGGATGATGGGAGGAATTGGTGCTGGATAGAACTGGGTGATGTCGCTGGCCTTTTTGTTTGTTTGTTTGTTTGCCTGTCCTGTTATGTCCACCGCGATGTTGACGGCGCCTCAAGTTCTACACGTGAACGTGCTGTCTCTTGGTGTGCGCCCATACGCACTCTCATGAATAAGTGCTCCCAATGCAGTGGCCCTGAAGCAAGAGCAGGCGAACTAAATAAATACACCCCTTAGTACGTGCAAGAGCATTAGCGAGCACTCAGTTCTGCGCTGCCGAACTACTTTGCACGTCAGTGCCGTGGAAGGGGAACAGGAAGAAGAAGCCTTTCTGACGAGTGGAGATTACAATGCGACTTGGTTATCTCTTCGTCAACGTACCGTTCAGAGGCTTTCAACCTTCGTCATCTTAGACACCTGGCACACGTCGAGTCCTTTGAAGTGAGGCAAAGTCACGATCGTGCCACATCTTTTAGCCTCCAGCTCACCTGTGTGAGTGGTGTGCGCGCAGTGCGCAGCATTACAGACACGAAATAATGAAATGTCGTAAGAACGAGGCCGCCGGTGTAATTGAGCTTTGTCGTGACAGCAGATTCTCATTTTCCCCTCCCGGAAATTTTTAATCCACCCCTCGAAGTTGACAGAAAATGAGGCTCATAAGAGGGATACCAGGGGAGGGCAGAGGCGGCTCCGTGGCCATTAGGCCCACTGCATTGTGCCTCACCAAGGTGGGGGCCCAGGCTTATGACTGCGGGAGCACCGGCACTGCCCTGCAACTGCTCGAGCTCGGAGGGAATTCCTGCATACTAATGGAGTGACATCGACCAGGTGAAAGCTAAACTTTCTGCAGATGACGAGCTGCACGTGCGGTGCCGATTGCGTAATCGTAGACTGCACTGTGTTACAACACTTCGTTGATGGTAGCGACCAACACGACAGCAACAAGTACGTGCGTACCGGGTGGACCTTTTAAAGCGATCGTTGGAGAGTAGCAAAACGTTTTTGTCACACGACCACGCCAGTTTTTCTTGAATAGTAACCTCAACATTTAAGAATTTTATAAAAAAAAATAGTTACTCCGGAGTGCTCTATTCGGCCGGTTTCGAGTTGCAAGCATCTTACTGTACTGATCGCTCATATAAGTCAACCCTGTACCGGTACAAACGGACACTGCCATTCAGAAGTGAGCATGACACCCCCACCCCCCCAAAATAAGTGGAAAAATAGCATTGTCGGGCCATTTTTAGCAGTAGCGACATCGCAAATTTTATTTTTTCAAGGATGGAGGGAGGCAGACGTTGTGACTTGTCAGTGCTCGGGTGATCATGGCGCTGACCCCTGTCCTCGCCATGTCTTCCCGGAGGATCTCCCTCGTCACCGCCAGGTTTATTTAGGCATTGCGTCCCGCCTTCGCCTTCGCCTCGGCCATGGCAGATAATTTGTCTGCGCGCCCCATCCTAGGGATGATGACGTTAGCACCAAAGGTCTGCCAGCGGGCTACGACGCCCTGTTTCTTGGAACGAGGGATGTTGAAGGTCTTGGCGAGCTTTGTATACCCTTGCCCCCCTGCGATACTTCTTGATGAAGGCGTCCTTGAGTCCCAAGAGAGCTCCTTGCGGGGAGGTCTGTTGTGACCACTTTAATTGAACTTGGCGGGAAGAATTACAGTGCCACTGGCAGCGCCTGACAGTGCCGTGTTTAGCGTCTTGTGTTCGCGGCGGCTCACGTATGTACGTCGTGAGCTGGGCCCATTTCTTCAACCACATTGGTAGGGGTACGGGTCCCCTTAAAAGTCTCCCTTAGCAAAAACATTTCAAATGTCACTACCAGAAGATGGCCGGGAAATGGCGCCATTGCCCCTTTCAACCGGGGCACTCTTACTTTTAACGGCAGAGTAAGAAGCATGTGATATCCTGCTGTCATTCGGATGATTATTTCGAAACGTTTACATACTATACGTCTGGGCAAACATGTGTCGTGCGCTGCCTTCGTATAGAAGGACGCCCACATCGAGAAACTATCGTGTTGCTCTACGGTTATACCGTGTGTTGTATACATTTAATCACGGAGGTTTGGCGTAACCTCCCCGAGCAAAGCATACAAACCTAATGGGAGCTGGTGCCGCTATCAAGGCCTCCTTAGCCAGCGTTTCTTACACTCTCCCACTTACCGGGTGTCCCTGAAAACGTCGTGCTCTCTGGGGGAAGGAAAAAAAGGGACACCCGGTACGTCCACCCATTGTGCATTTTTGTTTGTTTGTCAGTGCGGGGTTCACGTGCATTATGAACGGCCGTCAGCACGAGACGAGAGTACTCGATGAGATTTCCCCCCACCCGTTTGATCGCAACTATCCATTAATACAACCCACATTTTATTCTACCCCATTTGACCCATTCATTATGAATGTGGCTCATATGCATGAAGTTGATTAGGCCTTTTAGGTCTGGGGGATTGTGGTTGGGTTCGAGGTTATGGAGCGACTCTAGTCGCTCCCCTATGAGCACTGGGAGCTCACACACCAGGGTTAGGAGCTCCATGAGTTTTTCCTTGCTTCCTCTGTTCCTCGTTCTGTTCTAGGGTTCCACATACTTTAAAACTATAGTAGACCAAGTAGTTACGTCCAGTTGGAGCCTGTACTCCTCTTCCAAGGTTATTTCATTCTAATTTAACTGTTTGTCCTCTCAGGATCCTCAATCCAGCATTTGGTCTCTCTGCAGATGATCACCCTTATTCATCCTTATTTCCACAGCTCGTCATAATGGTCTTTTAATGCCCCTTTTAAAGCAGCTTTAGGTATAGAGGAGCTAGTTTTAAGCGCTCACGCTATACTCAGGTAATCTGCCTCCTCATTGAGTCAGTGCCCAACGTGACCCTTGACGCTTTTGAGTGTTACTGTGTCACAAAGTGCCAATTTGTTGAGTGTTCATATCTTTTTCTCGACGAGCCTGGTGTGCGATTCGCTGTTCTCCATAGTTATTAACACGGCTTGGCTGTGTAGTGCTAATGACACTCCTTCCAAAAACAATCCTCAATACGTAGCTTAAAGTTGTATTTATTTACGAATGTCCTGTATGCTTTCACCCTTTATCATGCTTTGGAAAGCTCTTTCATGAGGGTCTTTGACGGCGCGGAAATTTATTATTTCTTTTTCTTTGCGGAGTCTGCGTAGGTGGTAAAAAATTAGAACTTCGCAAACCTCAATGCATGTCAGGTTAACCTTTTTATGAAAGATGGAGTCGTCTGTGCATGCGTGTACTGTACAACTTGATGACAGTGTAGGTGTTGTGCGACGTCAGGGGCTTGCTTGACCTTATCGCACGCATGAATTTCAAACGTTGCTCTACTGCACAGCGCAGAAGAAGCACCAATTCAGTAAGTGCTCGCACGAACCACAACCGCGTGAACTCCTTGAGAAAGGCTTCCCAAGAATCGAGCTTTTTCGCGTTATTTTACTGATCGATATCGCTCCTCTAAAGTCAAATTGCGTCCTTTCATAGCACAGGGTGGGACAGAGTCCGCGAAACCACCTGCAAACGAGTGCTACGTCATCAAGATCCGTATGAAAGCGAAGTGGTAGAATAAAGTACCGTTTCAGTAAGTTGTTGCTCTACTCGTAAGCTGTGACTTGTCGAAAGAGCCCCCGTTGGCCACTCAAAGAGCTTGATGACGCGGCGCCCACTGAATTTCCAGGACTCTGTCGAACTTTTCAACGAAAAATTTCGAAAAGTTATCGCACATCAACCTGACAGCAATTTTAACCGCCATTGGACTCTTTTACAAGTTGGACTAGTTGCTTGTAGGCAGCGCAGGATTTCCTCACGAAGCTCACTTAGGACGAGCATCCACGTGCTCACAATGTCATTCTTGAGGCTGTCAATGTTTTGCACTTGGCAGGGTGACCCACTTGAATTCAACTCAGAATGCAAAATCAAGAGGATTGAGCTGAGGTACGTTGCTTGACCATATCTCCTTGTTGCAGAACTCGTCCCAGTAGAGGCTCTAGCCCAACCGTGCTTGTGCGTACGAGGCGAGGAGGAAGTTCCCATCTGGGACCTCTGTCCCGGACCATAGCAAAAGACTCTCCCCAAGGATGTTGCAGTAGACTGGCATATTTAATGTGCTGCTCCGTGGCACTGAGATGAGAGACGTGCCCTTCACACTTGACAACACAAAGGCCAGCACCAGGTCCCAACCCACCGGCCTTGTTGTCCAAACTGCAAGCTCCGGCTTTTTGAGGATGTCATGACCTCACTGACTGGATTACAGCCGGTGTCCTCCTCTCCAACCCTGCCTGGTATGGATTTCTCCCAGCAGCGCCTTATAGGTTTTCAAAGTGTAGGGTCCATTATCCTTAGTCACCTGGTGAGGTATGAGTCACAAATGTGTCCTTTTTGGGATTGTTCAGTCTTTTGACAGTTGACTGATAATTTTCAGAATTTGGGATTTCTTTTACAACTCTTGGAGTCGAACGAAATACTGCAGTCACCATCAAATGATTGTTTAAGCAATGTCTTCAGTGCCAACAGTTAACAGGGGTCTAGTTTCCTTACCTAACAGCATATTTTAGTCATCTGGTTATGAAATGATATTTTCAATTGACTGTACTTAAAAACTATATTTTTTAGTAATGCCTCCAGGGTCGCAAAATATGCAACACGCAAAACATGATTCACACAAAATATGTGCTTCACAGACGTATTTTCTCAGAATGAACGTAACTCTCATATAACGTTCTTTCAAGGGCATAATTTTAGGTCGTCTATCCATGACAATCATTATTTTTCCATAGGCATTGTACCAATGTAGTTGTTGCAGTCCAAATCAAAGTACAAAAATCGAGGCGCGCTCAGTACACAGCGAATGTGCCAATCAGCTTTGAAAAAGTTAGAAGAAAGTGAAGGCGTAATCCTCACTTCACCCAGACAAAACCCCATCAATCATCCTCCACTTTCAGTTTGCGAAAAAGAATTTCAAGTGCGGGCGCAAGCGTGACACACCAGCGACATCAACACCATTGTTGCTAAGTTACTTCGTATGCGTAGTGGCGCGTACGGTTCACTGCTGAGCGCACGTGCAAGTACCCTTGTTCCCTGTCGTATACATACGCATGTGGACACAAACAAGTGGTATTGATAAAAGTGGCACTGAAACGGGCATGTGTAGGCGCATGACGCCAAAAAAGCTTTTCTTTCACTGCAAAACAAGCATTGGCAGTATGATTTTTTTGCAACATTGATCCATTGTCCACCGACATTCCGTCCCTTACAATTTTCTCGATTAGCTTGCTTTCTCTGAAGCTACTTGCCATTGGTCGGCAGCAAATAGTGTTGTTGCCCTGTCCTTGGCGCACCCCTTAACTTGCTTCTTGTTGAATATGGCGCATACCGGCATGTCAGTGTTAACAACCGTAACCAGCCATTTCTGCTAACAGCAGTAATGGCCGAACTTTCGGCTGTTGTCCACTCCTGAGCTGCAGTTCGTGCCCTGTCCGGGCAAGAAATGGCAATAGCGACGTCAGGATGTAACTCAACCCAACTTATTTTTGCACACTCCTCGGAGAAAACGTGATTTGAGGAATTTAGGCCCTTCATTTAAAGTTAAATTGGTCAGCTCAAAGTTGCCCTCACTCAGGTAAGCAAAGCATGCTGAGCTCCCCCCCCCCCTGTGCCATTGCAGTGGCTGGATCTTAGCTAGGCAAAGGCACTCAAATTGGTCTATAATGTACGCATGCAACTCTTGGTAATGCCTATACGGAAGATTTCGCCACTTCACCGCTGTCGGCTGCCTACTTTCCCTGCGGCCACGCCATTACCAGTAATAGCTAATTGCACCTGTAGGCTCTCAAATTTACAACATAAAAAGTTCCTTCTCCTCCAAAGCAGAAGGTTGAAAGCCTCCACCTTCCTCCATCAAGGCACCGCGGCTAAAAGAAGTACCCATCATAAAAGAAAAATCCCGAAAATAACGACAATGACTGCGTCAAATTGGCAAGAAAAAAAAACATCGTGCCACTTTAAAGCAGACATCATTTATCAAGTAGTTCCTACAGTGCACCATTCTCGTGAAATGCTCAGGGGGCGAAGGAGTGTGTCAAGTTCGAAGAAGCCGTCCCTATCCCCATCTCCGGCATGCCACTACTTCTACACACATCTGCGCAGAAATGCTGGCCAATCAAAGGTCCTGCAAGAAGTCACCTCTCGCCAGTAGCGACGCCTGAAGTTGTGATATCTAAACCAAGAATTAAGGGGGGGATGTGAAGAAAGAAAGGTAAACACTTGCGCTTGAAAAGACGCCTCGGGAGCACGTTGTGCTGTGCACCTGCGTGGCATGAGGAAGTGAAGCGACTTTCTTCAAGTATGCACATAAAAACGAAGCTCAGGCAAAATGATGTCGATCAAGGCCTGGAAGAAGAGAGAATCAGCCAGAAGTGCAAGTTTCAAGGCGCTTTTGTCGACAGTGCCGTTGGGCTGGTGCCAGTTGGAAGCATCGACTACTGACAGATAAAGAGGAAAGCATATGCTTGATCTGGGTATCGTTTTCGCCATGGCAAATATTCTGCACAATCTGAGAGACGTACGTCACTGCTTTGAAGACTTTTGCAAGCAGACCATTCTGCATGGGTGGCATTACTTGGCTGCTGACAGCTCCAGCACAGATGCCAGGGCATCTCATCCCGCAGCAGAAGCCGAACCTAACAGAAGTGTTGTGCTTCACAGCGGGCAACACCAGCAGCGGGATCAAGAACACGCTGCTGCCACTGTGGAGACGTCTTTACTCAGCTATCCCGGCCTCTCGGCACCCGGCGGCGCTGCAGCGGCAGCTAACTCATGCTGCGGTTGCTGCTGTAGATGCTCCTGCCATGAGGTCAACAGCAGCGGCAGCACCAGCTGCAATGGGAAGAGTCATAACAGCGCTGCCACGACCACGGTTGACCTGGCTGGTTACGGCCGCAGCAACAAGTTCAGGCGGTAAGCGATCCCGCAGTATCAATAGACACTTAACTGTGGGTATTAGTGGTACGTGTAAGTAAACAATCGTACAATATGTACACAGATGAACAGAATGTACACAATTGTACGTTACATAAAGTATATTTCAAAAGATGGGCATGGGCACACCGCGAGCTACAGTAGGTAGAAAGGCACGCTCAAACACTCATGCACGTACTTGTAAAAAAGGGTTGAGTGTCCAGGCCTCCCTATGCACGGTGAGATTTGAAAGTATTCGTGACACTAGAAGGGAACTTGATAATTCTTTCAATCATCGGTCGAATATACAATTTCCCAAAAAAGTCAGGAAAATAACTAAAACTACTAAGAGCTTACTAGGTTGCGCGTTTGTAACTATTGCAAAATTTTTGTTGGATGCACTTTCAAGTGAATGCTATAATTGGGCACTAGAAAGACTACAATCGTACAAACTTTTTCTTCTTTTCCAGTAGTTTAGCAAAAAGCGGTGAAAATGAGCTAATCTCAAGGTGTTACGAATACCTTAAAGCCTGACTGCATGTACGTACAAGTTTTAATAATGATACCCCATATTCTTCCTATTGTCATAAAAGTATGACCTTCGTCGGCGACAAGATAAAGGCCAACTACAACAATCACTTCTAAGTCAGTCACTCAAGAGTAGCCATGGTTGCTGTGCAAACACACGCGCTCGTGCATGCGTAGTAACCTTTATTCCCACCCAGTTGGGAAAAGCAGTCGTAGAGGGCAATCTAATGGAATTGTATTAGACTATGCAGAGTACATAGGTTCATGTGCTTGTCCTTAGCACCACATAAATGTGTTTGCAGTACGTCGAAGTCAGTGTAGTAGACATGTTACAGGGTGCGACCATTTTAGCGCGAATGGGATCGAGGCCAGATGACCAAATTGGACCGAATTTCAGTCTTTCCTTTTTGATAAACATAACAGGGTGTCCTGAAAAATGTCAAGCAAATCGACTAATGCGAGACTGAAATATGAAGACAAAATAAATACCACGCTGAACTCGCATGTCATGCTCACTTCGACTTGTTTGTCGATGTCCGGATAATGACCATAAACAGCGACATCAAACACTGTAAGACTAATTTAAAACATATATGACAATGAATCAGAGGAAAAAATGACAGAAACCCATATCAATCAATAATGTGTTTTCAGTGCGTCAGAATCGAGTCCATGAATATGACATATTTTGGAGTCAAAGGTACCTAAAATGTAGAACTCTTCTCATAGGCAAGGTCAAGCAAGCATGGCATGATATTGAAGGCAGACTATGTCATCCAGACCAGCACCACAGTCTGGAGTCACCTCCATGACGTGATTGCCAGTATCTACTATATTAGGTAACAATGCCACATGGCCCTGTGACATCAAGTACTGTTTTGGTTTCTCCTTCCTCCTGTACCGATTGGTGAACAAAATGCCCACTGTCTGCATTGCACCCATATCCCCATGTTCCACTTTGCCATGGCCAATGACAGCAAGCAACGGCGATTTCTTTTCGCGCTAAAACGCCGTATCAGCTATGAGTAGCAGTACAGTAGTCTCGCTCATGAGTAGCGATGTTCTAAGGAACCCGGTGATTGCCATGAATCCCCTCATCGTGACAAAATCCGACATCAAACAAAATAGATACACCAGCGGGTTCGTATGTTCGTTCATGAGTTACACAGTGCAGTGCGCGAGCACTGAGCGGCGCATGGAGATCAAATGGTGCAGGTCAAAATGTTGCGATTTCAAGGTTCTCGTTTCTCACACAGCAAGAAGCGGCGTTGCCCTGCCCCGGTGGTCACGGTCTCCTGCTCCCTGTCCACGTTTCGACTGGCCTTCTGGTTCCTCGTGGTGCTCAGCTCTGTCTTCTCTGGCGGCTTCTTCCTGCACAATAACACTCGAGAGTTTCTGAACGCCACAGTGCAGACCACGTTAGACTCCAGCGTTCCCCTCACCGAAGTTTTCTTCCCCTCGGTGCTCGTGTGCAACATCAACCAGATTAGGAAGAGCTTCTTCGCCGAGCTTGGACTCTATGAGAATGATACCCTCGTCCGAATTATGTATGAGGACTTCATCAAGGGCACGGTCGAAGAAGAGGCGGAGTTGGAGAGACAGGAGAAGGACAGCGATCCCAAGAGAGCTGCTTTCTATGGCGTAAGTTAACAGGAGCTTTGCATCAAGTGCTGCCTTCATTCAAAGTTTCGGTGTCATTAATACGCGTGATATAAGTTTGCGCTGTAAATCTCTTGATGAGCGTCAAGATGGTAATGAGGAAACCAGCGGTGCAGGCGCGTCTTGGCAGTATCCCACGTACGTGCAGCACACTCACATGTTCAGTACAGTGCGTATGTCTCACACACATGACGCCGCCCAAGGAGCGAGCTCCGGCGTATTAACTGCCGGGAACAAGCTCTTGCCCCTGTTTTTTCGCTACGACTTTTCGACTCCGCCGTATATTTCGTACCTACAGTGCGAGTCATAAAGTTTGTCCGACAGGGCCAGAACGTCCAGAATAAGGTCAACAGGTGGGAGACGTATTGGGGAGGTGGTCGTGGCCTTCTAGGGGAAAATAACCTAGAGAGGATAAAGCAGATGTCAGAAGGAAAAAAAAGCCTACGACTTTCTTGACTCACTCAGCAAGTATGCCATAAAGTATTGCAAGGAGGTCAGCACGGTCACTTTTTCTTTTCAGACAGTACGTAACTGCTGTTCGTAAGCACGTATATGCAATGGCTGCCTAAGAGGTATTGCCAAAGTTGCAGATAAGAGGCTGTTTAGTCTTGTCGGTTCTTAAGTTGCATCAGCAAAGTTTACAGCTGCAAAAGAATACGTGCAAAATTTTCTTCATTTATCTTTAAGAGCCGAAAAGGGAAACTTTCCCCCAATTTTTCTTTTTCCAACTTCCTCGTCTTTAAACGATGACCCTGTGAGGACTGATGGCTTTCTCACCGAGTGGTTTACTGCATCTCGAGCTTTAAATGCACTTGGGATTGACTTCATTGGGCAGCTCCAGATTGAGACTGAGCGGGTAATTGCGGATTTGGTCCTTGCACAACACCACTTTTGCTTGTTCTGCTTGAGATTAGCAGTCTGGAACCCTCATTTCAGAAGGTTCTTGTCCCAATGAGTTCTACTGCGTCATTTTTGCCTGCGCATTTTTGCCGACGCTGGCCTGAGAGTCGTCAAAGCTGGTTTTTGCCTTGGAGAAAAGTTAAAAATGCCGAGAAATGTTTAGAATTAACAGTACCTCGGGAATCAAGAAGTTGACGGTTCTTGGGGGATACAAGTTTGTAAAAAAGTTTCTGATTCCAGGTCCTTTTGAGGTCATTTATGTAGGGAATTCGGTGTCGAAACTTTCGTTTCGGGAAGAAGGATGTAGATGGTCACTAAATAAAAGTTGTGCAGCATCCTCGAAAGTGACCATGCAGACAAGGTTGGGTCTATTTTAAGGGGTTTTAAGGAGAGGGAGGTCGAATTAGGACTAATCTTTGTGGCCCAGGAGCAGCGACATCCCAAAGAGGGAGTTCAGGCTTTGCCCAGATGGACATTTGTAGTCCGATGTCACTTTTTTGTTTACTATTTCCTTAACTTTCTCTGCCCCGCACATATTATTTTGTGCATTGTAGGGTCTGATGTCTTAGAGCACAAATAGGACATATAAACTTATAGGCTCGATTTTTGTGGTGTACGTCCGATTTGTGCTGTAAAGCGCTTCTTGCCCCCCAGCTCTCAGCAAATAAGAACTGTCAGTAAACGGAAAAAGTGACGTCAAAGTTTATACGCCCAATTTGTGCCATAAGACACCAGACCCCACAATGCACAAAATAATGTGTGCAGGGCAAAGAAAGTTCAGGAAGTAGTGAACAAAAAAGTGACATCGAACTACAAACAACCATCTGGGCAAGGCCTAGACTCCCTCTTTTGGTTTTTGCAGCTCTTGGGCCGTAATGACCCTCAGGCCACCACCACCCGAACCCGATACCCCCCCTCCCAGGTCGCCAAGGCCCTTGCGCTTCAATATCCCAAATCGGGCGTATAGCACTACTCGCCCAGACACACGTGCACAGTACTTAGAAAGCCTTGACAGGGAATGTACGTACGTCTTCGTGTTTTCCTCAGGTGTTGTTTGCATACCTGGAGAAGCGCAACCTGACGGTTCAAGGCTCCATCGCATGGCTGTCACACCAGGCGTGTCATGATATGTTTATGTCCTCCAAGTGGAACGGCACAACTACCTACGGTTTCGGCGCCAACGAGCGAGACTTCGGCACCGATTACGGCATCTGCTGCTGGTACACGCCGCAACTGAACTTCTCGGCAATCCCTGATGGCCCTGACACAGACTGGGCATTCTGGTAAATGTAACAATGCACTCACGAAGGCGTATGAACGTTATGACCCGAACTGGAAAGTCTTTCATCCATTATGCAACATCAAAGAGTCACCCTTTTGACCATCCACAGGGCTGCTTTCTCCAGGTGATGTCTTTCGGCCTGTTTACACTGCCGGGCTTTTGTCACACACACGGGGTGGGCCAAAAGTAACAACCATCGGTGGGGCGTCCATAGCAGAGCCTCGACAGGACCCAGAAAGGTGGGACTGGTGCCGCTAGAAAATGGAGATCCCGTGCCTTCATAAGCATCGAGAAATTAGCGTCACGTCGAATTTCTGAGGCCATTTTTAACAGTTTGAAAACGGCCATTTCTGCAGGGGTTGCTATATTTTTTCCCATACATGTTCACAAAATTGCAGCAAATACGTTTTCTCGAGTCTTAGTCTCTCTAAAAGGATTGATTCGTACCAAAGGTTCAATTTGATGATTAAAACTAAAGGTTTGGGATCTCCTCTATCGCTTGGTGCCAATCTGATCTTCCTGCGTGCTTTAGAACCTGAGCCATGAATGCCCCACCAATGGCAGCTACTTCTGGCCCACCCGGTACATGTCACACGCACAATTGAGGGCTGGTAGTATCCCTGCAGAGGCTTCCCCTTAAGATCGCCGTCAGACACACACACAGTGTATGTGCGGTATTATCCGTCACCCAACTCCCCAGCCTAATGTCACGTTCATTTTTATGCCCGAGCATCTTACTGTCCGAGTTTAAAAAAATGACGTGTAGATATATTGGGATAGGACTATCGCAAAGTACGAGTAGAATCCGGTTTACGTTCTGCTGTCCAGGTTCAACTCTGTACCCGTGGGTGCCAAGACGGGCAAGGAGAACGGCTACAGCGTGCTCTTTGACATCGAGAGTTTTGACTACGGCTACTACGACGAGGGCAGCGAAGGCCTCAAAGTGGCTGTCGTCCATCATCTGGACATGCCCATCATCAGGCAGCGGGCTTTTCACGTGGCTCCGGGCACTGAAAACCAGATTCCTGTTACTCCGACTCTATATACGGCCACAAAGCAGGTAGGAGCGAAGTACGTGTATACTTATGACAGTATGCCCATGCTCCGAGTCCATGCGTAGTCTTTGTGGTAGATACATATAGCGGGAGATAGTTCTGGACAAGTACGAAAGACGCTGGAAAATGCATTTCAAACCGCCGGTCGTCTGACAGCACTATCGATCAATTTAGCTAAGAAAGTTCCTTTACCTTTCGCATTGAAAGCAAAATGTGGCTCCCTCCTGGAGCTTTCGGTTTCCTCAGCTTTACTGAGGTACACATCCTTAGAGTAACACGTCATATAAGTACGAGTGCACTGAATTTGAGCTGAAGCATCAGTAGGACTACCTGCAGAAGACTGAGGTACGTTATCGTGACGACAAGGGTATGTGAATCTCTGACAAATTAATATCACGAGGATATAAAGCACCTGTCTATCACGCAGAACTTCATTAATAACAATCCTGGTGAAACGTGGTGTGGGATCTTTGTGTGGAACAAGTTCCCCATTCAAAACGTAAAGCTTCTACCGGAAGTGCAGTGCTTTTTCTTCAATATTGTGAAATTTAAATCGTTACTTTTTGTGAACGGTTATCAGACTTTTTGGGCTTATTTAGAGGCCATCCAGGGGTTTTTGATATGCTATAAAATGAGGCTTTATTTAAAACATTCCATCTAAAGTGGCCGCTGCGATTTTACAAGCATAATTCTGCTTTCTTTTTCACTGTCGCACCCGCACACTACAGCACACTCTCGTCATTCGAATTCACAATCTTTTGGCATTCACGTCCCAAATGTCCCGGCACAGTTCTCATAATTTCCTTATATGCTTTGACCCCTTAGGCAACCTTTCCAAGCAGTTTCTAATGGATGGTCATTCATTTTACTACAGCCACTAAAGGGAGACCGACTGGGATGTAATCTTTCCCATCGCCACAGAAGGATGAGCGCATGGGCTTTAGGCCACTTCATACTGATTGTAACCCCCGCAGGAAGAACTGTAGCGGACTTGTATACTTCCTTTTGGCGGTAAAACATAAATCCATCCTTACTCTCCTAATAATAATTTGGCGTATGCACTCGTTGTTACTTATCGAAGGCAGCTGATTGTAAAGAGACCATAGACGAACTCCCAAACAAGCCCAAAAAGTTAGATATCCGTTGCTAAATAAGAACAATATAGGCGGCTTAAAAAGAGCTAGATATCTGCGAAGACCCGCAGCAGTATTGAATGGGCTAGTCATGAAAGTTCGTGTATACCTTTACAACTTGGTCTATTCCAATAGTAGCTCATACTCCAATAAGGGCTTTGCGCGCAGATACGTTTCATTAGCCAATAGCATTAGCAATGGCTTCATGCATCGGAATGGGTTATGTAGTCTTGGGCATCAGCAACATGGCGGAGACCTTCAACATGGCCAACGCCTGAACGCAGTACTAACTTCATCGTCCACAGGACTTCACGTGATCACGTGATTCACAGCTATTTTCGGATTTGAAATCACTAAACAATTTAACAAATTTAGCCAGGATTTTTGTCGATTTCCCATTGGTGGCCATACCACACGTCACCTCGTTCTAGCTGCTGACCTTTTGCCGCCCATAGCTACGTTGACGCCCCTGCCGTTGCAGGCGGCACTGCAGAATTGGCGTAAAGGTGGCATAATGAAAAAATGCCTGTAAATCGTGTCACGAAGTTCAGACACAAAACTTTTCCGACACATGATTTTCCGACGCAAGCCTTGCAGACGCAACAACCCTTACTGACGTTCATCGAGAGCAAGGAGGCATAAGAGCTGTACATGGGAGAGCTGCAACATCGGGAGCTACGAGAGCGATATCTGCGAGAGCGAGAGGAATGACCGCATGATGACCAAGAGGCACGACAGCGAGACCTGCTAGAGCCAGGGACTAAAAGTACAGCCCCACAACCACGAACCCTGGAACTCCACCACAAAGCTTTAGTTTTTGTGTCAAAACTGTCTGTGTCGGAAAATGCTTTGTCAGACTGGCTTGCTTCAGAAAAAAAACAGGGCCAGAAGAGTTTGTGTCGAAGTGTCGTTAAGCCCTTGGAAAAAACACCCACTTTTTAAATAGATTTCCTAGTCACTAAGCCTTGCTTTTGGTGTAGACTGAACAGGACTGAAGCAACGACATTGTCGCATTGTCATCTTTTGACAAAGAGCAAGTCACTCTCACATGGAAACTAGGAGGATTTTGTTTTCATTTTTTTTGGCGAGATGATGGATTTCCGCCCTGAAGTCCCCCTGGGCCTTATCTGACCCTCTGGAGGCAAGACCGGAGTGCAGATGGCACATGACCCGTCCCCGCGAGTGTGGCGATGGCCTTGTTCCATGGTGTCTCAGCCAGCAATATGGCAGTGCGGTGCGGATGCGTACAGTATCAATGGAACAGAAAATCAGTGACACGTTCATAATGCCATGAAATTCGGTACATACCACGTAGCCTCTCATATAAGCGACACCCAAACATAAGCAACGCTGCATCACTCTGGCTTTGTTGTCACGTGAGCAGCAATACTGCCAGTACTTCAAGCAACAGCAACTTTTGAATCAAAACATGTCAAGTAGTCGTTGCTCGCATTAGGGATTGCATGGCAATCGCCGTCCCTTCCAAGCTTCCCTTCTTACTAGAGGTACTCCACTTCTTGGATCAGTTGATGAAGTTCCGGATCCACTGCATGTTCCTCAGTTCATAGTGCTTATATGGAAACTGTATATTTCAGAGGCCGTCCATGACACAATCTCCGCAATGTTTGTTATTAGATTTTTCTTCGGCGCCTCGCCCATCTCTGCAAGCTTTGCCAGACACACAATATATGTAAGAAAATTATGAAGGGGCAAAAATAGACAAAAGTAGGGCCCTCTAGTTTGCAACTTCTCTTGGACACCCTATAGTACGTTGATTGAAGAGTATTACGCGCACTTACGCTCTAGATGCGCACAGCATCGGAGCCCAGTTAACAATATGCATTCATACGATAGATAGCGTGATAGCAATTCCTCGTTTTTCATGCAAAGGTCAACTATACAGTTTCTTATTGTTGGTCGTCCAACTTTTTGTGTAGATGTCAAGAGAAAGCACTTTATCACTTTGTCATTTTTTGCTCAAATCAGAGAAAAATCGGAGCAAGGAGAAAACTCTGTGAACAAAAAAATCCACCATTTATCGTAAAAGCAAGAAGCGTGATGATGAACAAAGAAGATAGGGCACCATGGATGTATGAATTTACATACTTATTCTTTTTTGTCAAGCCCTGGTCCAAGCGTAGGCGTCAGTGCCTTCTCGTGTACCTGTTCGCACTTTATTGTGGGAGAAGCTCTGAGTCCAGGAGAAGTACTAGTCCAAGTCATGAGAAAACTTGAAGACAGGCGAGGTCAAATTTTCCCCATTTTCCTCCCACTTGCTGTACCGTAAGAAGTTAGACAAGTTGCACCCCAACTTGGGCCTGAGCACAAGATTGATGACGCGATAATTTCGCCGCTTTCGAGAAAATACGAGGAAAGGGGGGAAAAAGGCGTTTGTAACGTTAAGTTTGGGCGCAAGCATGTAAGTACATTTATATAAGCACGTACGTGCACGGACCGTATTTGCTGAACAGTGCGCGCACATACGTAGTAGTGCCGTTCCACCAAATTCCTGTTCGGTACGCTGGAGCTCGGCGGGGCCTCCGGGCCTCACGTTTTGCTCCTGTCCCTGTACACAATCTTCTCTGCTCACCCGAGTGCTGGGTGCTGCTCGCCGACGGGGCGAGAAAGGGGGGCAAGATTATTTTCATGTCTGTCGTCGCCGCCTTGAAAGTGCACCTTGGCTACATAAGCGGCGTAAAACAAAAAAAAAACCTGTCTCGGATCAAAATTTTGAGAAAACTTTAACCTTCATTCAACTCCGTGTCAGGCCACGGCAGGCAGTCCAGAAGTCCTGAAGGACTCCTGGCGCGGACAGACGCTCAGTCTAGATCGTGTTGGCAGACCCTCAAGCAGTCCACGTACCGCGGTCACTATTCCATTTGGTGCGCTCAAATGCCGTCGGTAACAGAGGGCGGTTACAAATCGGCGGTTCTTCTTTCCGACTTCAAGTCATATTACTGCGTATGTACACATTGTAGGGGTTGACACTCTTTCTTCCTGCGAGGGTGTCCTACTTGGACAGTGTGTTTGTGCGCACATTTCAGTATGCGCGTGCCGTAAGTTCCTTATGTGCTATGTGTACACAGCAGCTAATCCTTAAAGAGCGTTCTGTATGTACTCGCCAATTCTGCTTAGTAGTGAGTCTATATTCTCTCAGCCACACCCCGAGTGCTATGCGATATTAGGTCCTTTCGTAACGGCTTTTAAGCAACTAATGACACGAATTAAGGTTGAATTGGGTTCATATCTCGTATGGACGACGCATGTCATGTACTGTACGACACATATCATGGTTGAATAAAAAGTAGCCTGAGTGCCTTCAGCCGTTGAGTCAAAATTTCGGCTGACATGGTAGTGTACAGTGAGTTTTTTCTGCTGACAGCGTAGCACAGGAGAGGTCAGAGATAATTTAAACACAAGGGCTCACTTTCTGCCATGCCATAACGGCAATAAATAAAGTATGCTAAATACATTGCATGAGCGCACACACTGTTGGCACGGTGTTGTCGAGAGTGCAAAGCTCGCACGTGCCAAAAAACGTACCGGCAATTATGCTAAGTGATGATGCTATGCATCATCAGTCCCATGGTAGTAACTAGGCTCTTAGGTACTTTCCTAACGGTAACCAGAGAGTGGTGAAGGCTCAGGTTAAAATGAAGACAGGCTCCTTTTAAGTGCACCTCTCCTTAAAAAGTGTCAAGCAGCACCTTACGTGGTACATCCGTATTTGAGCAGTGCCAAACGCGGCTGCGCAGAGCTTTTTGCCCTAATGAGGCTGGGCGAGGTCTTCCCGCAGTACACGATATTATTTGGTGCAATTATTCGCGTAGGTTGAAGGTACAGTTGAGCATGCAACATGGGCATTATGTTTGCGGCGCTGCCTTGAGGAATGCAATTGTGGGCAGGATGTTTTTTTTTCGGTCGCATACTCAGCAAGGCTTAGCTCAAGTGGTCAAGGGTTAAAAAAACAACTGAATGTACAATGTTGCCACAGCAGAT
>JAAUXU010097860.1_pt1 | contig 30435 bp, 41 predicted proteins | sample 7278151 | NCBI WGS metagenome assembly JAAUXU01 (sample SAMN14350113, study PRJNA611818) | marine sediment metagenome | isolation source: surface marine sediment (1.8m) | place: French Polynesia: Moorea | collected 2018-08 | reverse complement strand
GGTCCGAAAAAAGTGTCCAATTTGATGTTTTTAGTTCGATTATTGCCCTTGACTTAGATAATTAAAATCTGGGGGTCTGAAAGTAATCTGGTGGTTGACCATTTTCTATTTTTTTGGGGGGGGGGGAATCATGTCAATCCTAAGCTGGAAATAAACACTTCCTCATTTCTGGCTGCTGGAGGAATCAACTGATGTGATCAAAATAACGGTAAATACTGCCAAAATCTCGACCCGACTGGAAGCCAGCTCCATGTCGAACAGGACTCGACCCATCTCCAACTTTACATGACTTTGGTCGAGGCCGCGAGCCAAGAAGGCCTATGCGATCCAAAATGAACCAATTTCCAATATGGTGGGAGAGACCTGTGTCAAGACAGTTGTCGAGTGTTCGTTTACCTCATCGGATACTTCATTGATCGTGCGTACCAATGGGGCATCATGTGGAGCTGTTCTTCGACGACCCCTAAACTTATTTTGATGACATTCTCTTCCCTGGCCCGCTTGCAGCAAAAGATATGTAAACAAACAACGTTGCAAGAGCTACCGAAATCATACATCAGTTTTAAGATTTCTGTTGTTCCCCTCGAAGTTCGCCGCGAAGGAAGCATACGGCAACTGAAGGCTCTCTTACTTCGAGGGGCGTAGACACGCTGATGTCTTTGAACTAGGGCTGCATCGGGCACTGACCTGAATTCTTTGGACAGACCCTGGGATGTTCCAGAGGCAAGCGACGATAGCTGAGTCAGCTGATCATTGGGCCCGAGTTTGAGAGAATCCAGGACAGTGGTTTTTTGCTATTCTATAAGTTTAATGACATTGTATCTATTTTTGAAAAGAAAATTTTTTTTCTAAGGTTTTCGTGCCTTTTTGCCTTGCTCTTGTTTCCTGTGCATGGTGATGAAAACGGATTTATGACTTTAATGAGAATGATGATGTGGCAGCTGGTGATATAGTCGTGCCAAATTATCATCATGTCAGTGATTAATTACCCCGAAAACAATAGTGCATTCTGCTTCTGTAATACTTGGGCTCACTGATCAGCTGACTCAGCTGTCGTCACTTTCCATAGTCGCCACTCAGCCAAGCCAGGCAGACGTGCCGGGTCGAAACTCCGTCGCAAGAATTCAGGTCAGTGGTTGCAGCCAGAGTGAAATGGGCTCATTCTCGACTCGAATCAGAGAGAAAGAGGACAAGTAAACCAGGCAGTCTTCATACCTTTATATTCATATTCTTAACATGTATAAAAACAGGCTAGCCGGACTCTCACCACAGGAACGTTTTGACAGCATGTGGATACTCGAAGCTCAAATTCGAAAAAATATCCCATCAGTACAGTAGTGTTTGATTCGTGGTCCTGACGAGTCGAGTTGCTTCTCTGTGGCTGCGAATTTCCAGTTCGTGCGTGTGGAGTTGTCCAGAAGGTGATATATACCAAGTCTTGAGGACTTGGGTTGTTCTCACGACTCTCACGCCTCGGCGTAGCCGTGGCCGTCAAAAAAAGGGGCCGAGTTCAATCAGACGAACTTTTTCGGTATCCCATTTTAGCTCATGGATTTGTTCTCGTTGGGAGATGTGCTGGGGTCAGAGACTAGATAACAAAAGGCTATTGACCAGTAGGGGCTCTTGGAGGAGTCAATGCCGTTGACGACTGCAGTGGCATCCACGAATGACTATCAGTTGGTAATGGGGTCAAGGAGGGGAAGCAGATCTCTCAACAACCTCTTCTGGTCAGGGAGCAATCGGACGTAGCCTTGAACGTAGACCAGAACGATCACTGCGCCACCTCCGGGGACATGATTTTCTTACGATTTCCTTCACAATGAGCATGTACATCTGCACTAACGTTTGCAAGAATGAATGTAAACAGGAAGAACTGATAGATATAGTATTTGAAACTATTAAATCGTATCATGGACAGATTGCAACAAAGATATGACTGGATCATTTTTCTTTTCGATGAAAGAAAATGGTTTTCAGCTATGGCAAATTGCACTTGCACGCTCATAGTCACTTTGCGACAGTTATCCAGCTTTGCGCGGTATCACAGAGTCCCCTTTCATATCGCCTAAGTACACCATACTTCATCTTGCACTAAGAGAATCACTCACGACGTTCTGATGTCCCTTGAACTCCAATTGGCAAAATCAACTAACTGCCTGTGGATGGAGCAGGATGATTGTAATTAACTAGTCTTCTTCCCACCAGATACCTAAAATTACTTCAATATTAGTACACCGCATGGACGCAACACGCAACATCCACTCTACCTGTCGTTCTTTATGTGCTCATACAGCTTTCTGCAGTGTTTTAGCTGCATGATGACACCAGCCGCCATGAGGAGGACTACCAGCAGGAAAGGGAAGATCCGGCGCTGCACCATCACCATCATGTCGTCTTCAGAGGCCAACACGATTGGAGCCAGAGAGTGCGCGATCACGTACGGCAGCGCCAGAGCTAATCCAAGCGCGGTCACCACGGGCACTACGAGCTTCGGCAGCAAGAACGTCAAATCCAGCCCTCTCATCCCGTCCTGAAGGGGGGGGGAGGAAATGTTGCACTAAGGATGGCACCAATGATATTGAAGTCTGTAGTTGACTTTCCTACCTGATATAAGCGCTCTATGGCTGCCTTCATCCACCAGTCAGGTCCCATGAAAGTTAAGGCGATGCTGATTTTGGTGTACATGGCACCCAGGGCCCAATCTTGCCACAAGAAGTAGACAGGAGACTGACAGGATGACGAACATGTCAGTAAACATGGCAAAGCATAAAATGATGAACCGTCGAACCTGATTTAGTGGTACTCGAAGAGGAGTGAGGACGATCACCTCCAGTAGCACACCAAACAGGAAAGGAATTAGGCCAATCAGCAAGAACATTGCTACGCTTGCTTTAGCTCCCTGGAGTAGAAAAATTATAAGGACACAGACATGACTAAGTGACGTCATGCGTACTTACTATAAACACCCACTCCTTGAACTTTTGCGACATTTGCGTCCAACCTTGCCGTAGCCAGCTTGAAACCATCGCGCTGCCTCGGATGGTTAACAAAAAGACGTAGATACCAGTGGAGCTCGTGTAAAGTTCATACACCCTAATATCAGGAAAAGGCCATATCATTTAACTTTGCTCAACTCGTACAAGCACTCGTACGTACTTCTTGTCTGTGACGAACAGCTGAAAGATCTTCCTACCCAGCCAGACAGGCGCAAGCATGAGCACGAAGGAGGTCACGAGCCAAGTAAGCACCATTAAAAGAATGAGACCAGTAAGCTTAAATGGAGAAGGAAAAATTATGTAAATCGACTGTACTCTTTGTGCCTGATGTCAGGTCTTATTACTCTGAGGGGAAAGTACGATGGCTTGTTGTATGGCTGATGTCCTGTAGGTCCCTCTCTCTGAAGAAGAGCCTGGTGTGCGACTCCAAGTTCTACAGGACCACCAGGGGCATCACCGGCAACTGCTGCGAGTGGTGCAGGAGCGCCAATTTCTGGTGCTGCAGGTTCTTGCACAGCCTCTTCTGGTTGCTCAGCCACCAAAGGAGCAGTCTCCTGTTCTACAGCTTCATCTTGTAAAGGGAGCGCCTCTTCTGCTTCCTAAGATGGAATAGCGAATGTGTGAGTACATTAGAATATTAGACATATTGCAACGTTACTTCAACAGGTTCCTCCAACGGGACATCCCCGAACAAATAGGACCTCAGATTGAGCATCCAGGCGACAGCGGAACACCTGCAACTGTGACGTTACTTCTTCTCCAACGTAACTTCTATGTTCAAGCTCACCATGTCTTCACACAAGACTTAAGCCATTCCCTAGGATGGTGTTGGTCTTGAATGGCAGGGAGGATTACTAACAGAAGCAGGAGCTCCATAGAGAGTTCGTCCACTTGGCTGTCACTAAGGAAGAAGACAGAAATCGTTTGAATTATTCAAGGACGTGCAATAAAGCATGGAACTCACGGATTTTGCTGGGTGTAGTATGGCAAAAACGTTGGAATTATCTTCTTAATAATTTTGGATGGGAGGTAAAGCATGACCAGGATGGAGGTGCCGAACATCACCAAAGAAGCGCAGAAACGACGGAGGTGGCGAGCGATAGACAGATGAATCATTTCCTGATGCCAAATAAGACCTGATACCCACGTTAAAATTTGTCTAAGGCACGACCTTACCTGAATTGGGTTAAAATCCGGATCATTTAGATTTCTCAGGAACCAAAGTACTCCTGGTCTGAGAATCTCCCGGAGAAGGATGACGAAGGAGGCGAAGTAGAATACGTAGACCATGCCGAAAAGCCAGTGCAAGAAGATCGACGCCATGGGAGCTCCATGGTACGAGCTCTGGCGGTCCTGAACATGAGAATTGTCACCATGAGTAACATCGTGGACGACGGCGAATTCAGTACCTTGAGCGTGGCGTCGAAGAGCGACAAGGAACAGATGTCGAGCCACCACCCGCAGATGACAGGAAACGCCACAATCTCGATCACCAGCAGAAGCGACACCTTGACCACAACGTAACAGAGCCCCAGCAAGCGGGCTACCCGGCGAAATCTAAGAAAAGCACCGTCAATGAATTGAGGGTAAATTGTACTTGAGGACACCGTACCTTAATAGTGCTGTGACCCCATGAATGAGCACCAAACTGATTCCTATTATGCAGTACCCGCAAAGTGTTATGAGCATTCCCTCGAAATGGGCACCCGAAATGTAGGACTTCAGCCGAAAGCCCATCACCGCAAAGTGTCCGATGTGATACGGGCAGAATGCTGGAAAAATTATAGCATTTGCAATACAATAAGTATTACAGTCGCAGTAAGTCTTAGGAAAGAAGCTGTTTGTAACGACCAATGTCAATTAGTCAAGAATCTTTAGGTACCTTACCGAATACTAGTATGAAGAGAGTATTGAGCGAGACGACCCAGAAGACGTGCTCCAAGAAGACGAGCGATCCGTCCAGGCCCAGGAGACGCTCCCACGTCAGTTCCTCCGCAGCGCGGTCCCACTCCATCGGATTCCACTGGCCGTCGTCGCCCTAAAACGCGTAAAGTGCAAATGGCGACGTCATGATCCATTTGGAGCTCATGCACATGCACTACCAAATTCTGGGCATTTTCGTCGTCTTCTCGCTCGTCGGCATCCAGATCATCCTCGACCTCGCCGTTGATCTCTGGAGCAGCCGGCTCGGCGGGGAGATTGTCCTTTAAAGGATGATAGTTCGGAAATCGTACTCCGGACTAATTCGAGCCTTCCCTTTCATACCACATTTTCTCCAGCTATCGCAGCAGCGGCAGCAGCAACCGCTTCCCCATCTCCTTCATCACCTTCCCTCAGATCTTGCTCTACTTCTTGAAGCTCATTGTCCAGCCATTCTGGTCCGCCGCCGTGAAGAATCTAAAAAAATTATGTTAGGCACGAGCATGACTAGGAAGGTAAAGTTGTTATCCACCTGTTCCCTGAGCCACACGAGCCCGATGAACGCCAGCAAGGTAAGGGTGACAACGGCACAGCCTTGTAGGATGTCCGAGGATATGTTTTCCCTGAAAGCTTAGAATTAGCAGTCCTGTCAAGATAGCTTGCATCGGTCTATCGCTTACGTTGAGAACACGTTGATTGGCAAGGACAAGATGTTTGACACGGAGCCCGTGAAGAGCGTTCTGTAGATTCTGCATGCAGTGAGCGGGACTACCCCCAGCCATGCCAACGCCACCAACGTATAGTGAAGCCAGCATCGTACCGCGTTCGTCACAGTGCTCAGAAAACCGGACACCACGATGTGGATGGGCAGGCGCTTGGGCATGTCGGGAGAATAGACTGGAATACATGACACAATAGTCAGGTATTTAGAGTCACCCAGCATTCTAACGCGTTCTTACTTGGCGTGAAGGAAAACCGGTGATTGCAGAGCTCGCAGAACTCCTTTTTTGAATACCTGAGCCACTGAAGCAGACATTCCTAGAAGATGGACGAAAGCTACTTCTTTTCCAAGGTTCTCTCCATACGTCTCGGTAAAGCTCACCTGGTGAATGTATTTGATGGATCCCGTGCAGATGCAGGGGTGGAAGAGGGGTCGGTCGGGCGTGGCTTCACAGCGACAAACCCGACAGATGTCTGCAAAGTCATAGAGTACAATACACGAACAGAGGGACAGCTCCAAGGTGACAGCGCCATGATCTAGACTTTCGGCGTCGCGCTCACCTTGCGACTGAGATTGTTGCGGTTGCTGATCTGATGGTTCAAGGAACGCCGCCTGCTGCTCGCGTTGGACGGAGGCCCCTGACGGCCCCGAGGCCGCAGCCGGCTGGGTCGCTGCTACTGGGCCGCCGTCCATCATGTATCTAGCGACTGGCGAAAAAGGGACCCGGTTCCGATCGGGACCTGCCTGGTCTCCGCGGCGACGAAGGTGTTCTAATGCTAGTGCTCAATGCTTCAAGCGTCGAGGGACCTAGCGCTGGCAGTCCTGGCTATCTCGCTCGTAGGTGCGTCGTGCTCGCTGTGGCTCTTCTGCTTGCTTTGCTTGACTATGTAGACGTTAGTGATGGCTCCAGCTGAGCGTAGGCCCGGTGATAATGTCCAACCAAAGGCTAAGAATCAGCTAGACTTCACACTTGCTCAGCAGCAGAATCTACAAAAGTCCATTGGTCGCACTGGCGCATTTGGGCCACCAGAGGTCCGACTCAACCCTCTAAAGAACGTGGGCTTGATTTGATTCGGATTGATAGGCTTGAAGCGCACCACTAGCAGACGTACATTCTGTTTGGCACGTAGCTGCGACGGAGTAGACGGCCGTCCATTGTGACCAGAACCGATGGGCCAGCTTCGTCCATCCGCGCCCTCGGGCCCCTCGAGGCCTTGGATGTGACCTGCGAACAAGGAGTTTGGACTAAAAGGTTTGCCGGGGAACTGACTTATTACGGGGTTCAAGAACCGGACACTGGATGCACCTTTGGCTGCATTAAATAACGATGTGGTCCACGCCCGGGTAGATGAACCTGGTCACAAGACGAATTGCGTCAAAGAGAAAGACGCTAGAAAGGCTGAGAGCTGCCCTCGTCGGCCGTGTGCGCGCGCGCTTGCCCACGGAGCGCAACTTACGGGCCGTGGTCGTGCGCACCACTTAGGCGAGAAAGACCGGGGAAACCGTCATGCCGGACAAGGTTCGTTGTTGCTTAAGGAATCTTTGGCCAGTGCATAAAAGTCTCTACTTTTCACCTCCTCAGTCTGGGACTCCATCGGACGCTCGTCGGCGGACGCGCGTCGGCGACGCCCTTCTGCTACGACCTTCAACAGGGAGGGTGCGAGTAGAGTGAGGGGAGGCGGAAAAGCTGATCTTGACCCTCCTCCCGCGCCACATCACCTTCGCTCGCCGTCCAAGTTGGTTGTCGAGAGAAGAGTCTTCCCCGTCATGTTTGCCCAGGTCCAGAAAGACGGGGTGGAGAAGCATCCCAACAAGGTCGGCACCGTCATTCAGTATGGCACGGCTGGATTTCGTACCAGGTAGAGGAAGAAAACAATAATTGGCAGCTTGACTACCTAAAAGTGTTGATCTCGCGTGTCAGGGGCGATGTCCTCGACCACGTCATGTACCGCATGGGAGCTCTGGCGGTCCTGCGATCTAAACTGAAAGGAGGTTAGTCCGGTAAATGTCCATTCGCCGGCTTTGAATCAATGTCACATTTTTCGCTGCAGCCACCATCGGGGTGATGATCACAGCTTCCCACAACCCGGAGAAAGACAACGGCGTCAAGCTAGTCGATCCCAAAGGCGAAATGCTGGAGCAGGCCTGGGAGACGCTGGCCACAGAGGTGGCTAACGCGGAGTAGGATCATGACGTATCTGGACCGATTGTAAAGGCTACTTACGGTCTGTTTGCTTAGGGATTCGCGCCTCGCCGAAGTCTTGGAGAAGATCGCCGAGGATCAAAAGATAAGCGCCGCTGTTCCTGCGTCGGTCTTCGTGGGCAGAGATACGAGGTGAATGCAAAATTAACTTAGTTCAGCTTTATTAGGTCGTGTACGGATGTTGTTCGGAGAAGAGAGACATTCTCACCGCTCCGATCAGCATGAACAATCTGTTCCGATCGATTTTTCTGGTCGATTTCCTGCTCACGTCGGTGACATCATGTTTTTAGGCCATCATCCGCAGGGTTTCTTGGTCACGTTTAGGTGCTCGTTGGGCTCAACTGTGGCAACTAGGTCTCATTGACCCTACATGAAATTCCTCAACCTGAAATATTTCCGAGCCTTTTTATATGGAAGTTCTACAGTATCGCTGTTAGGGACTTGACCTGCAATCCTACAAATTGCTCTCCTTGGCCAAGTTCCTCATTTGCCTGCAGTTCTATCTGTGGGTGCTGATAGTTCACGCTGTGACATGAGCTAGAAAAGGGAAAAGATCCCATTGTGAGTTCCGGCCACGTGCACGTAGGCGACCCACTGAAACAGCGACTCCGTCACGCGGTGACCGAGTTGGAGCTCAGAGTCATTGGACAGCTGGGCCGCAAGGACGTTGTTGGTCGTAGAGGTGATTACTGATAATTCAGGCATACTCCAGCACGAAATATATTGCACATGTATAGCTGGTTCAAAGTCATGATTAGTCAACATCTTTTCATATTTCTTGTTCGGTATAGGTGTAGCAGTCCCGCTCTGGCCAAGGCCGTACTTGACGGCGTCGAAGCTGCCGGTGGAGTCGCTCAGGACTTTGGCGTAGTTTCCACTCCTCAACTCCACTACAACGTGGTGTGTCAGAACACTAACGGACGCTACGGGCAAGTCGGAGAGGAGGGGTACTTTAAGAAGCTGGCTGTAGCCTTCAGGAAGATAAGAGGAGACGTAAGTAAGCGAGTTATGCAGAAAAGTGGTCTCTTGGCGCATGTGAACACCACTGAATTTTAGAGCGCCAGCAGCGGTAACTACAGTCCTGTGCTGAAGTTCGACGGGGCCAACGGCGTTGGCGCTCTAAAGATGCGCTCTCTGCTGACACACCTCGGGGAGGGCCTTGAAGTGGAGATCTTTAACAGCGGTGAGGAGGCTGGCGACGTCCTGAATCACGAGTGTGGCGCCGACTTTGTCAAAGTAAACCAGCGTCCTCCCAGAGGGATGACACAACTGACGGGACAGCGTTGTGTCTCTGTTGACGGCGATGCGGACAGAGTCATATATTCCTTCAATGATGAGAAGAGCAACACCTTCAACATGCTTGACGGGGACAAGATTGCGACCTTAGGTGAGCAGACACATTTAAAGCCATTTATTTCGTTATCGAAAGTTTCCTTTAAGTACTGAAAGCGATAGGGCGGAAGGTCTCTTACACACTACTAATTTGCTCTGTTCTGAACGTTCTTTACGATCGTGGCTCATTCTCGGATCCCCCTCGGTGTATGCCCAGCAAATGCACTTGAATTCATTAAATAAGAAAATGACTGAAAGATAGAGGATCAATATTTCACGAGTGTGAACTTTGATTACCGTACTTAAGAATTAAGTCATTTTACAATCTCCGAGCAACTGCTTCATTTCTGGGCGAATCAATTTGCTTTTTTGCCCTGTGTTTGTTTTACTAGAAAGTCGAGGTGCCTCAGATCCTCCTTCATGTCTTGCAACCTCCACTTGACTGCAGGATCGTTGAGGGCTGTCTTGACTTCTGATATTTACTGTTTTACACAGTATTGACAAGATGATGTCATTTCGTCAACGATACTTTCAACAACATAGCGCTTCATTGATACCGAAGCCCACCTCTGATATGTATATAACTTTTTGAGGTAAATGCACTTTGACGAGGGAGACTAAATTCGGGCGACCTAGTATAGTACTCGCTGGACATGAGCGCGTTCTCATCTGACCGCCGCAGACCCTTAGTCTTGTCATCTCCCTTAGTTGCTGGCTACCTGAAGGAACTACTCTCCGCAACCAAGTTGGACCTCAACTTGGGTCTTGTCCAAACGGCGTACGCCAACGGGAACTCGACTGCATATATCACCAACAACTTGGTAAGCTTGAGTCGATATTTCTTATCAGTAACACAGATTGAGGTTTTCTTACGCTTTTGCAGAACGTCCCCGTCGCCTGCGTGGCTACGGGAGTAAAGCATCTGCACCACAAGGCACTGGAGTTCGACATTGGCGTTTACTTCGAGGCCAATGGTCACGGGACTGTCATCTTTTCGGAGGAGGCAGAGTCCAAGATCAGAAACGAGGCCGCTCAATCCAACAGCATCAAAGCTCAGCAGCTTGCCAATCTCATTGACGTTATCAATCAGGTCGGTGGACAGTTCGGTTGTATCCTGCGTACTAGGCTAGTCGAAAATCTGGATTCGTCGTGGACGTGTAAATTTTGCCAGCAAATGTCATACACATAATTGCAGGATTTAAAGTCTGTCTCACGGCCTTTGAAGTTTTGTACTTTCATGTCACTGAGTCTGTGTTGTTTCCGATGCACTGCGATGACTTTGTGGGGTGCATGGATGTCATAGGGGTTGCAGAAAAGAAAATGGAATTGGTTTTGTTGTAGGTCTTTGTCGCAACTGCGCTAATGAACACAAATCTGACAAAGTCTGTGTCTGCCACCATGCAACAGAGCTTAAAACTTCCGGGGCTAGGTTGCATGAACTTTTTCTATTTTGTCTACTACTCGATCAATGTTCCCTTAGGTGACAAAGCAGTCGTTCAGTGCACTCAGACAAATTCCAGTACTGACCAAAGTACCCTCTACCTTTCGATACGAGATACTAAAAAAGCGGTCATCAACTTCACCGACTATTTCTCCAGACTGTAGGAGATGCGCTGTCAGACCTGCTGTTGGTGGAGACAGTGTTGCATGCTCGAGGGTGGTCGGCACAAGACTGGAGCAAAGCTTACTCGGACTTGCCCAGCCGACTGATGAAGGTCCGGGTGAACGATCGCACTGCCATCAAGACGGCGGACGCAGAGAGGAAGGCGGTTGCTCCTGAGGGACTTCAGGCAGCGATCGATGCCTTGATGGCAAAGTTCAAGAACGGGCGGTCCTTCGTCAGGTAAGCTACTAACTGCAAGGATCTAGGGGCCGGAATGGTCCACTATTATGATACGTAATACCAATTGCATCTTGGGAGTTGGATAGTATCGAGATTTGTGAGAAAATGCTGACTTTTCCAGACCATCCGGAACCGAAGACGTGGTCCGTGTGTACGCGGAAGCGGATACCCAGGAGAACGCGGATCAGCTGGCCTACGAGGTAGGACTCAAGGTCCACTCTCTAGCTGGAGGTGTCGGAGAGCCCACACCAAAACCGTGCTGATCACAGTATAAATCGCTTTGTACATGTTTATGTTTACTTTGGTAACATGAAAAGCCTTTTTGTACCAATAATGAGAGTATTTAATCCATAAAATTAGACTCATTTTTTCTTTGTATCTACTTTGCGCGGCGAGTTCTCCTCCAGCGAGTCCGTGTCGACGTAGCAGCTGCAGTGCGAGACGTCTTCATGAGTCGTGTGAACTGTCGGCGTCTCTTCCTCCTCGGCATTAGTCGCCAGCGAGGTATCCTGAGCCAACGATAGTGAAACATCGGTGGCGTTGTCATCAACCTGTTGCTCCTCAGCGGCATTTTTTACTTCGCTAAGGAGTCCTTCCACGAGATCCTTGGCGTAGGCCTTAACTTCTTTCGGCGCTTGAGGCGATTCCATCACAGCCTTTCCCGCTAGAAAGGCCAGTCCAGGGACAGCACCTGGATGGCGACTCTTAGAAGGTACCTCATTTAATCCGGGCAGGGTGGACGGACGCGGAGAATGGGTGACATTGGGCGACTTTTCGGGCTCTTGGAACAAGACGTCCACAGCTTTCAGGTGCAAAAAGGGATGAGGACCTCCTCCGCTGTTCGACTCCTCAGCTTTAGGCGTCAGGACGGCAGTGATTTCAGTCTGGACGAGGCTGTCGCATGATCGCGTCATGGACAAGGTGTCGACGGGAAGAGAAGTTGGAGGATCTTTGTGTTGACGAGGCTGCTGGCGTTGAAGCGCCGCCATTGCGACTGGGTCTAATGAAGTGAACATATTTTGCTGTTGCATTGATGTCATCATTCCTCCATGCATGCTCTGGGAGAAGGCATGGAACTGGAAAGAAGCTGTGTCCTGCGTGGTAGAAGTGGACGAGGAATGTCTGGACCTCGGCCCTTCTGCGGTCGTGAACGAAGACATGAAGCGCACCACACCAGTCAGGCTGTTCTGCAGCTGCTCCACTTGCGCCTGGAGTGAGTTGCAAGTTTCATTGAGCTTCTGTAGTGCGGCCTCTGATGTAACCAGCTTGTCGGTAGCGCTGTCTTTTTCTTCGCTATTTCGGCGTTCCTCATCCTTGGGCGCTTTACCGCTTCCTGCTGTCGCCTCCAGCGTCTCCATGAGCTTAGCGATCGAATGTTCACTGCTGCGACTACTGATCTTGCTGCCAAAGCTACCGCTAGGTCTCGGCCGGTCAAGGTCGCTGTTCTTGACCGCATCCATCATCTGCACCTCTTTCCACAGGACCTTGATTGCGTCCATCTGCAGCGAACGGAGCTTCCGTTCTTGCTCCAGCGCCTGCTTGGCCGACTGAAGTTCTTTTGTGAGGTGTTTGATGTGCTCCTCTGAGCGAAGAGTGCGGACCTCTTGCTTAAGCTCGTGGACGCGATCGTCGCGCTGGCGCGTGTGGTGACCTCGCCAGTGCTTTTGGATCGTCGTGGAGGCGGACTCAGTCATCTTGGACGATGAAGCAGGTAACGGTCGAGAAACTGAATTGCCCCCGGTCGGAAGTGACCTTATGGGTGCACTCCCCGGTCTTGCCTTCCGTGGTGGTTGCCGGGCAGATGAATATCTTTCTGGTGCGTATGCACTGGTCGTCATCATCGACTTTGCTGACTTCACATCACCGGAAAGTCTCGCCGAGTGGCTTCTAGGAAGCGACCCTCCTCCTCCTCCTTTTGAGACTTGCTTCTTGGGCGTGTTCTCCTGACTAGTGATCTTGCTCCTGTTCCCTTTTGCTGGACTCTGCCTTCTTCTCACTCGGACGGCAGCTGTGTCAGCCTCCGAGGACTCGCTCTGACTGCTCTCGTCGTCAGCCGTGGTGGACATATGACGCTGCTGCTGCCTTCGACGACTCCCACCAACGTCTTGAGATTTTTTCAAATCGGAGACTTGCTTGTTGGGGAGTTTTCTGGAGGTGGATTTGCACATCTCGTTGCTGCCTCTCTTTTTGTTAATCTCGAGGTCGCTGGAACTGCTGTAGCCATTATGACCTCTGCCGGTCGCTGGTAGGTGGACGCTTCTGGACATCGCTTCTTGATCTCGTCGAGTTTTCTTGTTAGCTGAGTAGGTGGACATGGACATCTCTGTACCTCTATGAAACTGTAAAGGGTCGTCTCTCCTCGGCCGCCCGTTGTGAGTGAGGCTGGGTGCGGGAATGTCCGGACTGTTGAGAGATTCTGGCACCGGATTCAGTCGGGGTTGAAGGCGACCTTGTAACTTGGATTGAGATAGTTCGCCTGAAAGGAGATTAAACCTCAACAACCGAAGTACTGTTTGTCACTAGTAGTTCGTGGGAAATACTCTTACCATCAGAAAGATCTTGCAGGTAGAGGCCCCCATCTTGGACCTCTTCGTCGCTGAAGAGAGAGTTGGGTCTATGCATTGCAGTGGATGAACTTCTCCCACTCCAGGCAGGAATAGACTTCTAAAAGCGGTCGAATTAAAAACAAATAAGATAATTCTTAATCGAAGCAGATGCGGTCACCTTAGACATCTTCTGCTCGCGCGCACTCTGGTCCAAGGATAACATGGAGGGATCGCAGCTGGCCGTCATGAGCTGTTCCGGTGTCCTGGTGGAAGTCGTCACGTTTACCACTTGTCTGGCAGCTCCGACAATCATGCTCTGTGTCATCAAGCCTTCGCCATTTCCATTGACGTCGGCGCCGTCATCGCCATAGAGCGACCTGGGCAGAGCCACCCTGTATGAGGCCGGCTGCTGAGGCGCCGTTCTCCTTACTGGAGAGGGTGACGTTCTGGATGCTCTGACATTGCGGGTCAAAGAAGCGGTTGCTGGCCTACGAGACAGAGTTGGTGTTGAACTGAGAGATCGAGGAGACGAGTTTCGGCGACCCTGCTGTGATCGTTGCTGTCGTTGAGGAGTCCCTGGATATTGAGGAGGAGGAGCAGGAGCAGGAACAGGCCGCTCAGTCGAGGACGAGCGAGGTAGAGAGCTGGAGAAGCCTGGAAACACAGAAAAGTGTAGATTATAGTATTACCGTATCCAAGTGACCATTGGATAGATCTTGATAGTTTTTACATGTAACTGTAAGTAACTAACTGTACTCCGAACATAACATCTTGTGCGGTTAAGTAAGTACTACAAAACCGATCATGTGCGATGTTACAACAGCTCGTGGAGCAAAGTCAGTGCTTGTTTGCATTGTAGAAATTCGGAAGTCAATAAGTGGTCACCGCTACACACTATTGTGTGTAGTGACTACTTATTGACTCATAGTTTGTATCCATGTACTGTATATCTGTATTAGATATGTTGAATTCAATAAGCACAAGGTGTGGCGGTATCAACACTCACACTGCTTCTCTGCTTGTTCCCAACAAATTCCTACATCATCTTTATGCACTTGCAGCATAAAATAAGGGAAATAAACAGAAGAGAAAGTGAGAAAATGATCCACGTGTAAACTGGTCCTTAAAGGCTCCAAGGACAAATTTCTATGACTCCGCAGAATAATAACAGGGAGTTCTCCCTCCACTGAGGAAAGATCCTCCATTTGGAGGGATGACGTGCGCAAAAGCTGCATGCTCACTCTGCCAGGATCAAGAGACCCACGCAAGAATACGATCATGACAGGCAGCCATTTCCTCGTCGAAGTCTCCCCTCTTCTAAGCCTCTACAAAAATATTGTTATTAAACATGCATATGCATCTCTTGGGGGTGAAGTCCTGCCTATGTCATCTCATGTTGATTCGTGTTATCCACTGTAGGGACAAGAAGGAGAAAGAGGTGCTGCCATTGACTTTTTTTTTCTTTTTTTCTTTATTTTTCCTTTTCTGTTCATGAGAGTTTACGTCACTTTGAAGCACCCATCAATATTGATGAGCTTTTTTATTTGCTATGTGCAGAATGTAGGAGAGAGAGAAATCTTCAGCAGTGAACAACTTCTATGCAGAGAAAGGTCTGCTACGAATACAAAACAAACTGTGCACTCAGCTGTTTAAGGCCTTTGCTCGTGAGTCAATCGCTTCTTGACTGTCGTAGCAACATCTGTAGTAAAATCCCTCAAAAATGTTCCCTTCCTGTTTATTCATGCTGCAAAGTTGTGCTCGTTGAGGTGGAAGAGGAAGAAAATTGATTGCTGGTCTGTTTTTCTTCCACTCATCTTGATCAATTCTCCCAGGTGGAGGAGGCAAAGTTTCTCCTTTAACTTTGGGTGCATTCCGATCGCTGAAAGCATCGTCATAATTCTGGGAACGGGCACTTGCCTCCATAGGCAGGCCTAGGGAGGCCTAGCTAGGCCTCACTTTTACCTCTATCGAGAAAGTGATAGCAGAAGTCAGTAGATATCATGGTGGGTGAATCAAAAGAAGCGCCTTGATCTAAGTGCATTATGAAATGATTTCAGACAACGTTTTGACTGATGGAGGCTGCACAAAAAGCAGCAACGACCACCAATCGACCCATGAACGATTTTTTCGTGAGATCGGAGTCAGCCTTGATGCAAACACGGATTGGGAGTCGCCAACGTGGGCAAAGAAGAAATTCTCGTCTAGTGTGACAATTCTGCTTCAAAAGGGGCTCAATAATAAGGGGGGGGGAGGACATCTGCAATTCAATTTGGTCTGATGACATTGATTTGGCACCGCCAAATTTCTTTTCTCACTCTGCCTTATACAGGTGAGGTCCTCCCTCCACTTCCTTCATTCTACGGCAGAGAACAGAAGTATCGCATGAAATACATGCATCGTTATCCGTAGCAACTCTGTCGGCTCGTTAAGGAAAAGGATTTCTGTTGAGCAAGGGCCAATGGCCTATTTAGTCCGAAAAAAACCGCACTTTGGATGCATCAATACGAGATAACTTGGGTAACAGATGTGCACACTTGCCTGGCCTTGGTCACCTCCATATGCAACGTGACACACAACGCAGGCAGGAGTGACAAAGAAAAAAGACAAAAAAGCCTGCCTGTGCTCAGTGCGTACATAGACGAAACCTGATACACTCACATAGTGGCATAATGAGCATGCTCGTAACAGTCGGCGTATTTTCCCCGTAAAGGCACTAAGTGCAAAGAGCCATTTTTGCCATCTTCAAGGCCTCCTCCTTCCTCTGGCATCATTGCGATCGAGATGCACCCTGCACACTCATATCCCCTTTTTTCTTCAAGACCAGAGTCGAATCAAAAATAGTCACATCAATCCGATTAATAACCCTCCTCTACCTGATCAAATTCTCTCAACAAGCAGCCATCACATGGGGCATTAAGAGAGGTTCTTTCAATGATGCTGCTTTTCAGCGTGGAGCTTGTTCAAAATTCGTCTTCTGAATCGTATGTGACATTTTTAGGCAAAATACGCTGCTATGTGATTTTGGGGGGCCTCACGAGACATTTTCAAAGGTATGTTATTGACTGTGTCAGAGTTGACAGCTTAATCATTCTCAGGCTGAATGAAGGAGTTGGTTGCCGTCAGTTGGCCTTACTGCAGGGACATTTTCGTCGATAGAACAAAATGTATCAATATTAGCATTCACTGGGGGCGTGATTACAATAGCCAGGATTAGCAACAGCGGCTATGATGTACCTCCACTCTACACACAGTCACAATTTGCTGTCTGTCACCTGAGCTTCAAGAAGCCACTTCTAGCGAGTCTTGTCAACATTTTTGCGATTTCCTTGTTGGCGTGTATAGCATGCAGGTCGGTGGACAGATTAGATGCGTGCACGCTTGCTTGCTTGGGCACGCAGGACCAAATCTGGGGCACCCATTAGCATCACAGAGACAGTTGGAATTGGATCCACCAGCTCCTTGTTCCCCTTGTTCTCCTCGCTCTCTCTCTTGGCAGTTCCCTCATCCTAGGGGAATTCTCTTCCTGCTGCTCAAAGAAACCTGAGCATGCAAACTTACTGCTTTAAATTCAATTGCTAGGCATAGTTACTCCATCCCCGCCCTACTGTGTCGTGGAGTGTGAGCGGCAGGGATTCCCATTCTGTTACATGAGCCCATGCCAAGGTGTTCTTTCCTACTCGGCCAGACAAAAGTACATACAGGTTACGCCAGTTTGAAGAGGTCTTCGTAAAACATTTTTTGGGCCTTTGGCCACAATATTTAGTTTCTATTTTTTTTTAAATCGAAGTTGCATGAGTTATTGTACGCACAAAGTGTAGTGCACACTTCTTTTTTCAGCCACAACTTTTAACTGGATTGAGCTGCAGAAGTGGTTCTCCCCTCCGCATGGTGTTGTAAGCTCTGCTACAATAAGCAACTTTGATCCTACATTGTGGAAAAACAAGTGGTCCTGAAGCAGAAGGATGCATTAACTGTGATCCTCGAGCAGAAGTGCATGTTAGTTTGGTGCTGGAGGAGGTTCTTAGCTTTCCATTGAGCGGCAAAGCACTTCTGCAGCTCAATCCAGCAAAAAGTTATGCCTGAAAAAAAGTGCGCGCTATGCTTACTACATACAGTTTACATACAACTTTGAGTTAAAAGTGCCTATCTTTAGGCATTTTTTCCTTCAAAAAATGAGACTTGTACCAACTATCGCAGTGTCTTTACAGCATTTTTTCACGGCAAAAAAACGAATATTGATATTTTTGTTGTAGCCAAATGTAGGTGTACGTGAGGCAAAGGACTTCAGTAGGCAACCAAAGACCAGTTGAGTGTGTATGTCCTGACTCAAGATACTTTTTAGTCACGTACCAGTTGGTTGAGAATAAAGCTTAGAACAGAGCAAGGAGTTCTTTCGTCAGTCAGCTTTGGAAACTTTGGTCCCGTGGTGAGATGAGCTCGAGTAAAGTTTTGGCTAAGTATGTAAGTACTGTAGCCTTTAGATCAAATTTCGTCTCGGGACCAGAAACCTTCAAGTCTTGTATCAGTGAATCACTAAAGTGCTTTAAAGTAAAGCACATATGTTGGAGGAACTAGTGTGGGACATGTTAGTCAGGCCAAATCAAGAGTGCTAAATAATACATTTGAGAATTAGTAATCTTTTGATTACCTGCGTGAGACTTTGAGGCTACTCAGTGGTGACGCAAGGACTAAGGCCTTTTATCTCTCTGACCTTGACTCTGTAACTAGCCATACAAGGCAAGGGCAAAGCCGCCCCAACACAATTTGTTATCTCTACTACTTGTGCATGTAGTTGCTGGCATCTCCAATTAGCAACAACACCGGAAGAAACTTTTTACATCTCACAAAGTGACACCATGCCTGGCAGCAGTGGAAGAGACTCCTCATCACATAAGTTGGTGTCTGTGGTTCGAGTGGCAGCATCAGCAGGCAAGAGCGCAACCTTAGCAGCCCTCAACAGTAGCACCAGTAAATCTGGTCACTACTTCAGCCCCTCCTCATCTTCCAACGGTGGAAGCACAGGCGCACCTGCGAAGGCACGGGTGCGAGCATTGGTTGACCGTCATCCACCCGCATTATTGAAGAATCCTGCAGTCAGTGTCCAGGTGGAACACTGGCATGAGGCAACAGGATGCTGGTCACAGGGTGCCACAGCCACTGTCAGTAAGAGCAGTGTTGTGATTGAGAGTGCATTTGGTCTCTTGAAGCTCTCTACAACACCTCTGAAGGTGGAGCATTCTACTCCACTCAGCAGAGACTTCCATTTGGAGCTGGTCAATGAGCAGCAACGCCAACGCTTGGCTGTCTACTCCGAGGATGATGGGGAGCAATTGGTTGCTGCTCTCAAGCGCGGAGGTGCCCAAGTAGTAGAACGACAAGTACTTGCAGCGCCCAGAAGCAGCAAGCTGAGACCAATCAGCGAAGGCCAACTACTTAGTGCCCTAAAGATGACAGTCAAGGACAAGACCAGGCCTCTGAATGAGGGCATGGACAGTCAGAGGAAGAGACGCTCTTCCTCTGGGACAAAGCACTTCCAGAGCACTGGCAGCAGGGATACCTGCAAGAGCGCTCCCCAGTATTACACAAATGATATTGGGAGGGTCAGGAGAACTGGCAGCTCCGGGAAAAATAATGTCACAAAGACGATGAGAGATGCCAATAGTACTACTGTTCTGAGGTATCGTCACCATGGGGAAGAAAATAAAGCTGTGGGAGTGGAAGAAGGGCTTAGCCTCTCAACGGGCAGCACCAGAATGAGGCAAAGGAAGCTTTATAGCGCAGGTGATCAGTCTCTGAATTCTGAGGAGCTGAGCAACGGCAGTAGCAACAAAGAAGAGGAGGACATAGAAGACAGTGAGGTCTTCTACTATGAATCCTCATCCACAGAGGTTGACAACCCCGATGCCACTACAGATGGGGAGTTGTACAAAGGTCTCAAGAATAAGAAGAGGCAGACTGGGCAACAAAGAAGAGAAAACACGACGATAAAGACAGGAGTGACACATTAAATAAAGTCAGATTTTTGCGGAATGACGACAATAGCCTCTTGGATTCAGCCAAATTTGGAGTGCCTGGCAGGTTTGCCCGTAGCCATTTTGATGACCATCCCCAGTTTAGTGAAATCCAAGTCTCCCACGAGGGCAGCAATGACCTTCAAGCACACATGCCAAGCTGGATCAGAAAGAGCTTCAAGGAGCTGTAGCTTGATGCTAATAGCACAAAGCATGAAATGAGGCGAGAGAGCTCTCAAGATGTTGCTGCTGTCATCCCCTTCATCGTTCTCTCATCAGCGAAAAATATATCTGCAAGTATCTTCATCCACGGCATCATTGGCCCACACTTTTGCCCACCAGGACGTCAGCAATATCAGGGAATTCCATGATAGCAGCAATAGACAGGAAAATGAACCTTGCCCCTTGCAACATGTGGTCTCAGGAAAGAAGAACAGGGGAGACAAGTCGGCAGTTGTGCTTTTATTCAACAAGGCGGACTGGAGCACGGAGGAGTGAGCATTAGGGTAGGAGATGCCACGAGCGGAGATGAACATGCTCAAAAACTCCCTCCCCCATGAGTGTAGGTGCAGGAACTTCATTGCATGCATACAAATGTGTCTCCAGGTGATAATAAAGAAAACTGGTAGAAAATCAAATAGGTTAGAGTGAGGAGAGGACATTAAAGGTTTGATGCGATAAGAGAGTTTCCTGCCCTGATGGTGAAAGAAGTCCTTCCCCCCGCCCCCTTGTGTTGGTCAGGAAGGAAGCTCGAACATGCACCCAGTTTTTATTTATCTGTTGGTCACATCAGGACTGAAAGACGACGTTTTCTTCAACTGCACATATGTTTTTGCATGAATGCACCCTGGTCATGGTCTGGGCTTTGGCGCACCATCCAATCTAGTACGCCAGAAGTGGGATCGTTTGAGTGAATCTATACAACACTTCTTTGCAGATCTCCTTCATTTTTATAATGCTGGTCCTATGATCAGGTGTGCATAGCTTTGATGCTTTTTCCACTCGCTTTGTTTTTCCTATCATCAGATGCTTCAGCACTCTTTTTGCCCTTGACAAAATCATATCATCACTCATCTTCCTGCTCATGTCATGGCTCTCTTCTCCCACTGACCAATTAGTGTACTGGGCACACAAAACCCATTGCCACAAAATCAACTTTCTCTTAAGCTGCATTCAGGGAGGTATACAATTTGCCTTACCTGACTCGTGCCTGAGACTCTGTTGATGCTCCTGCACCTTACAGAGAATGAGGTTGAGCTTCTTGTCCTCTTGCCAGTCCTCATCCGGGTGAAGGGGACAAGACTGGACAAGATATTCTAGGAGATCCGCTTGCTGACCAGAGGAGAAGTGGCGTCCTTTGCTCTGGCTGTACATCCACTCAGCCTTCAAGCTGAGGAGAGAGACAAAGAGAAAAAACTATAATGTGTCATGAGCATGTTTGATAATTACCTAGGAAACTGCCCGTCATTTGCAGTAATTATAAATTCCTAATTAAGCAGCACAAATTCCTTGATATTGTAACTGCTTCATCCTCAACCTTGCTTCTAGCAACTGAAGAAGCACGCAAATAAAAAATCCCTTGAGTTACTTGTTCGCTTAGCCCTCATGGCTAGGCTAACTTCGTGAGATAATTTTGCATATGAAAGAGACTTCGATCATGGCAGCATGATGTTGCGGTTCTAACCTCCTACCTGGGAAAACGCCGGTCACCTGCCAACACGTGCAGCGATTGATAAGTGCAGATCAGTGCTCCAAATGACAGCAATCTGGGCAGCCCCGGAGGACAGGGGAAAAGTGATGGACGCAAGAATGAAAAGTCACTGAACCCCTGTAGGCGCCGGGGCCTCAATCACTCAATCTCTGCGAACAAATCATGTCTTGGACAACTTTGCAGTAGAGTAGAATATCACGTAAGGGGAAAAGAGGGAGTGGCAGGTGATCACTCTCTTTTTGTTTCCAGGACATCATCTGTACCAGCTTCATCTCTTCCCATGAAGTTATTTTAAAATGTGAGACTTCGCATTCTGCAGGTATGAGGCACGCTTTTGCTCTGCCCTCCCAAGAGCTGTATCGTCCACAGGTAGTGGAAAAGTGACAACAAACAATGCTCTGCCCATCACCTCGGCCAGACCAGCTCGAGAAGGCTGCTGGATATTATTAGAGCACATAGCAACATTTAGGATTCATACACGAAGCGATGACATACAGGTGGTTCCCTGAGCTCAGGGGAAAAAGTCAACCATAGTTTCTCCAGCTATGAGTTTGTCATGCCAAGAGATTCCCAGCGGAATAAAGTGCAACAGCGTATACGTGCAGAATACCATCATTTCCCACTGTTTCTTGGGTGTATAATAACTTCAAGGAAAGTCTCTGACGGAGTCATATTGTGATAGAATTTTTTCTATTTGCTGCTTGACGCGAGGGTCTGGCAGTCAGGGGATCCACTACCTTCTCAACTGACATTGACAAGTTGTACGCCCACTGTTTGAACAGTTCCTTAAATCTACAAGCCACCAACAACAATCAATAATATCAAGTACGAGAGCTGTATATACATCTGTGCATGATATGCACAGATGCACACGTATGTGGGGGTGGGTTGTTGCGCAAGGGAGCGCTAAGCGAGTGAACAAACAGACGGACACACATACACTCACGTGGCACCTCATGTTTTTGCCACTCTTTCTACCCAGCAAAGTGGGTAGTCTTACGGTAAATTAGTAACTAAGTGATTTCGCTCCACCAGTGCTTTGGCGTTTCCTTGCACTCCTGTGAGCTGATGCTGTCGCAACGTGAATGCAAGTCCATCAGGTTGTCATTTGCGCCTAACAGCAGGAGCCACTATGCAGAGGGGGGCTCCATGACAAGGATAAACAGCACCTCATTATAGGCGAGTTCCAGTGCGATTAGCGCCGTCCTAGCGGCAAAAAATGAACTAATCAAAGACACGCAAACAAAACGATCATTGGTACACTGTAAAGAGAAGTCATCAAACCCACCTGATGGATCCACCGGATCCAGTGTACCAGTGGTCGTTTTGTTCAGTGATGTTTCCTTACCTTTCTTTCGCGCCAACAGAAAGCCCATCGAGCATCCTGAGCGAGAGACACCAGTTGATGACGTAGGGGCGGTAGTCAAATTGCCTCCGAATGTCCTCAGGTTGCCTCAGTGCCGGATTGTTGGCCAGCGTGAGCTGCTCCAGGCACCTCAGACCACTCAAGTGTGACAACTCAGTCAAATCTGACAACTGATTGTCATTCAGGGTGAGCGTGGTCATGCTCCCGGCCGGCAGGAACTTGTCACACTGGCGCAGCGAGGAAAGTCGATTCTGGTGTAACAAAAGAGTCTGGAGAAAGAAAGAAATCAGTTTATTTAGAGGCTCTTTTTTTTTTTTTTTTTTTTTTAGAAATGATCGTGTCATCACTGGCAAGGGAGGAGTAACAACATTAAACAGTGTCATGATGGCAGCAGTGGAAGAAAAGATCGAGGCCCCCACCATGGTGTTAATTGTTCTGCAATTTGGGCCCTCATTTTGTAAGGATATTGTAAAAGGCGATTTTCCCATCCCAATGGAAGTATCTCTAGCATAAGTTAAAGAAGCCAGACGTGACTCCTCAACCGACCTTTGCCGTGTGCCTTCAATCTGGTGCAATAAAGCTAGCCCAGGTGTTGATAAAGAATGAGAAGAGTCCGCAACTGGTGATTCAGAAGCAGCAAAAGATGCTGTTGCAGCAAACAGGCCTTGATTTGGCATCAACTTTGAGCTTGAACTTTTGAGACTGCTGTTGTCAGGGAATCGCTTGGCCTGCTTTTCTTCTCACAGGCTCTCATCCCCTCAATCCCACTGGCTGACCGTCAGCTGTATGCACAGCAGTGCGAAAAGGGGTAATTTATGCTACTGCAAGTCAATGCAGCAAAACTATTTGAGCTACCTGTTAGTCAGGGAGGCCAAATAGGTCCTTTTTCACGGCCTCCAAAGAGCAACGGAAAAAAACCAGCTGAGTCAGATGTGCTGGAAGATGTTTCTGGCTGTCAGAGCTGGTACAATGTCCCTGGTCGGGGCCTTGAGTGAGGGGGGAAGCCTTTAGACAGCAAAAGTAAGAGTTCAGCTGGAGTTTGTCCCTACGCTTTGGGGGCGTCGTTTTTTGGGTTTCTGCCTCCTCATTTTCCTTACCGACCCATTAAGATGCAAAATAGTGATTCCTCAAGAAGGTATAAGGCGCCTACCAAGAGAGCATTATGCTCTTAGTCATTGACTTTGTCCGAGCATGAAGCCTTGGGCATCACCTTCACTGCATCTGTACATACACAACCCTCCTGTGCTGCATCTCTCTCAAGTGCACATATGTCTACGTAGGGGTAAAAAGGAGGGCGAGTCTCCTTGCACCCAACCCCGAAGAAAGGAATGTTACCACCACCCAACCACACCTTTGCAGTATGAACCTACGAGAAGATTGGACCATACGCAAGCCGAATGTTCACTGGGTATTGTGCTCAGTTCCAATGCTCACAGCGAGCTCGTGGAGACAATAGCGTTCTAACAGGGGTAAAAGTTGTAAAACAAGTGAAAGAATGTTGAGCAGTTTAGGATGTCTTCTCTTCTCCCAGTTGAGGCTTAATGGCGGGTTGGGAACACCAGTAAAAAGAAGTCGTTACAGTAAGAGAGGAAATTGCTTGAAAAAATGAAAAGAGCAAAAAACCCCTTTGGTGCTAAATGTGACGAGGTGAGAAACAGTAGCAAAAATGTCCGCAAAATGTGAGAAAACGCGACCAAAGAAAGCCAACTAGCATCACCCTGTAACGTGGTAGACAAATGACATTGTATGGTTATGCAAAAATATCAAAGTGACGAAGAGAAAAAGTCTTAAGTCACTTGCCCGTAGGTTCCTGAGATGCGAGATGTCGGTGACCGCGGTGATGGCATTGTCGGACAGGTCGAGGTGCTCCAGATGAACATTCTGATGAAGTTGCTCAATGCCCTTGATACCGTTGGACGCCAAACTCAGCCAAGTCAGTAGCTTCAGCTCTTTCAGACCTTCCATGCTGACGACCGAGTTGTGCGCTAGGTTGAGGATCTTGAGATGACTCAGCTTGGACACCTGAAACATGCGGAGCAGGCGGTTTCCCTGAACGGAGAGCTGAAAGAAGAGAAGATTCGTTGTTACACATTGCAATTGGGCTCTGACATCTTGCATTTGTGATGCGAGAAAAAGTTTGCATTCGCCTACTTTGGGGCAGAGAGGGGAAATACTTGGGACAGGTGACTTGGAAACCTGCGAGGATTATTGAGCTTGCAGCTCGCGTAGCCAAAGAAAAAAAAAAGGGTTCTGCGGATGGTGGCGCAAAGAGATAGAAAAAGGGTTGTTCGGCCCACGCAGGCGAGCACGCACCCACAAGCACATGAAAATTCCGCTCGTGTGTCTCCTTTTCCTCTCTGACGCCCTTGTTTGTTTGTAAGATTGGTCAGACCGCAGAAACCGCGTGAGTCGCTTTAATCACGCAGCCTCAAACCAAGGGTACTGCCCTTCATCATCAAGGTAAGTTGCAACACTCTGTACAGATGATTGGCCACATGTACAAGTTCTTTGTTCCGTCACACATCCCCAAAGCAGCTTCTTACCTCAAGCAAGTGGCATTACACACCCTTGGCGAAACTTGCATGACGCCTTAGGCATGATACGATTATATAAAGCTTCTCTTAATGTTGACATGTGAAAAAACTGCCGAAAGAGCAAGCAGTTCTGCACTAGTGACCCATGGAAGAAACAGGAGCTTCTTCTTCTTTCAGGTCCTTCAGGCGTTACAAGAGTTGGTATAAAAAACATAAAGGGTCCTTCAAGCAGAAGCACATTTCCAAGGCATCTACAAGCATTCATTTACTCTACTCCCGGTGAAGTGGGAGTGACCGGGGCGGGTTTGCAAAGGCAACTAGTAAAAAATTAAAAAAAAACCCTTGATAATGCCCCGCTGGGGTGCAGAAATAAGGACGCATTCATCAATCACAAATGCGCCACACCAGAGATTAATTAGAGAGAACAAGAGGAGGTGGAAGGAAGACGGTTTCATCACACGCACGTCTAGGAAAAAAGTACCTATCTAGCCCGTTACATTACTACATACGCACGTATGAAACGAAATGAAGATTTACTCATTGCTTCTTTGGCCTCGCAGTGGAAAGAATTAGAATCCTGTGGAAACCTGACGTCCACGTCTTCGCTTAACGAGAACATTGGCGGAATGTTCGCCAATCCTGGTTAAAACATTGCTCAACTTCTGCTACTCGAGTACTATGCTGTCCAATTACTAGGACAGAAAAAAGGCAGCCACCATGATTGCTTGACTCCCAATGTCCTACTCAATCAAAATCAGTTTTCTTTTCTGCCGGCTAGATTTATCGGATTTTCGACCTAATGTTAGCAAGTCTCAGGAGAGGATTCGTAAATGAGGGATTCTTTGGACTACCATATGCATTTCCCTTACCTTTTCGAGGCACTGAAAGGTGTGGATGTTGTCCAACCGTTGGAGGTTGTTTCCGTCGAGCAGCAAGGTGATGGTGTTGAGCTGCCACTCAGGCGCCGCCCGAGAAAGCTTCTCCAAGCCTCGATTGCGCAAGTCCAGGACACAGTCGTCGTTTTCGTCGACGTCGTCATCAGCCATTTCCTCGTCTCTTTCAAGAGCTATAACTGCTGCGGGAGTATTAGACTCCTTTCTGTCGTCCAGAGGCTGTTCCTGATGCATGTAGGCCTTCATGGAAGTGGCAAAGTTCTCTGAAGCCTTCGAGTCCACGATCTCAGTCATTTTGCAGAAATCATTCCTGAAAGACAGTATCGTACACGTAGTAGACTCAAACAATCCTCCGTTAGAGACGGAAGCTTTATTCATCTTGCACGTAGTACTGGTAGGGTTTGCATCTGCAAAAAAAAAAAAAAGACATAGACGCAAGCACACACACACCACACTCAGCCATTTCCTTGCTGGATGTCGCATCAGTTGCTGCTAAGCTCGTCACTGTTCGCTAAAGACACACAACACAGCTTGAATGAACGCCAAGGTTATGGCTGCTGACCAGTACAAGATAAACCCCACGAGATCGACGCATTACCCATCCTTGCAGTCTTCTCCTGGCTCGCGAGAGGCATCATCCCCATTCAAAAAAGACCCCAAGGTTCTGTCTGATTTGACGAAGGAAATTAGGGACTTCGGGGCGTTCGGGAGAAAACAACACCCAATCATACAAGCAAGCGAGCGAGGAAGCAAGCAAGCACACGCGAGGGAAGTGTATGCATTGGTATTCCCCCTCATCCTCCTGCCCCTCATCAGTCAATACAACTTCTACGTACATGGTATTTATTTAACATTTATACTTTTACATAGCACATACCAATAATGACAAAGAGTTGAGGTATACGGGAAAGCACGTTAGTTGCATTCACAACCAACTTCGCCGCTGGCGTCGTTGTCTCATCCTCAATCTTCATTTCTACCCAGCTAGTAGGGATCGTTCACCAAGATTCGAGCTGGCCTGAAGTTCGACAACAGGCCACTAGATACAAGATTCGTCGGTCACTCAACTACATTATCCATCCCTACGAGGACGCCTTCGCCTCCGCCCCTTTATGAGAGTGCTAAAACTTCTCTCCGCTGATTTCCCCTCCATAAGTTCACTGCTCCCCCTCCTAGCTGATTCGTAGAAGAGGAATAACCACGGGGAAGAGAGCTGACTCCACATAAAACCGCTCGTAGCGCCAGAGCAGCACCCTGACGGACAAGTAGCGGGTGAGCATGTGAAAGCAGCAACTACAGACCTGTTATGAAAGGCTTTATTTGGGTGTGGCCGACTGCAGACTTACTCCGTCCTAATGTAGAGGAGGTCTCGTGTGTTTTTTCGTAACCATGCGGGCATCCTGACATGCACGACACAGCTCCAAGTATAACGGCAATGCCTTGAGTTGATCTCTATCACTTCAGATCTAACGTTGATTAAGGGTAGTTGTTGTCGTCGTTGTTCTTTTTGGCAACTGCCAGCACTGAATGAAGAGGCTCGTCCACAGGCCTGTACAATCAGTTGCTTGAGACTGCACACACAAAGTGGACTTGCACGCGAGGGTCATTAAGACGGTCTCTGTGCAATCCAAGGCCGCCTTATTTACCGAAGCCAGCGAGGAGCTGGACAAGTACTGCGACTCCAGCTTCGTGATGATAATCCGTGCCCACTTGCTGGTTCTTTTACTGCCTTATTGCTCGGCTGCAGGTATTCCTGCCACAAAAACTTGCTGCCAAGATCAGGAACGATGCAGTCCTCCCTATTGATTGAATAGGACCGGTCCGTTGGGTATAGTTCAAGTAGGTGTAGATGTGTTGTCCCAGAGTATACGTCCTGTACGTACTTTCTCGAGGTACTAGCACTAAAGTATTCCAAGGAAGAAAGCTGTCTTACTGTCTAAACAGCCGTATTTGTTGAGGATCACAAAAGGATCAAGTAGGGATCAGATCCTTGTCTCGATTATGAACGGTCACAGGTAGAGAAAAGAAGCCATACGGTATAGTGAATGACAGAGCAAGAAATGTCCTGTCCAAATGTGTTGCAGTACCTGTTCTGATAACGCTATGAAAATCAGGACGGCCTCTACGTGGAGTAGCTCATTGGGGCCCAGCTTAAGCACTCAAGTGCGGCACTTGCCACAAACGCTCATGTGGCTGCTCACACTCATCTTGCCTGCCCTAAGTGCTGTCTGGGACAAATGACATCTGCGAGACAAACGAGACTTGGAAGGAAAGATTCTTCGGCATCCAGAGAAAGCTCAATAAATATCCCAGAATCGACAGTTACATCTTCCGCCCGGGGGCCAATGATTCCCCCATCCAGACAGGAAAGTGATCGTGGGACAAATAAAGAGGTGCGACCAAGTGACGGCACTCTGTACAAGCTTCCATCCCGATGTCAAGAGCTTCGAGCGTGTTCAGAGAGGGTCTCTAGACTCTTGCGTGAGGTTTAGCATAGAGGCAACATCAAAACTTATCTATAAACGTGGCCCAACTTAAGAATGCCATGTTGTCAGCTTACCTCTCCACGATGACGAGTTGCTGGCTCTCTCCTCGACGTCGGTCTGAGAATACCTGCCGGCAAAAGGGTCCGTGATTGCGGTTGCACCACTGTTGTCTTCTCGGCAAACTCTATTCTCACTTGGTGACATTAACTCACTTCACTGGCAAATTGCTCTACCTCCTCGAAAACACTTTTATCTCTCGCCGCTGCTCCCTTTTCAAAGACTGGCTGCAGCGGCGGTAAAAAGAGGACTCTTTCTCTAGCTTTTTCCCCCTCAAGCTCGTCCGCTCGTACCGCCAGCAGCGCGTGATGGTGCCCAACGCCAAGCGCGTTAGTAAGGGGGGAAAGCTTCCTCTTCTCTTTCCCTTCTTTCTGGGCCGACTACGATAGGAAGAGATGGTATTTTGTGCACACGGAAAGTCGAGGCACACACGATCCTCCTCCTCCTGCTCCTCGGGCATCAAAGTGGCCGGGTCGACAAACGAGCTGGGCGGGTTGGGTCCCTCGGGAATGCCGGAGAACCTGAAAGACGAAACAAGGGGGAAGAAAAATAACACCACGCGGTGAACAGAACGGAAAGCCCCACAAGGTGTAACAGAGCTCATCATATTGGCCTTGGGGCGAGCGTCTTTTTTAACTTCTTTCCTTCCCGACCTCGCCCCCACTTAATTCTCGTCGACGGCGGCTTTCGGCAACCCGAAGAGTGATGAGGAAAGGCTGGAGAGCCCAAATTGGGCGCGGTACGAGAAAGAGAGAAAGGCCCCCGCCTTGCCTCCCCTCCCCTTCCTTACCCCGCACCCTTAGCTTGGCCAATCCTCAGGGGAGGCATAAACACCGAGCCGGAGTAGGCGTGACTCGAGGCAAACGCGACCAAAAGACGCAAGTCCGAACGTCTTGGCGGATTCGCCTTACGGATCCAAGGACTCACCTCAGCGAAGCCTTCAGGACTCCGGGCGAATGTAACGTGGACGCCTCCCTGGAGATGAACCTCTACAGGACGATCCGCGACGATACCGGCGCTTCTGCCGACGCTTCAGATTGAGCAACTTTAAATGTTGACGTTTACCTCTTTTTTTTTCTTTCAACAAAGCTGCTTGGCCCGGCTCTACTGCCGCCTTTGAAATGCAAACCAATAATATCGGAAAGTTCCTCCAATGATCACGCAACCTCGACGAAGCCTGCGTCAAAGCATTACATGTAATGCTGCGTCATAGCATTTTTCCATATTATAGAACCACGACTTCGTCAACTCTTCAAGTACAATTGTTTTCCTACTTAACACTGTCCCAATAGTCAGTCTACGGGCTCAGTAACCTCGGCTTTGTCAACTGTTCTTCTCAGGCCTTTCAGTTTTTCTCCCATTTTTGATGCTTTAGTTGTAACATTTTTGAGTGCGCGTACAGAAACTCCTACACCTCTCGCTCATGTGCCTCCCGCACCTCTCGCTCATGTGCCTCCCGCACCTCTCGCTCATGTGCCTCCCGCACCTCTCGCTCATGTGCCTCCCGCACCTCTCACTCATGTGCCTCCCCCACCTCTCGCTCATGTGCCTCCTGCACCTCTCGCTCATGTGCCTCCCGCACCTCTTGCTCATGTGCCTCCCGCACCTCTCGCTCATGTGCCTCCCGCACCTCTCGCTCATGTGCCTCCCGCACCTCTCACTCCTGTGCCTCCTGCACGTCTCGCTCATGTGCCTCTCCCTGTCGTGCCTCTGGCAGGAAGCACAAGAGTGACAGCACTGAATCATTTGGTGCCTACTTCTGCACGCTCGCCCCAAACATTTAGCCTGCTAACTCTGAGAAACACATGCATTTCTT
>JAAUXU010053726.1_pt1 | contig 30446 bp, 32 predicted proteins | sample 7278151 | NCBI WGS metagenome assembly JAAUXU01 (sample SAMN14350113, study PRJNA611818) | marine sediment metagenome | isolation source: surface marine sediment (1.8m) | place: French Polynesia: Moorea | collected 2018-08 | reverse complement strand
GTATACAGTAGGTACCTGTACACCAATAATAATAGGTACTATGTGAATCAGGCTTTACAGGACCTCTACGTATTCTGACTCGTGTAGTTCCTCATTGGTCCTTTGATTTGGGGGCGTCTTATGACAGGAAACAGGAGTGCCAGGCTCTACGTCTAAGGTATGGGGGAGGCACGGGGACCTTGGATGATAAGAGGGCTGGTTAGAATTGCCAACGGTGCCTGAAGGAAAGGCTTAGGACGATTTCCACGACGCAAATCTGGAGAGTTACTCCAATCCGGAAGAAAAGAATCTCTTGGTAAAAATGAGCGGCAGATCGTTTCCTTCCTTCGCGCAGATTCAATCAAGGGAGCTCTGCCTGTCCGGACACTTCGTCTTCTGCGGCTTGCCCGAGTGGCTGGTGGTGCCATTAGCTACTTTGGGCTTGCACGTCTTGGGGATTGCTCCCGGCGGTAGGTTGATAGCCGGCGTCGTCTGGTCCTCCTCAGCTATGTGCACGACGATGGACGGTGTGGAAACGCTCTTGCCCAACACGTTGATCTCGCTTGTAGGATGCAGCTCGTGCTTCTCGCCTGAAACCACGACATTTTCGTAATCCTTGAGAACGGTTGCCTGAAGACACGCACACACGCATGCTCGCACGCACGCAGACAAACACGTCATTTACGCGCAAATGGCTGAAGTACGCAGAATTGCACGAGTGAGTGCACCACCAGTTGCAGATTATTAAAAAAAAGCATGAATGGAGGAAAATGGCAGCGTTGAGAATTCTACACCTTCTAGGAGGAAGGCTATATAAAGCCTTTGTTGCTTTCCACTCTCACTGATATCACTGTCATTTCTTTGTCAATTTCGAAGAAGAGAACTGAAGACGTGAGACACCAACCATTTCTACCTTTTTCTTTTTGTGTGCCCTTACCGGGGGTGAGCTGCGCCATAGCCGCCAAGAGGTCGTAGTCTACGACAGGTCGATCCTCTGGCGGCTGTTCCCAACCGACTGGCGGACTGCACGGCGGTGAGATGAGGAACTGCTTCTCCAGAGGAGGAACGTGCAAGAATGCATCCTCGGAGTGACAGGGAGAGAGGACCTAAGGAGAAAAGAGACTGATCTCTTGAGCTCATTCATTCTCCTTTTCTCTGAGCCAGAGCATGCGTGAAACCACGTGAACCTCCTCCTTCTCATCTGTCCATTTTTTGTCAGATGAGTGGAAGTGTGGTGTCCCCAAGACAGAGGAGCGTTTGATCTAAACCTGTCACTTGAGTAGGCTGGTAAAGAACCTGCACAGTACAGGTGAAGTAGGTGAACAAAATGACCAGGCTTTGGAACGGATTCTTCCATCTTCGACGATATTCGATGCTTGACAACTTCCAACTGCAGTTGCAGGATCACGTTGCACGTCCATCGTTGTTCTCAGAACCACACAAGGCACAAAAAGCCCTTCTCTTGACCATTACCGGCGCAGGAAGTCTGCGTAGACTGAGTCCCAGGGTCAATGGATCTTATTGAACTGCGTCTTCGATAGAAATCATGTAGAGTGGAACCAGTACCTCGAAGAGCCTTAATTGCGATGCTGAATCAGGCTGACAACGTGAATGCGTGCATGAATGCACTATAACGTGCAAACCTCAAGCATGGCATATTAGGAACTTTAATTTGAGTTCACAAAGGTGTGCCGCATGAAGGGCTGCAGACGTGTGTACGAAGAGAAACACTTGTCTGGTGATGAATGAGTTGACAAGAATCTTAACTTTTAATTACGATGCGTAAGTTATAAGGATATGCAAATATTGGCACGACAAAACGTTCATCCACTACTCTTCGAAGATTAAACGGTACTATCACTTAAGCACGTTACCTGTATGAAGTAGCAGTGAATGACGTTCTGTCCCACGTGTGTTGCGTCCATACTGGCCTTTGCCCTGGAAGCAGCCAGATGGGACGCAAAGTCGACGCGGATGCGCCGGAAGCTGCGTAGGTAGTGGAACAGCGCGGACGGGTCGAACTCGCGGAAGCTGCATTCAAAATTCGCCTAAAAGATGAGGTTAGTATGATCACGTCACTGTATAAGTGAGTAGCACACTGCTTGTAGGTCATGGGGTTTCAGACATCGGCCGCAATTCGATTACCGTCTGCTCTGCGTCTCCGTAAGTCAGTCTGCACGGTAGAACGTACAAATGCAGTGTACAGTGATTCATCGTATATCTATGATAATTCGTTACAATGGACGTGTGCTGTCCTGTCCTGTGGAAGGCAATCGCGCACCCTCTCATTCGCCCTCCAGCGTCCTTCCATGAAGGCGTTAGCCGGGAATTCTGTCTAGGTCCCAGCCGTCTTACAGCTAGAAATCCATGAGTTGACAGAACGAGAAACTTTCTTCGTAACAAAGTCGGTGAGGTGCATATCAACACTGCTGCGCTGACTATTCACGATGCGAAATATTTGGCATCTACCACGATATCTCTCTTCACCGCTGGATTGCGCCTTGGACTGGCGCTTAACGAGCGTCGAGACAATTGTCACCGTCATTAGCACACCTCTTCTTCAGGACGTTTCATAATGAGCGCATACCGCGTTTCGTAAGATCTTACATCGGGTTTTGCCGTGAGAAATGTGAGGTTTGCCATCAAAATGTTTTATCGACTCAAGGTACAAAACTCGACTGAAATCATTGGCGGTGTCTAGGAGAGCAAAGTCGAGAACAGGAGTATCAGGTACATTATCTGCTGCGGGCAGGTAGGCTTCTGACCCAAATCTTGCGTAGTTATAGCTGATAGCTGACAAATTATCCCCGAATGAGAGCATAATTTACCTCCTCCAATGACTGTTCACCTCCTCCATCGCCAATTTTGGACAAAATGTTACAGTGGTAAAAACCCTAGGATGATGACACGAAGAAGCGCATTGTCCACCTTCAGGGACAATGTAGACAATCACGTGGACATGTGTTCAATTATTACTACTTCTGATGACCTAAGTGAGCCTCATTAAGCCATAGAACCTCACTAAAGATGACGTTTGCAGTATTACAGCTCATTATGGAACCCCAAGTACAATGGGCTTCCCTAAAAACAATATCATTCCCTTGAGTGGCATTATTATTCTTTTACTCACCTTGCTTTCCTCATTGTCAAACACATCCAAGCTGACGTTAGTGACCACGACGGACTTGGGCAAGTCATCGTCGGCCGACCGATCGTTGCCGCCGACACCCAGATTGTTGGGCGCTCCGCCATTGTCGTCATCGACGCTGTTGATGCTGAGCGCGCTGTTAGTCGACATCACCAGCATGTCCTCATCGTCAAATGAGTCAAACGAGTCCTGCTCCATGCTGTTGGCCGGACGCGGGTTCGACCGAAGACTGTTGCCCCGCATTGTGATCTGCAAGAAAGGGATACCCTAGGTGAAAGTACAAACACTTTCCATGCTTTTCTTCAAGCAACATCTCGTCCCGTCTTGGCGGCTCAACCTGGAATAAGTTTTCACCAGGTGCTCCTTCCGGGAGAAGCCTTTGGGGAAATTTCCTGTGACATCCGTCGACGACGTAGGAGCTTTTATGGCTTCCAACGTTTGCATAAGCTCATGATTATACAAAACTATTTGATTTCAATGCTAAGATAGATACTTGAATGAACTCCCGTAACATCATCGTATTTCCTTAGGGGGATCCACTGCCGGCATTACTGCATACGCAGAAGGTGACTTTCCAGTCGTGACAATCAGAGCCAGAGTGAGAGAGAACAGACACCTCTTTCTCCAAGCCAAGGAAGATGCTGCTTGACGACTAGTCATGGGTTGCTACTGTGAGCGTTGTGTGTTCTGTGGAGGTCAGAACTTCTTGTAACAACCAGCATGAGAGAACGAGATGGAGAGGTCCATCTTCGCAAAAGTCATGACGGCGGATCCTTTCGGCAAGTTGAGGGAGAGAGAAAGCACTACATAATGCACGGAGCCAGGCCGAGGGAATTCTATTTTTAACTTCTTTCTCCTCTTCCCCCTTGCCCTCTGTGTACTTCACGGGCTCGACGGTTTGAGAAAAAAACCTGGTCGTGAGAGGCTTTGGTCCACTTACCCGACGGGGCACTGTGTGAGGCGGACGTCCCCCCTTCCTCCCAGCTTCTCCAAGAAGATCTCCGCTGATCCCTGATCGAAAAGATGAGCTGTGAAGGACGAAGACGCCGCACGAATTAGTCCTCTCTTCTCTCTCTCTCGGACGGGACTCGAGGCCTCTGAGGTCCGGAGGGAGGGAGAGGCTTTCTCTTTTCGCTGCTGTCTTTACGTCGCCCGAGGCTGGATCTGAAGGCGGGCTCAAAGGTACAGAGCCGGCAGAGGTCGCCGAGGCCGGCGGTAGAGGGCGAGTGAAGAATCCTTCTGTCTCGTTTGTCGGACCTCAGCGTCCTATGATGTTCATATGACGACGCCGGTGGGCGAAGAACATGGATCCGGAGAAAATGTCAGAGTTCAGACACCTCTTGGTCCAAAGTGGCGTCGTTCTGCTCTCGCTAGTTCCTCCTCACTGTTCTCTGTGATCCCGAAGTCTAGTGACGTCAATCCTCAAATCTCGGTAGGCGCGCGATGACGAAAGAGCAGGTGCCGGGCCGAGCTCTCGGGCCGGGCCCGGGCTCGACTTTTATCAGCGTTACCCCCGAGCAACTTGCCGCTTCTGGAGTCCATGTTCATCGTGACGATCACAAGGGGGTCCAACAGAAGAGCTGGCGAAAACAGTCCATTAAAGCTGAGGCGACACAGGGTTGAGCACCCCTACCAGCGCCCGCCGTGGCTCCTCCTTTCTGGGCCTCGTGCCTGTAGAGGACGACGACGACGTGAGGGTACGCGGGCCTGGCGCCTCCGTCCCTCCGAGCGGCACGGCCCGGCAGTTTCACTTCCAGTCCAGTTCGATCCAGTGAGATGAAATGTGACGTCAGAAGGCCGCGGGCGCCAGCTTCTAGGCCACGAGAGGTTGCGTGGGCCTGCGGGTAAAATGTTCCGAAGTATGTGTTTATTGGTCATAGACTGCTGAAGACGATATGGCATTTGACCTACATCCAGCACGATTCGTTGAAGACGTAACTAAAGATATCTGCGACATCCGCACACTTAGCAACAACAACAACAACAACAAAAGGGTTGGGAGAGACAACAAACGGCAAGGCCACTGGAACGGCTGGGAGAACAGCCCTGTCAGTCCGAAGTTCGCACCCTTCGACACAGTGAGATCGGTCTCGAGAGTAAACACGCAAGCCAAGCCCAATCCTTAAAGGCTGTACTTAGCTTCATAGGGTTAGAGTGAGCTTTGAGGGTGTCCCACGTTGCTTGAGCACCAAATACTTTCATCCCTACCGTAGACCGAACAGGACTCCTATTCGGTCTACGTCCTTACGCTCCCAAAGAAAGAGTGAAGTCAAGCCAAGCTTTGGCTTCAGATCAGAAGGTTGGTACTGAGCCTGATTGGACTTGAGCTTGGATCCATCACAAAGGCACAAGCAGCTTGAAGTTGGGAAACGGAACATCTCTGCGTCTGATGCCTCCGATAATGTTGCGCTCCTTACTGCTTCGCCGCTTGTGGTCTTGCTCAACGCGCCACCCCTTGGTAGAAGTCAGCGGCCGGCGGCCCTTGAGCGTATCTGCCGCCCGGCGCGACGTCTTTACTGTGCAGGATGAGGAGGATTTCCGGACCCGAGTGTTGGACAGTCAGAACAACGTGATCGTCGACTTCACAGCCGTCTGGTGTCCACCATGCAAGATTCTGAAGCCGCGTCTGGAAGCAGCAGTGGCAGCCACCAACGGCGCTGTCGACTTGGCGGTGGTGGATATTGACGAGCTGGGCGAGGTGGCGTTGGACCATGACGTCCAAGCTGTGCCAACCCTGATGGTAGTTAAGAAGGGGCAGGTGACCGAGAAGGTCGTGGGCCTAGTGGATGAAGACCGTCTCACGGCGCTCGTTGAAAAAGCCAAGATGTGAATTCTGGGCAAAGGATAATGTGAACTATAACGACGTATGCCAGTTCAATATCCAATCTTAGGCTGTATATTTAATCATGGTCCTCCTGTTAACCCATATGGGTCATGACCTTAGTGAAGAGTATAAAAGTCAAATTTAATTTCTTTTTTGCGTGGGCCTTTGTGTGTCCTACTAGGCGCTGGATTAGGCGAGTTTGCTATGTAGCGGCAGAAGATAACGGGTATGAGCAATCTCATGTCAAGCTGACGGCATACGAGGAAGTCCGAACATCCCGTGTGATAAGGAGTGGCAAAGGGCTCGTCATGGAGAGTAATGGAAGAATAGACTTTTCTGCCCCTTGTTCCGGATGAATATCCTGCCAATCCTGCCCATGCTTTCTATGCCATGGATGATCCTATCATGTCCTTTCAGCTGTCACCCCATTCTGTGCCGATTGACGACATGGGACAATCGCAATAGAGCGATTCATCTGAGCACGAGATTGTCGAGGGTCCTCGTCAAGTGACCATGACTTTAGGAGTCCTTTGTCAGTGCCAACGTAGAAGGAGGACGCGGAGGTTGCTCCAGAAAGGTCAATAATGACCCTTTCCATCCTAGGTCTAATATAGTCGCCTAGGCTAAAGTAACGAAGAGAAAGTAGCTGGATCTGGAGGTGATGGACAATTGCTGTCTCCCAGAAGCTTCAAAGCAAAGGTCATACCCCCTGAAACACTGAATTACTTAGTTGGTACGATACTTAGGTTGGTGTTGCTGCTGATGTGAGGGGTGGAGACTGGAAACGAGGCCCGACAGTCGACCCCGACAGACTCTTGCACCCGTTGGACGTCGCAAAAACGAGGACACCAGTTCATTTCTTCAACGTGCTCGTATCCCAGAAGGAGGAGGAAGATGGGGAGGGTCTTGCTCCATATAGTCATGGCTACAATGAAAACCGGAGTCCGGAGGCATCATAGTATAGCGGAAAGGTCAGAGCCTTTGACATGGGTTCCCACTGTCCTCTTGTGGCAACGCTGCCGCTGACTGCAGTAGGCGTGCCGTTCCTGTGCCCACCCCGCCCCGCCCCGCCCTGCCGTGCTCCGCCTCGCCCCGCCCCACCGGGCCCATCAGCCAGGGCGCCCAAGAGAAGGGGAAGTTGGTTGGGACGGCGGCTGCCAAGGCCGAATCGGCGGAAGGAGAGGGAAAAATCGGCGGAGAAAGTGATCGGCCGGGGAGATAACGGCAGCACATCTGTGATGTTGTCCGCCCTCCAGGAGCACTCGGACGCCCCGGAGAACGTTTCCCGGCCACGAGTGATGCACCCAGGGACCTCGTCGGTCGCTCCGGGCTCGAAGATCCGACTTTTGCAGGTCGCTTCCGCGTCTCCCTCGGTGGCAACTCCCACGCGCTCCTCAGGCCAGTGGTGACCGCTGAAATTGACGGGAAGACACACGCAAAGGACGAGTTGGAGTGCATAGAGAAGGGCAAAGGCACCAACGCTACTGTGACTGTAGTCGGGTCGACCTCTCAGGATGGGGCACAAACGTGCAGTCGGAGCGAAAATGGCGCAATGGAGGTGAAGAAGGGGCCGATCCTGAAACGAATCCTTCTTGGACTTGCACCTGCGACGTGGGAGAGACCGCCAAGAAGTTCTGCCTTGGCGTCGTATAGCGATCCGCTGGTCACTGTGAGTCAGCCCAGGCGGGCGGTGCAACGAGGCAGCTTCGAGCAGCGAGGAAGTAGCAAAGCAAGGCGAAAGAAGAGCGAAACGAGTACAATCAAGGTGACGACCGAGACTTGCATCCCGGAGAAGACGTCGTGGAACGTGGTCAGTGGCGGTGCCAGAATCTCACTGTCCGACGAGCCGTCGCTCCGGGGAACACCGGAGAAGGCTCATTTCCGGACGGTGACTTCGGCCGCGGTTCCGAGAGGCCGTTTAGCGAACACATGCAGGCCGGGAGGCGAGCGACTCCCTGGTAATGAGGTCCTTCAAGGCGGCGGCGCCAGCGGCTTCTCTCAGGAACGCTGAAGGTGGGAAAGAGCTTACGGAGACCATTAATCTTTGGGTGGGGCATCAAGGTTCCCCAAGTTGGAGATGATGGTGAAGGTGCAGGTTAGTTGTAGCTTCTCGGGTTACTTTCTCGAGGTCCCGCCACTTAATCCCCCCTCACCGTCCCGATGAACCGTAACGTGAGGCTGTCCAGTGGATGTTAAGTCAGCAGTCACTATTGAGGTACGACAAAACGCGCCTCTAAAGCATGTGATGAGTCAGTGTCATCTTCGTATTCCCAGCTCGTTGGCCGATACGAAAAACTTCTGCACTATAGCCTTGAAGAGTCAAGTGATGCAGGACCTCTAGATCTCGATCGGTCTATCCAAATGAGCTAGGTTTTAATAACTCCAGGCGCTGGGCATCCCTAGACGGAGATGACATGTGAAGAACAATCCTGTTCACCTCCTACTGAGTCTAGCGTCCAGATCAACTTTGGATGCCTGGAAATGTGGAGCACGTTCAATCTCTACTTGCTGTTAGCGAGCCTCCAGCAACAATTTGGGGCTTCTTCACCAATATGTAGAAGTGCTTACACCGTCGACTGGAGAAGCTGGCTTGTTGCTTGGGCTGCGCGCTCAAGTTAAAGATGGCGATGAGATTGAGTGGGTGAGGTGCACCAACTGTTGCCTCGCATGTTCTTGCAAAGTGTGGGGTGGGAGTGATTATGATGCTGGATAGATATGTCGTCATATCCAGGCCTGATCCCTCAACCTCCGTCGCAGCTGTACGCCTCGGCGCTGCTGAGAGGTGTCACTCCGATTCAAAACACCGTGGGCTGAGGTTCACTCGTGACGGTTGTGTTCAAGGACGTGTCCGTTGCAGTGCTGCGTGGTACTTTGACCACAACCTTAGTCTGGTGTAGTGGCAGAAACCCTTGAGTACGACACATTACTCAATGCAATAGATGAAGTTTTGTTCCAGTTGTAGCTGCGGCATATACAGATTTAGTGATCTTTTTGCTATTGACCACTGTTTGACTAGCTATTTCGGGTCTGACCAATTTAGAGAACATTTTGCCGCTTCACCGAGTTCACGAAGTCGGCATTCTGCTGTACGTACCTCAGGGACTACCTGTCACCCGTCATTGTAGAACGTAACCTTTGAGCAGAGACATGCCTTAATGCATTGAAAGCTCTGGCTCCTTCAGCCGTGGCTGCATCGAAAGTCGAGAGCTGTGGCAATGCAGTGGAGGCTCTCCTCCACTTCCACAGTATTGGCGACGGCGACGGCAACGGCGTCATTTCCCACGGATTCATTACTGCTTTGTTTAGCAGACGCAGGTGCGCTCGTTCACGCTTGTGCGGGTGTGCGCGACTTTGCATTCTCATCACTCCTGAGCGTGCGGGTCTCCTATGATCACCCACTCCGTTCGCTCGCCGTCCGTCGTCTCCTTTGCTCACCGGGTACCAAAGGCAGCGGCAGAAGGAGAAAAAAATCAGTCTGTCCGGTGCTCTGCAAGTGGAGACATGGTGCGTGAGCTCATCGTCGTCACGCAAGATGTTGCAATTTCGTAGTAGTGAGCAGTCTTGCTAATGTTCGCCGAGAGAAGAATCTTGACGATGCCAAAGATTGGTGCGTGATTGTGAAGGCTGAATCATGCCAGCATCTTCTGCCTCTCTGGTGGACCAGTCCTCCTCCTCCACAGCCTCTAGTCCCCTGGAGAGCCTGTGGGACTCCGGCCAAGAGTGGATCCTAATCTTTGACAACTTGCTCAAGCATCCCGGGGGTAGGCCCAAGGGGTGCAGATGTGACATCTGCCTCTTGGACAAGGGCCTCGATCAAGAAGATGCTCCATCCCCCTATGAACCCGGCTTCCAGAGGAGGAGGAGCAGCTTCAGAATGCCGGCACCTGCTGTACTGGACTATGGTAGTAGAATAATTCTTCACTCCCATGTAACATCTTATCACAACTTCGCCACATTGGTCAAGACTTCTTCAAGTTGTCCCGGTGTCTCTTCTTCTTCGAGAGGAAGAGGAACTTCTGGCAAGCGGCGTCTATTGTCTCGAGCCAGCGAAGTAGAAAGGGGTACAAGAAAATCGATCTGGTGAGGTCCCCCTCCTTGATGGAATGCAGCCACTCACCGATGCCCAATTACCGTGCAAAGATCGCATGCATGTAGCCCTAGCAAGATTGAGGCACGTCGGCCAGCGTGAAGATTCGCGTGAGACTTTTCTTTTATCTCTCCGCAAGACACACATGCTAATTCTGTCAGCGTTGTAGATAGTGTTGTCGTTGTCACCGTTCAAAACACCGCGAAATCCCCGGGCTCTGTCGCTCGTGAGATGGGCGCTGTTTTAAGAGAGAAAGAGAGACGTGTTGCGCACCTTTTCCCCCTGCTCTTATCTCTCTTTTCATTCCGTCCATGACGCCTGCGGCGCTCACCTGTTGCTGAAACACCCTTAGTGCCTGCCTATGTTTGAATTGAAAAGTCTCTGCCTTTATGGTGCAGACTGCTTGGTGTCCGACATCGTCTCGTTGCTGTTCTTCGCCCTGGCTGGGTGAAGAGCTGTCCTGATGAGAGTTTCAAGTGCCACTAAAGTGTCCTATTCCCAAGTGGCTGAAAAGAAGTCGATTGGACAGCTCTGTGCAAATGCTTTGCTGAAGGACATCCTTGGCACGATACTTATTGGTAGTATGGCAAAATAGCGGCTTCTGCCAATGGATTCTTCTTCTCGACGGACTCCGCGTAGACCCAGCGCGGCCTCGGAGATGGCGGCGGAGTCACTGTGGAGTCCAGATCATGACTGGATCCTCCAGTTTGACAACCTCTTGTCTCCCAGGAGGAAAAAGTATTCCTCCCACGTCAAGCCCAAAGGCATTTCCTATGGGGGTGAGTGAACTTTTTTAATCCAATCATTTCGTTCCTAGAACGGAGTTCTCGCGGTCGATGGACATTTTTGGCAATAACTTTGGTCACAGATTTGGTCACAGGCATTCGTCTCAGTACAAAGTGCATGAGGTTGTGGATTCTTCACAGTGAGCTATAATGGGCAGAAAAAGCTCGCAGAATTTTCTTTATTGTTTCTTTCTCCTCCTTCCCTGACCTATGCAACCTCACTGAAGCACTCTGTAATGTAGCTGAGCTGCTCCACCTACCTCATGCGTTCATGGCCCACCTAGGAGATTTTGCTCCAGCTTAGTTTCGATTTTTCCAAGTACACAGAGAAGAGCAGAGGCAAACACTGCACGCATTATTCAGCATTTTGCTGAAAGAAGGCATCTCGTATATCGAAGTTTACGATCATACACCTTCCAGAGCCTATTTTTCCTTCTTGTCTTCACTCTAAAAGTGCGTACCAGTTCTCATGACCCAGAACATCACCCCAGGCTAGGCCTCTGCCTACCTCTTTTTTTTTTCCTTTATTCTTTCGGGCCTGCCTGCTTGATGACTACCGCAGCAGCAGAATGTTGGGCCGCCCCAAGGAACTTCCGGAGTGTTTAGTCGAGCTCCGTCTTCTACGTGTCGTCGTGGTCGTGCCATCCATGCGTGTGTTGTTCTTAGTTGGACGTGTGCATGCAACCGACGACCGTAGAAGAGAGGGGGGGAGGGGGGACGGAGTCTCCATGCATCCTCTGTTGTGTTGTGCTGTTAAGTTTGTGTGATGTTTGACGCCCTGAGTCTTCAGGTGGGCGCTCACTTTTTGGGCAATTTGACGCCGGAGGAGACCTCGATCGTAGTGGTGTGATACCTACACCGAATGTAATGGGAAGATTGTATAGCTGTGCTGGCCCGTGGGATGCATGCAATTTTGGCGTTTTCGTGCAGAAGCTATCATTTCATTTGGCCAATAGCACGCAGCGGCTGTTGGAATGGTATCAATCTACTCCTCCGGCAAAGGAAGACTCAGCTCTACAATGGAGCATTTCATTACAGAGCAGCTTTGTATGGTTCAGCGAAAATGCCCCCATCCTCGGCGTCTCCTTTAACGTCCTAGTTACGCTTTTGTTCCTGCATTTCACTGTTTTCTCCTCTCCACACCTTTCTTCTTTTGGCGAGAGGGAATCTGCAAGAGCAAAATGGTCGTTGCACTTTTCGAAGACACTGAAGAAATTCGCGATTCATCCTCGACAGTTTTTATCCTCCTTTTTTTTTAGAGTGCTGGGATTCAAGGAACGCACTTTCTCTTGTGCGGCCTCTTCGGCATCGCCGCCGACGCGATGCTGAAGGAGCAGGAGAGAGAGGAGTATGAAGAGGATTGAAATGGCACCGTCGGTTCAAAGCAAAACGCCCTCTGTGTACGTCCCTCCCTCCCTATTCAGACCTTTCGTGTATTACACAATTCAAAAGCGTGGATTTAGGAACACCACCTGAAAAATGCTCGCTCACACCTGTGACGAGCTCATTTTTGTACGTAGGAAATTATGTATGACTGACTGGAGCAGCAGCAATGCCTTTTGTCCCAGATTTTTCAATGTTTTCACTCTGTGCATACCACCAGCTGTTCGTGCGTTGCCCCGGACCCTCGTGGTGGGGTTCAATTTGCTTACACTTGCATTGCGGGCATGATTTTCCTGACGGACAAGCAAAAGGTGAATAATTTCTCGCCTTATTAGGGGCTTTTGCCGAGATGTTGCCACCAACTCACTCACTTCCTCTCTCTTCTCCACGGTAGGCTACGGTTAAATTACCAGGCCGGGATGATGATGATGATTGTATGTTATTGACTGAGTTAATTACTGTTGTTTCATGCACTTGAATACCGGGTGCATTCCCGGCAGTTTGCGTCGGTGCTGGTTGCCCCAATTACTTCGGAGACACTGGTTCATGCAGCAGTTGGCTGCGCCATCGGTACTTGCGGTACCATCATTCCCTGGATTTTTTCATGTCTTGACAAAGACAACTGAAAGATGCAACTGCCGGATAGGATTGTTTGTTCAATCTAGTCAGTAGCCCAGGTCTTCCTCATGCAAATCCACGGTTGTTGGAGGCTCCAGCTGGCTTCCCCCCCCCTCCCTCCACGAGAACGTTGCCAAACTGTTAGGGCTCTTGACGCGTCCAGATGTTAGTCACAGCGTTGTCATCAATTCACAAAGATAATGCTACTACGTAAGTATGAAGAGCAATGGATGTTTGGTACTTGAGGCGAGATTCGGCGACCAACCCACCCACGCTAGTCTGCATCTAAATTCGCAGCGGCCGGAAACTCTTTGTGGCGTCTGTGTACTTATCCCTGACTTAAAGAGCACTGCATGGTGTACGATTGTACACAACGCACGTACGACTACGTGCATGCTATATAGTCACGGTGATTCTCAGGTAGCGGATAAAGTGGAACTGATTTATTGCACGTCTTATGTAACATCACTTTTCCACTGTTCTGAATGCACTCGGGCAAGGTCGCAGCATTTCTTTTGTGCTATTCCAGCCTGGAGGGCGGGTGCACACTGCTAAAACGTGGAGAAAATTTACGTAGATGCTGACGGCGGCGCATAAATGATCTTTGTGCAAAATATCTCTTCTGGATCATGCGCAAAAAGGACTTCATTTGCATGCTCCGGGGGAAGGGGGAGAATTTAGGAGCCGCCGTGATCGATGACGACGCAGGAGAAGAAACATTCGCCAATTACGAGGTTCTCATCCTCCACTTTCTGCGGTGTCTCTTGAAGCACTGACCGAACAGGAATTAGATAACATCTCCATCAACAGAACCTCATGTTGCAGGGTCGTGTTACGGAAAGTGTGACTGGTATTGCACAGCCAGTGATATCGTGCTCAGCCAAAATGCTCCAGAAATGCAATCTCTCCTCAGGTGCTACTCGCGGAATTTGCCCTGCCAAGGTCACGGGCGCAATATCTTTGATATGTATATACGTATACGTACTGTACAGCACTGCTTCATCCTCAGAGTGTAGCTGGGGACTACTGCGCAGAAGTGCTGGCTGGAATAGCAGGACATGGACGAGAGCTACTGTATTTTCTATTCATTGTCAGATTGTCTTTGTACCCTACTGAAGCGCTTCCCCTCTCTGTTTCGCTCTTACAGGTAATCTCATGGGGGACGATGAAACAGATCGGCAAGCGGTGAGTCTTGTTTTCCTCTGGCAGAACTTCCTCAAAGGATTGCTGCGCCATACGTATCTGCCTGCATTTTTCCTGTTACTAACGTGACGCAGAGCGTAGCAGCGTCCAACAACGCTTTCACCATCAGCGTTGTGCGCTACTACTACTTCTTCATGTGATCTTTTCCGTACGCTTGCAAGGATCCAAGAAGGTTTTTCACATCCCGTGTTCCAGCTCATTCCGCCCCCCTTCAGCATCATTGTTTTTATCATTTCAGTCTTCCTTATCGTCTCTCTCCTCCTCGTTCAAGTCCCGGTCTAGCAGCGTCCCCGCACACGCGCGTAAGGGCTACGGCGCCTTCACCATGCCAAGACCAACGACTTCTTCGTCAGGTGAGAGTGTTTTACAATTGTAGCGCCAAAGATGTTTCATCAACGAGTTTAGCATTGAAACTAATCCTCATTTGATCACTATGAGAGAAGATTCTCCTCTGAGCTATTGGTCATTTTTACCACGCTGGGTGTTGTAGTTAGTCTGGGTGCGACGAATAACTAGAGCTCGAAAATTTGTGACATGTCACAAATGTGGCGATTTTTATGAGGTTCAGATCAAAAATGACGAAAATGTCTTTTTTTGCTCAGACCACGTCAATCTTTCCTCATTTCGCATGTTCTGATGAACACAAATCTGAGTGTTGAATCCACCCTCCTCCTCCCAGAAGTGACAGCAGAACAGACAGGAACCCTCACTGCTTCCCACCTCGGACAGCAGTGAAATTGGCCGGACCTGGATCCGGGCCACGCCCGAGCCTGAGTGGAGCTCGGCTTGGCCGGACTTGTCCAAAGAGAGCCGTTCTTTTCCCCTCACAGTCACTGTGAGAATGGGTTCAAGCTTCCACTTTGAGTGTCGAGTGGAAAGTTGCGACCTTGAATCGAGTCAACAGCTCAAAGTCATCCCTGGAGCTCCGAGCTCACAGGTGCTGAAAAAAATCTGCATCAGACTTCTTTAGACAAAAATGCGGGCCTAAAAGACGTGTCGCAAATCCCGATGTCACAATTTTCTATTTTTTCATCTCACAATGACCTCGCATTTAGCAGATGTTCATGGCAAGTTTTTAAGCTCTACTGATACTTCTTGGTAGAAGCTTGACTTAATCAGTTTCACTGAGACTAACCATTAAGACTAATTAGCAGTAGGTGTCTCTAATATTGAGTAATTTATATAATTGCCTTCCTACAGTGTAATATGAAATACCTCAATGGAGCTCTAATAGAATTGCAACAGAAGTAGGAAATGAATGCATTGGGAGTGTGAAGTTAAATTAATTCAAAAGATAAATTCTCAGACACATATTGTTTATAATAGGTATGAAGGTCATCTTAACCTTGTCCGCTGCTGCTATTTGCCCATGCACTGTAACCATACAGTATAATAAATCGTACTTCGACCGATTAGTCAGCTTAAAGTCAGCAAGTTTCAATTGTCATAAGATAGACTCACTAAGACCATTTGCAAGGTAAGACTATTCATCACACTCAGACTAATTGCTCCACCCGGTGTAGCGGTTCCTGTCTTCTGCAGTCCAGTTCATCACCAAATACATATATTGACGTCCGTTTTTTCTCTGCTGTCATTACTCATTTAGTATGGGACAAAAATATGAAACCACATTAATTTCGCCACAATGCCAGAACGCAAAAATCCTGTTTTATTTTCGTGTCTTGTACCGAGTATTGTACACAAAGATAAAACTATTTTTGTGTTTTGGAAAAATGACTTTATTTTGATGGTTTGGCTTTTTTTGCCCTGATTTTGATGTGTCCTCAGCCTTTTTGTCTGTTTCAGACACAAAAGGATTACATAACTCTGTTGTGTATTGGAAAAAGCGGACGTCAAACTGCAAATTGCGGGGCAGTAAAGAAGTATGATTCTTTTAAAACTGTCTGAACTGGGCCATTTGACACGGACTCGTAAACCGATTTTAAACGTTTGGGACATCAAGTCCTGTATTCCTGCCTTGCAATATGTACATAGCTGTCACCTTGTTCTTCCTTCGTTGCAGCTGGCGCCGGCGCCATTGACGAGGAGAGCTTTATCGAGGCATTCGAAGCTGTGGAGCCGGTGACCATCTCGTCGCCGTCGTTCCTGTCGTCAGAAACCATTCGGATCCGCGACGTCCTGGCCAATCCGCGTAATGACTGGGAGAAGAGATGCGATGCACTCAAACGCATTCGCGCTCTTCTCCTTGCCGGCGCAGCCGATTTCGAGGAGATGCACGAGGGGCTGAACTCCATGACACTGGCCTTTGAAGTCAGCATTAAAGACCTTAGGTCACAGGTGCGTGATAATCGGTCATTTACGTCCATAATGCCATGACGGAGGCTCATTTCAAACTGTACCGTCACGTGTTGGACCAAATTTAGTGAACATTGCCAATAATCGTTGTTTCAGGTTGTCCGAGAAACCTGCATCACGCTGGCTTATGTGGTCCAGAGGATGGGTCATCGATGTGATCGCTTCCTCGAACCCTTGCTGCAACCAATCATCAACTTGATCCCCAACTCGGCCAAGATCATGGCTACGGCAGGCATTGTCTGCATGAGATTTGTCATCGGGCACACATTTTCTCCAAGGTGGGTAGAAAAGATGACTCATAGTGAAATCTTGTCGCATGTTTCTTTCTCGATCTTCAGGTTCTTGCCCATTTTGACCCAGAACGTGACGAGCAAGGCAAAAGAAATTCGTCGTCACTGCTGCGAGTTCTTGGATCAGTTGCTTCACACTTGGCCGAGGCAGAGCCTGGTGAAGCACGTGGCTAAGTTGCAGGCCGCTATCAAGAGCGGTATCGCCGATGCAGATAGAGAAGCGAGACAATTTGCTCGGAGGTGAGGATTCATCCGACGACGGAACTGCACGAACAGGGACTTGTATCAATGTCAAATTGTTCTCTCAGGGCCTATTGGGGTTTCGCCGGCCACTTTCGCGAGGAGGCAGACAAGCTACTCAACTCCTTGGACAACATGCAAAAGAAGATGCTTATGGAAGCGAACGGGGGAGAGGTGCCTCTTCACTATCACCAGCAGCAGCAACATCACCATCAAACTGCATCCGCGTCATCGTCGCACTATGGTCAGCAACAGCGCGATCGCGATTACCACCACCAGCATCCTCAGAACAACGGCTCTGCTCTTCACCGACAACAAGGCTCAGCAGCCAACTCACAGGAGGACCTCACCAGCCAGACCTTGGGCAGGCGAAACTCCACCAGAAAAAAGAGTGGGATTCCCGTGTTCAAATCGCCGGCCAAACCAAATGGTAAGATAGATGGACAGACAGACAGATAGACAGAGAAAGCATTTCTTTCATGTTTGCATTTTTGCTGCCCTTGACGAGATTAACCATTGCGTTCAAGACCGCAGCTTAACTCCTTATGTGTACACACTCCAGAGATTCCCCCGTCAATGAGTCGTTCAGTCAGTGGGTGCTGGAGTCCGTCAGTTATGACGCCTACTTCTAAGCCGCCGCCCAGGCGGTCAAACACTGGGATTGGGTTCAGGAGGAAAAGTATGGGTGATCTTCATTACACTGTACATTCGATTTGCTTAGCGTAGCTTCAGGTCACGCTAATGTACGTACGTAACTGCTATTATAGCAACCTAAATCTGCTTGTTATAACGGTACCGGGGAGCAACTTGTAACGTGGTAGTGTCTAATCGCATTCCCTGTCCCACAGAGATCCCTAGGACTGTTAATCGGTCACGGAGCGTTCGCTCTGATGCCCTTAAACCCTTTAAGAGGGATCCAAGTGCTGGATTCTACGAGAAAAGTACATATCTAACGAACTCCTGGGTCGTTGCTTACCTCATCTTGTCCTGTACTCCGTAGATGGAGAAATGATCACTAATGCAGTCTTTCTCAATCCGCTAGAGACCCCCTTACCTCGGTCAGACAATGGGCGATGGAATTCAAGTCCTTCCAAACCCCCTCCTAGGCGCTCTCAGACGGGAATAGGATTCAGCAGAACTTGCTTGGGTGATTCTAGCCAAAGAGTACAGCTTTGAACTTATGAAAGGGACAGTCCCTCACTGTCAGAATATTGTAGCACCGTTTCTGATAGGGACTTAGTCGATGTCGCTTCTACCTTTAAGGCCACGTATCAACTCTTATTTTGATAGTCTACCTTCCTCACTACCTAACTAATCAGTAATCGCATCGCAGAGCATTTTCTTTCCTCGAGTTGGAGTGGGCCTTCTTGTCTCTTGCAGCTTCCAGCACATCTCCCACTCCCCTAAGTTCCCGCTCTAGTGTTAGTGGCACTGGAGGCAGTGGCGGCGGCGCTATGCCTGGCCGCTCGTTCAGCGCCATCTCAGAGTCCGCGGCGCGAATGGCGCAAACCAGGGCAAGGTACGCCATGAGGAATAGAGAGCAGGCGGCGGCCATCACCGGTAAGTAAATTGTATACTAACAGTAATTGTGCACATTAAAGAAGTCATACCAGAAATCACACTTTGCACGAATCTCATCTGGATTATAATCTCTGCTTTTAGGTCGTAAACCCTCCCTGCCGGGTACTCCTGGCGGCTCCACCGCTGGCGCTAATTACAAGTCTTTGTCGCGCACGCCAGTTGGTTCGCGCAGCGGTCGGACGAGGCTGGCGCATTCACAGCCAGGTTCAAGGTCAACCTCGCCATCCTCAATTAGATCCTACCAGACCTACAAAGCCGAAACGCCGTCCTCGTCCAACGTGAGAACTCAACTTTGACCATTAGGCTAATCTTTTCCCTGTGTTTTAGCCTCATACGTATAGTTCGTTTCCTTCTTCACAACTACTGTAACATTCTCAGCTTCAACAACCTTTCTTGCTTCCTTCTTCTAACTTGAGCAGCTTGGCGGACGTCGTCGATCGTCCGGAATTCCTCGAAGCAACACCTCGTCCAGAGAACAGAGTCCCAGCCGCTACGGTCAGGCCGCTAGAACCCCAGCCAGGCCTCCTTATAGCGGCCACAGGCACGGCGGGGCCGCCGCAGATTTGCCGCCGAAGAGACCCCTGATGACAGATGATATCCTCAGGAGAAGCAGAGAGGCCGAGAATGCGCTGGCCGATGCATTGGTTAGTCAATCTAGAGGAATACTGCATTGGGATGGGACTTTTGAGAGCACAAAGCGTCGTACTTGCTTGCACGGCATTTATCTGCACACACAGTTAGCATTCCTACAGCACTCGCCTATGACAGCTTCTTTTCAACCCTTCTCCTCCCATCCAGTACACAGACCTTGACGGCCTTGCACAATCACCAGAGCTTCTCTCCGGTGATAGCAGCGGTGGCGGTGGTGGAAAGCTCAATTACTTTGACAGTTACGGGTTCTACGTAAGTGGTTGCGGTGACTTTCTGAGGCTTTCTTGTACATTCTCTTTCTTCACACTTGGTCTGTCAGCTCCTTGAACTGATTATATAACATTACTGAGCGCCTGGGCATTTCTAGTCCAGTCCATATGTCTGATGGTGTGGGCACCTCTTCAGACATTAAGCATCATTATCTAACACTTTTGCGAGTCAGACTTGCATGCATATAACATTTACTCCCATTCTCGAGTGTTCCCCGTGACTGGCCTTTCATTCGTCGAATCTTGTTTTACTTGCAGAATAAGTCTGCTCGCAAGCGCAGCATGGAAATCCATGGCGGTGGTCACCATCATCATCCCCAGGCCTCGTTCGAGGACGCGGCTTCTGATGACGGCTCGGAGGCTTCCAGCATCTCCTCCGCTGGCGGAGGCCACTACAGAACCGCTGCTCACCAACAACAGTATCAGTCCCACACGCTGGGACCTTCGCCCATGAAGCCGCGATATAGTCCCAACACCAGGAACACGCAGGGAACCAACGGCGGTGCTGGATTCCGACGCTTCTCTGGCAGTGGCCAGCAGCCAAGACATCCCGCCGACGACTCTGAGAACCTGAACCCCGAGGACGTGCATCGTAGCCTCCGCTCCACAGCCAATGCCATTCAGAACTACTCGTTCGACTCGCCGGGCATCCTTAACGAGTCAAAGATGAGGTTTGATTTTGACGGAACTGGTGCGTCTCCTTCAGGGCCTGGCACCAGTGATAAAACGGATGCCGTCACACCCACGCTAGAGGAGAAGATGTCACTTTTGGAGCTGTCTGCTACAAGAAATAACACCAGGAGGTCCACGGAAAGGGGTGGAATCGGCATTTCTAAAAATAACGGAGCAGAGGTGGTCCAAAGGCAGAATGCAGAAAATGTCCAGAGAGGTGAGCAAAAGATAGACAGACGATAATCGCACAGTATATATTATGTCACGGTGTTCCTGGGCGCGGGACCGTTTCTAGTTCGGGAGTTTCGTTCTCTGCCTCGAAACTTGAAGCCCAGCATTGCCATCTGGCAGGACAGGAGGTTGCACCTACAACAGCAAGAACAGAGATCAACGAACTTGCATTCCAACAAGAAGTACTCCCGCAGAAGCGCTAGCGTAGAGATTGCTCAACGAGGCAAGAGGCGTTCTGTGCGCACTAGTAGTTAAACACTAACGGCCGTTTGACCTGCCTGCGATGTGTGAACTTCATGCATGAAGACTAAAATCGTATCATGACTCGTGCCATGCATTTGTGAGTGCTACATGTTGTGTACATACGCCGAGCTAACACGGCCATCGTTTTGCAGACGAAAGCGACTCTTCCGCAGCCATCCAGGAGATCATCGACACCTTGCAAAGCGTGCACACGCAGGGCCCCTCCACTGAGAGGCGGACGTGCATGACGAAGCTCATTCGGATGACGAGGGAGGGAAAAACCGCGGTCATCATGGAGAACTTCAAGTCTGTCACGTCTTAACAATGGGTGAAGAGTGACATATTAGTAAGCATTTGTGTTGTGCTTCCAGATCCATTCTGCGTCTGCTGCTCGAAAATCTTTCTGACGAGTCAGGTGCGACGCGTGCCCTTGTCTTCGGGGTGCTGAGCGAGATGCTCAAGCAAGAGCCTCTCCTGGAGAGCTTTCAGGCCTTCACAGAACTCATCATTCTCAAGGTTCTCGAAGCGCATAGAGACGAGGAGAAGGACGTGAGTGTCTGCCGTGTCAAGCATGGGATGGATTGTCTCTATATATTTTTAACCTAATTTCTCAATAGGTGGAGAGGGCGGCGGAGGGCTGTGCAGCCGCACTGGCAGGGGTACTTCCTCCAGACGTGGTCACTCGTGTGCTAAACCCAATCATTAAAACGGGAGACTTCCCAGTCAATCAAGCTGCCATCAAGATGCTCACCAAGGTAGCAGAGCACCCAGAAAACAAGGATGCAGTCGTCGCCAACCTTGAGGAAATCATGCCCGGCTTGCTAAAGGTACGTTACACGTTGTTTGAAGACCTATCACCACAGGTCCTTATATGAGTCTATGTTGCAGTCATATGACAACGTGGAGTCCAGCGTGCGTAAGGCGGCCGTGTTCTCGATGGTTGCGTTGCACCAGCTGGTGGGAGAGGACCTGCAGCCTCACCTCGAGTGTCTCCACGGTAGCAAGCTCAAGCTGCTCAACCTTTACATCAAGCGGGCCCAAGCCCAGAGGGAACAGTCTGCACCAGTCAGCCCGAGGATGCCCACTCCGCTGTGATAAATACATTCGCAAGAGTTGAAAATTCCGTTTTTACCACGATCCAGCCTTAATCCTTCCCCTGGTCCTCACCTTCCATCATCATTAACCCGCACGACCCTAACGAGCACATGTAATCCAACCCGTTAAAAACAGTTGACTACGACGTACATATGATGACTACTTTGAGGATGAACGAGTGCAGAGTCACGAATACAGGACGCAGCGCATGAAATTGAAGTGGGCGTTATCAGTGTTTTTATCAAAGGCCATAATATGAAACTGATCCTCAGGAAGAGCTTGTGCTGCTTCGTGCCATCGTACTGTACAACATGTCGACGCATCTCTGTATCAAACTAAATTTATTTATCCGAGCATACAAGTATCAGAAAACTGTGATAGTTCCGGCTTACCGTGTTCTCTTATGGATGATCTATACGCAAAAGACTAGTTGCGTATTACTTTATACTTTATATCATAGGTACTTCTAATATCTCTCTTCACGATGTTGCGAGCGTCGTGTAAGTCGTCGCAGCAGTAGACTTGTGGGTAATCCCCCAGCCTGGCTAGCTGGAATTTGAAGTTTAGAATGATTCTGGCTTGTCAATGATGCACACGCCCGTGTAAGATCTGCCAATGCTCATGGCGCCTGGCAGAATAGACCAGGTATTAGTTTTGCAGTTGTACACCTCTACGGATTGTAGGTTCGACGTGCCGTCGTCTCCACCAACTACGTAGAGCAATCCTCCATGTGTCACCACACCAGCGTTACGCCGACAGAAGCGCATATCCGCCACCTGTGTCCACACCTTCTTCTCCGGATTGTAGCATTCCACGCTCTTGCGGACCAACGGACCATCGTGACCGCCCACGGCAAAGAGTAAGCCGTTAAGGACGCCAACCCCAGCGCCCGACCGTCGCGCAGTCATGTCTGCTAGCGCTGACCAAGAGTCACGTTCCGGATTGTAGACTTCCACACTGCTCAGGCAATGCCTGCTGTTGCCGTCATAGCCGCCGACGGCGTAAATTAGTCCGTAGAGTACTCCAACCCCAACACTACTCCGTCGGGTGGACATGGGTGACACGGGGCGCCATCTGGGCAAGTGATGGGACAGATCCAGCACCTCTGCGGAGTTCAGTCCCGTGCTGCCGTCGAATCCGCCCACTGCATAGATGCTGTCGCCGACAACGGCAACGCCAAGTGTTGACCTCCGCGCCTCCATGGACGCCACAGGTCGCCAGCAGTCCCTCTCAGGGTCAAACTCGTCGACAGTTCGTACGCGAAGGCTGCCATTAAATCCACCCACAGCATAGACGCGACCTCGGACAACAGCGACGCCACAGCGACACCGGCGACCCTCCATTTCGGTGACAGAGAACCACCGCTCTTCTTTAAAGTCGTAGCACTCTACTGATCGAATCGCCTTGGGAGCCTGTCCTCCAATAGCCAGCATCACCTTGGGTAACCCAACTGGAGCTCTAGGCCTTGCTCGCTCAGATGCTGTGCAATCAAGCGCGGAGGAAGCAGGGGGTGGGTCGCCGTGCGCCAGATGATACTTGAGGGCTTCGATTACGTAGTCCTTCACACGCGGAACATCGTCAAATAGATCGGTTGGGGGAGGGACGTTTTTGAATATGTACTCTTTGTCCATGAGAGGAAATCGCACGTGAGCCATGACGTCGGAAAGGTGTTTCCTCCTAGTTTCTGGATCGTGTTCCGCCCATGCCAACACACTCTCATACACCTTCTCTTCTGAAGATACATTGATTCCGTCACTGCGAATCAGCTCGATCACTTGCTCATGGTTGAGTTGGACGAATTCATCACAGTCCAGGACCTCAGCGAAGCGACACTCGATGAAGTTGACTGCTTGCGCGTGAAGCTCGACGCAACCGTGCAGATTAGCGAAAGCTTTGATGCCCAGACAGTTGGTAGGATGCAACTGGGACTGGAGAAATTCACAGCAGCCGTCGCGTACGTCATCCAGTTGCAGGATGTTGGCCACTGTAAGCAACATCTGCACGTTCTCTTCCGTGACGTCCACCTGCCCCGTGTAAACGTAATCTACGAGAGTGGCCAGGGCATCTGGATCAATTTGGCTAAGCGTAACGCGATCGCGTCGACTCTCCTCAAAACCCGTAAACATGGCGTAGAAGTAGGGTGAGCATGCCGCCAGAACGCTCTTGTGCGCTGAGACCTCCGCGTCGCCTGCGACGAGCGTCACATCCGTGAAGTTGCCACTCTTCTGTAGAGCACGCAGGCCCTCCAGCGCCTTAGAGGCATGGGAAGGGTTGCTATAAGAGGGCTTGATGCCGACACCTGAGACCCCAGCGAGGCCTCCGCCAGGAGAAGCGGCCGCGGCGCCGTCGGACGACGGGCATCTCTGCGAGCTCTCGTCTAAGGAAGAGACTGATGACCGGCGCAGAAAGAGCTGTGGTGGGTGTGGCTGCGCCTGGAACGCCGCCAGGGGTTCTTCAATGTGGCCGGGTCCACCGCCGCCTCCTCCACCTCCTGCCTGTGCCACCACTTCTAAGGCCAGTGGAGCCAGCGGAGGTGGAAGTTGGGGAACGGGATTTTGCTCCGGCTGTCCCTCGCCCTCGGCGTTTCCGGCGATGAGAGGAAGCTCTAGTGCATCCATCTCCCTGGAGGTGGCGTCGCTAACACTCTACATGTCCCGCTCGTCCATGGACCTGTCCTTTCTGTTCACAACAGTCTTCACTGCTGTGGCCTCTCCCATTGCGTTGTTGTTATGTGGTTCAGCTCTGCCCTTGGGTCTCCTTTGCTCCCTCCCAGACTGCTGACAAAAGAGAGAAAGATGTCCGAGGTTCACTTTTTGGCGGTTTTACGCGTTATCTCCGTCTAGACAATGAGGGCTTCTTCTCGAATGCTGGCAAAGTAACGGCTTTTGCAGTATCCTAAGTAGCTGAAAGACGTTGACTTCGCCCATTTCAATGATAGGAACGCTTAAACGCGTGATACTTTGAGTGTTAAACACTTCTGAAGAAGTTCGTTCACAGATGGCGGTAAATGCACTTTCACCACTAAGGCGAGTGAGTCTAGGGATAATCGTAGCTCTCCGGTGGAGAAAAGGCGGGAACTTTGAATTGTGTCTAACTCAACTCCCATTTTTTTGCGTAAGTGAACCAGCCAAGTGGGTATCATGTAAAATGGGAGGGTCGTATGTACGTCTGTGTTTGTTTGTTTGTGTGTGTCTGTGAGACACATAGCACATTTTCATTTTGGCCACTCTTCTTACCCAGCGAAGTGGGAAACGCGTAGACTTTCTTAAAAGATGTGGTGAAGGAAAACAAAGTGAACGTGCAACAGAACTTCTTGGCCACCCTGAAATAATTTTTAAATGTAATAAAGAAAAGAATCCTTTTTCATGTCGCCCTCTTTTTGTGAGGGAGAAAATAGTTGAGCTGAGAATACTTCTTTTGGGCCGACCAAAATTGCACACACGAGGACGCAACAATTTAGAGGTCCCGGCAAATTAATGAAATGTGTTGTTTCTGCCTGGAGATGAAGTTCAGAAAGTGCTCACTAACACCTTTATTTCAATTTCCTGAGTGACACAACAATAACAATGTCTAATATACCCAAGCTGGAGCCTTTTGTCCAAGACGAATGCTACTCGGCACGCTGGCGTTGGGATGAATCTTCCTGTCACACTGTTTTCTCTCATTTTTCGTTCATTTGATGACTTCCCATGTGTTTTTGTGACTCACACTGAATCTATAAGTGTAGACATCACTAATATGCATAAATCAGCTCATAAAAGTGACGAAATAGAATATCTTGAGGTCTCGAAGATGCTGGAGAATGAATTTTTTGCCCTGTCATTCGAGCCCGAATCCCTCTGCGTTGGAGATCGCTATTGTGAGCTTCCTCTTGAGTCTCTCCTTGTCCTTGTAGTCCGGGAGTCCGATCTGGTTGAAGCAGGTGTGTGCGATGGGCAGGTGATGCGCCCGGTCTCTCATTCGGGTCAGCTTCATCGTCATGTCCCCGGTGCCGCCCACCGGAACCCGGTCACTGCCTGTCGCGAACCGGAGGAACTTTTTTTGGAGGTCCTCGCTGTAGTCCTCTAGAGTCTGGAAAACACTGATGTTACTACGAAATGTTTCGTAGGTATTGGAATGTCTATGTAAAATCTATATACAGATTTTATAGGCCTTTTGCAGCGCCACCATGATACAGCATTTTTGTAACCTATCGCTGCAAGTAAGAAGTTGTCACCGATGATAAAGCAGCTTAAACTCACCTCCCAGAAGTATCTGACTGTGGCATCTTCAGCCTTGTATCCATCGTAGAAAGTCACTTTCCTCAGCTCGTTGACATCGAAGACCTGAGAGCCGCAGACCAGCTGCTCTACTTCCTCCGGCCTGAGCATGATGAGCGCGTTGGATGCGCACACCGAGTGAAAGCCCAAGTAAAAGGCGCGGAAGCGTTCTTCGATCGAGGAGTTCAACAGCCACTCCAAGTAGAGGCGCACAAACTCCTCCCTGTTCTTGTTAGTGACCAGCTGGTCGGCCCCTTCGGGCGTAAGGTCCTGCGTAATCATGCGCCCGTACTCCTCCACGCTGGCCTGGAATGAAATCACCAAGTCCTCTGAGACATCGCCGTCGTAAGCAAGGATTTCGCGGAGGCTCATGGCCACATCAGGCATGATCTCTGCCAAGTCTTCAAGGCTGGGGTCAGCGACGATGCCCACAGGAATGGTGTCAATCGCAGGCACCACAGGCGGGGTCAGCAGTTTCCTGTAGCACACAGAGGGGAAGTGCAGGTCTAGGATGATGCTGTTGTAGACTGCGAGGCCCATGAGTACCCCTATCAGGTTATACTCGCGCAGGTTGCCCTTCTGGGAGAGAGAGAACCAGTAACATTGAGAGTGCGAGTAGTACACGAACATCCCATTGTCTGGTTCAAAGATGTTCTTGATCAGCAGCTGGAACCACTCCTTGGTAAGGCCGCCCATGTCCAGGCCGGGTTCGTCCACGAAGGAGATCTTTAGCTTCTTCTTCAAGTCTTTTTGCTTCTCAGAGATCTCCTTCAGTGAGTCCTCAACCAAGTGATCTCGGCGGACGTTGATGTTGAGAAAAAATATCTCTATCTGCGGTTGCTGGTGCCTGGCCATCTTCTGTACCAAGGAGCGCCTGGCGGTCAGGATCATTTGTTGCTCAGAGTCCTTGGTTAGAATGTGCTGCTTGGCGACGATGCTCAGGATGAATGGATACTGACAATAGGAGAAGTGATTGGCCTTCTGCGGATTCTGCCACGTGTAGTACTCGTGCATCAAATCCATGTGGTCCAGAGAGATGTTGTAGAATTCAGTGTAGTCTATCATAGGCTGACTTTTAAGGTTGTTGGCAGCATTGATCAGAGCCAACACTTTAGTCGCTGTCGGAATCCACCAACGGGATTTGCTCAGGGGCGGGAGTGACCTGTCAGCGGGTGGGAACTGCCGGATGGTGACAAACTGAAGGAGCACCTGGATCATGGACTGAATCTTCTCGACCCTGCATGACCGGAACCAGTGGACCAAAAGCTGGTGATCCTGATTCGGCAGACGAGTGACTTGTTGAAGGAGGTGTGCCAAGATCGTGTACGTCGGCTGGGACGCAAACAGGGGGTTTTGCAAGAGGATGTAGAGGCACCGTGGATAGTCTTTATCCAGCAGCTGGGCTGTATCCTCTAGCAGACAGCTCACAATGGACCGCACGATATTCTTCTGGAGAGCAACATTCAGTTGCTTGATGGCGTCTAGAGCGGCATAGAGAAGATCTGACTTGAGATCAGCGGATTCTAGAGTGGCACCTTCCTGGTGCGGATGTTTTTTGAACGTAGCGCACAGGGCCATCGGAGTCTTAAACGTGGTGACGTAGAATTCGTGCAAGCTCTCGAAATCCTTGGTCCTCTTGGCTCGGTGAAACAGCTCCTTGAACTCCTCCCTTGTCGTCACCAGCGGCTTGGGATAGTTCTTGATCTTCTTCTTGTGCGCGCTCCTTGCCTTATTCTTCTCGGTGATGTTGCCAGAGCCGTGGAGGACCAGCTTATTCCTTGTGTCTGGCGCAACATGTGGCAACTTCTCACCCCCTCCAGATCCACCGTTGCCAATTCCAAGAGATCCCAAGGTCAGGCTGCCGAGGCTTGACACGAGGAGGCTGTTGACGGCGCTGGGGACCCCATTGTCGTTGCTGCCATTCACCGAGGGCAAACCTCTTCTGCTACTGCTCCTCGACGAGCGGTATCGACTGACTGCACTGGATGGGGCCGAGGCGTCCCACCCGCAGAACGAGCAGCTCACGACCTCCCTGTGCCTGTTGCTGGCATTGTCCGAGGGCAACTTGCAGCTCGGGCAGGTTGCGCCAGCGCCATTAAAAGGTTCGTCCTCCTCCGGCGCAAGTGCCGCTGACGCCATTTCTAAGGATGGCCTTTACACCTCAATCGATATTACGCTGCTCGTGAGCAGGGAAAAGAAGTGTCACCCCAAAAGGTTATTCCTTATTGATTGTCTCATCTATGAAGGGCGCTTCAAGTAGAACTGAGGAAAGTTGGTTTGCGAGCGCGAAAGATTGCAGACCAGGTATGACTCCTCTACTCCACACACGCAACAATGCCCGTTGCTTTCCACCAAGTCCATGGACTGCGCAGACCCTGGGACTCGGCCTGCCGGTATTTTAGCTAGCTCAAGCATAACGTGTACATCTATGCGTGGGGGTGGGGTGGGGTGGGTACAAATGTGTCTGTCCTCGAGTACATCAAGCCCAAAAATGGAAGTGGCTCATCTATCCGTCGTACTCGTTCACCACCATTGAGAGAAAGTCCTGACCTAGATCTTTTAGTTTTGCGAGGCCGCATTGTGACTTTGCTATTTCCGCTTCATTAATAAGTAAAGCTGAAAGTTGAGTTAGAGTTTTGCTGAATTAACGTGAATCCTCATTCGCGCAACGCACTTGGAACCGTCAAAAGATGCTCTACAGGAGTTATCGCGGAAGGAATGTACTAGACAAGACCAAAACCCGGAAAATTTGGAATTTGTCTTTGGTGAAGATGCAGTCAATGATTTTTGAAAAAAAAAAAATTTGAACCCCTTGTGTAGTGAAAAAGGTCTAGCCTAATATGTATACACTAAGACTATGCGATGCACTACATTGACATTAAAGATGGAGATATTTGGAAAATTTCCAATATCACAAGATACAAACTCACGATATCTTGGCGATAATCATCCTATAGATATCCTTCTGTCCTCAGAAGACACCAAAGATGTCTTAAGAAGCAAATTACTAACATTAATGACGTGGATGATTTCCACGGTCCCCGAGGCCTAAAAATGAATTCGGAGCGGTCAACAACACCTCAAGACATAGGACTCAGATCCCCAAATTCAAGAAAGCACGATAAGAGGGACACGACAGCCAAGGTGACCACGGCCGAGATGACCACAGATAGCCACAACCGCAGCTTATGGAAGGACAGCAAAGGTGAGGACGACCAAGGAGGCCCATTTGGTGTTTTATACCTTGACATTGCCCAACTCTGACAAGGCTGGAGAGTGTTGAAACTTTGCGAAAGCGTCCGGAAAAGAGGAACTCTGAGGGCGATGGCGCACAAGGCAGTCCTGAACAGTCCGACACAGCATGCACAGAAGCTGTTCGATAGGTGTGGTAGATGACACAACCTTAGGCGTGTCAGCGCTCAAAGCTCTTCTAATTTCTGTCCGCCTTTCTGGGACCCTGAGGTCCAAGTCCGTGAACAAGGGCCAGACACAGGACGCAGCAGAGAGGCTCGCCAAGACCCTGAGAACGTCCGCAGAACGAGGGGCTTCAATGGCTTCCTCTTGAACGTTTATATTAGGTGACCCCTATTGTCTATATAGACCAAGCAGATATCCGATATGGTGACGTCGCACGAGGAGCCCAGGAGCAGCGACAACTACGATTCAGCACGAACTGTTGCCTTACTGGGCAATGTGTGAAGAGCTCTTTGGTGTGCCGACGAGAGACGTCCCTGCTGGGTAGGGCCTGCTCGGCCTGGGAGGCGCTTAATTTCTATTGAACATACTTACTTTAGTACATGAAGTTCTTTCTATTCCTTACACGAACTATTTTGATGAGAGACCATTTTGTCCCATTTTGGGCCATTTAAGCATAAAATGCAGTTATTTTTTTTCTCGTTTATATGCATAGATATGTGAATATGAGATTCCTTTCGGCCCCAAATTTTGAGTGCTATTACTGGGACTCAGTCAAAAATTCCAAGCAGCCCGCGGCAAACGTGGTAGTAGAATGGGCAGAGGATAGCACAAGACAAACCTCACCTATCCAAGGAGCTCGAATGACCGTCAATCAGGCCTAATCAGGTGTAGTAAATGTTGTGCTTTTGCCAACACAACAATTGTATAAAAGTTGAAGGCTAAAAAGTAGTGGCCATTGTCTAATTTGCTTTACAACTTTATAAATGGGCCTTAGTTAAAACTGATAAAAGTTTAAAGGAAATCTGATGCTTTGGAGTCGGGACGTAACAAACGGCCGTCACTTCCACCCCTAGGTCTTCAGAGCTCTTCTACTCATCCTCCTACTCCTAGTTGGCGGCAGCTGTTGCATGGTCTTCTAAGACTCACTTAAGCCCTACCTTTTTTGTCCATCATTCCAACTTTAGCGAGTAAGATTGAAAAATGAGGCTATTCACTCTGATCACGCAGACACCCATGAGAAGTACCTCTCGCATGTGGTCTACCTAGTCTTGAGGCTGTTGCACGTTTTCAGTTGGGGCAGGTGAAAAGTTGCGTGGGGTCAAGGTGCATCAAGTCTCATCCCCCTGTGGGCGAGGCAGGCCAAAAATTTGATTT
>JAAUXU010005046.1_pt1 | contig 30459 bp, 30 predicted proteins | sample 7278151 | NCBI WGS metagenome assembly JAAUXU01 (sample SAMN14350113, study PRJNA611818) | marine sediment metagenome | isolation source: surface marine sediment (1.8m) | place: French Polynesia: Moorea | collected 2018-08 | reverse complement strand
GTGTGTGTGTGTGTGTGTGTGTGTGTGTGTGTGTGTGTGTGTGTGTGTGTGTAATGAAGGTGTCTGACAGTAGTGTAGGATATTCGTGTACAACGCTTCTCGGTGTTGTTGCAGCAAAGCAAAACGTCGACTTCACGTACGTTGTGCTGCAGCTTAATAGGAAAATGGGTCGGCTGACAGTGAAGGAGAAATTCCTTCTCTTCCGCGTGCGTGCGTGCATGTGTGTGAGTGCGTGAAGAAGATAGAGGCAATCAACGCATTGTTTCTGTGCAGATAAATTGCACGGCTTGAAAAAAACACAAGGGGAGGAATTCCTTTCTCTCTCTCTCTCTTTGGTACACTCACATACGGGGGCGCAGGCACGCGCGCGCTCGGGGAAAGACAGAAGAATAGGCCCAGCATCCATTAGGCCCATCAGCATTGAAAGAGGCACCTGTCACAGACTATTAAAAAGATAACGGGTTCAAAGGATAGGAGATTGATTTCTTTAGTTCTCTCTGGCACGCTGGAAGGCCACATCTCTTCTTTCACCTCTTGGACAAATTGCCTCTTGTTTAGTTTCATTCCGGAAGAAAAAAGTGCAGACGTTCCCTTAAAAAGGCCTGTACATAAAGTCTGCTTCACACTCTCGTCGTTGAGCTTCGCCATTGCTGTAGCCGGCTGAAAAATGGCTTATTTGACTTGTGGAAAGTTTCTCTCCCGTCTTCGTTTACACGCGTTGGGCGCGGCGCTCGCGGGCAGGGGCGCCTCCGCGCACACAGCCGCGTGCGCGTCATGTGTTTGAAAGTGACCGCACAAAGTGCACGAAAAGTGCACAAAAGTGTGCAATAGACTTTTCTCAAAAGTTGCATTGGCGCTCTCTCCGTGCATATGTCAGTCACATCCACCACCTGACTTGTGCGCGGAAAGACGATGTTGTGTGCTGCTTCTTTTTCTGACGAAAACCGCAACAACTGATGCGCCTTCAAGTACATCTTGGGGGAGGGGGGGGGGGGAGGGCTGAAGACTGCCAGTTGAAGAAAAGACACACGTGCAGTACAGTTTTTGCGGTTGTGTGTCTCATGGGGCAGTGAAGGCCTTTTCAAGATTTGCATTCAAGCACATTTCTTAGGCTACCGATTGTCATTGAACCTGAGTATATACAAGTAAAAAATTTCCTAACCTCACCTGGAAATAAGAGCTATTCCGTTTCAATTCTAATCTAAAAGGTGACCCAAGTATTGTACTCCTATTTTTTTTCTTTCCAGAGTTTGGTTGATCGACTTCACCTCAACGCTGAGGAAATCGCCATCCAGCCAGTCCATCCCTCAATCATTGGACAGGTACAATGGTGAACCAGTAGAAATATTTCGACATGTGAACTACCCAGTTCCTCTATTTTTTTTGTAGGACACGTGGTTCCAGATCACGTACCTCTCGTCCGGCACCACCCGCTACTTCTCTTGCCAGACTCCCAGGGAGAGAGATGAGTGGATTGCGAGTCTCAGGAGGACTCTGGAGGGTTCTCCGACCTTGTCTGATGGAGTCGTCTCGACGAGACAGAGGAGGAGGACGGACAACAGTCTTAGGCTGGCAGTGTTAGAGGTGAGATGTCCACAAGTGACCCTTGATTTGCCCAAGTAATGTCGTACATGCTGAAATGGGCGCTCTGAGACCTGCAGGCTGAGATATCTCATGCTGTCTCTCTGCCCCTTCCAGGTGAAAGGACTCCGCGACAAGCGTCGCTACTACGCAGAGGTGTTCATCGACGAAAAGTTGTACGCCCGTACAGCCTCGAAGAAGATGTCCACGGCCATGTGCTTTTGGGGCGAACACTTCGAGTTCCGGGGGCTGCCCCCCAAAACCGAGAGGATCAGCCTACTTATTCATAAAGATAAGGGCGGCACCGGAGTGGGCAACAGCAAGAAGAAAAAGAAACCAGTGGGCAGGGTCCGGATTGCTGTGGCCTCAGTGCAGTCAAGGTAAATTTGACTTAAGCGCAATGAGATCAAGTGAACTGACCTTGATTGTCAAAAAATGGGGCTTATTATCAAAGAGGAGACGCCTTTAGTAATCAATACAGTGGAAATGCATAGCTAACTGTGTGCATTGGGGTGGGGTAAGAAAACGTTAAGCATCATTTATAAATATTGGATTGCTGACGACTTATGACAAGAAGAAAGAGCAAACAGACAGGGTGAATGAGCATAAATATACCTTTTGAGCAGCAAAAACAATCGTCTCCTCTACACTCAAGTCGAGTACGTACAAACAGGGGATTCTAATAGTAAAAGTAAGCTAAGTCTGCATTCGTATGAATGAACTGGGCAGACCGAGACTGACGTTCTGAGATGTTTCTTAGCATTGATGCTACTTCCATAGTAAAAAGCATTAGAAGGTGGTGAAAGGTTGGATGACATAGAGGTGACGACTCAGTGCTATTGAGACTGAATGCAGTTATGTAGTGTTGTGGATGCTAAAATTATAGAGACAACTTCACACACGAGGGAAATTTGGGCGAAAGTGATGTGGTTTGAGGTACTTTGAATCATTTTTGACTGAGGTTGTTGCTAGATGGGGGCGGGAGATAAAGTCCGACAGTGTAGAATTGTAGCACTCCGACCGGATTTATCTGCAATACACTGCACCTTGTAATGCGGCATGGCAAAAATGGGATGTTATGGATGCCCTCAGTCCCGAAGCGGAGAATGGCACTACTTAAGAGAGAGGGTAATCTTCTCTTATCCCCCCCTTTTGTTATGGCAGTTACATAACGCTGCATGGGGACTAATTGGAATGCTTTTTGTGACTGACGCACAGAGAGATGCTGCAGACTTTATGACAGGATCCATTGCTCATGCGAACAAGACGCATGCGATTCACTCACAACCACGTTGAGCCACGAAGAGCATGCAACAAATGCCGCTGATTTTATGGCAGACAATGACATCTGCCAGTGATGAGCGCTGCATTACGCAATCTTATTGTCATTACGCCAGGTTGGAGGTGGTTGAATGGGGAGCGGGATCATTAGGACCAGAGTGATCGAAGCTGAACGTACAGGCATGTCCTACAGTGACTGTCCCGTTGAACTTCTTCGATATCTTGAGCGTTTAATTAAAAAAAAAGCATTCCACTATTTGCAAAGGCTCTTCAGGCATTGCTCGGCATTTCATTCAATACGACCAACTCCAATTTGTACCACACTAAGAAGTCGGTCCTGGACTGCATCGACTGCAGCACAAACTCTTGACTGCAGAATTTTGCTCTCATTGGGCTTTCAGCGCTGCCTTTGGCGCTGCCTTCAGCGCTGCCTACAGCGCCTTCAGCGCCTTCAGCGCCTCCAGGTTTTCATGTTTTCGCAACATTCAAGTACACAAGTGTGCAAAATTGAACGCAGTAGACCAAGCTCGTACTGTTGTGATAAAACATCTGAACGTGACGGGACAGAATTTAAGCCCCTGCGTACGCATGTTGAGCCTGCGGTCATTCATGCGATGGCACTCGTAGCTTTGACAGCAGTTCTCATAAATGCAGTCTCCTCATTTTCGTGCCCATTTTCTTTCCTCAACGAAAGTGGTGGTGACCACGATGAGTCTGCAACATTGGGTCAGCCCAAAAAGGACACACGGATTGCGATTCGCCTTCTCTTTTTCTCAACGAGGAAGGGGGATAAAAAAACAAGGGGCAGTAAAAGATTTACCCACTCCGATATGAACTTTAAACGATCTTCCCTCTCTAGAACATTGGTTCCTTCGTCAAAGGCGTACCCTATTTTCACCTGTCGATGAGCGTGCCCTTACTTTCCCTTCTGTGTATGTGCTCACAGTGACTTCTATGCAAGCCCCATAATTTGTGGAAGCAGAGAGAGAGAGAAAGAGAGTAAAGTGCACTTTTTGTTGCTAATCTGGAAGGGCATTAGCAATTTCAAGACTCACAATTGCTGACGAAGCATTTGGAGCTGGGGAAGGAATGGGATCAAAAATATGACAGTCACCAACCACATTTCTTGGATGGGTGTCTTGACTGTCTTTGCCGAAGCTTTGAGGACTTGTCTCTGTCCTCATCAGAACGAGTTCAATTATATGGAGGTGGTCAAACGACAATTAACTTAATGATAATTGACGTAATGAGTCTTGTATTGCAGGTACATGCAGGAGAAATGGTACCCAGTGGAAAAATCCTCCCGTCGAGAGAGTCCCAGCCTGAGGCTGAGGTGTCAGTACCAGTCCGTGGAGATCCTTCCCCTGAGGGACTACGAAAACCTCCTGTACTTCCTCAAGGACGAGTACAAGACTTTAGCGAGACTTCTGGAGCCCACAATTGGGGTCAAGGTAGGGAATTTTGCAGCGATTAAGCACAAAGGATCGATGACGAAATCTTGTCATTTCAGGTCAAAGAGGAGCTTGCACTTGCTCTGATGTGCGTGTTCCACGCGGAAGATATGGCAGAGGACGCCTTGGCCGAGATGGTGGCTGACGAGATGTCTGGTCTGGAGAACGCTCACTTGGCTTTCAGGGGTAACAGCATCGCCACAAAAGCAATGGAGGCCTACGTCAAGATGGTGGGAGAAAAATATCTTAGGTCCACCCTGCAGAACGTTGTAAACGAGATCATCCTCAGCGACGTTGATTTAGAGGTCGATCCGACGAAAATCAACGATGATGATGAAGAGCTCACCCGAAGAAGATCAAACTTGAAGACTGTGGTAAAGACTGTCTGGGGTCGAATTTCAAAGAGTCAAGGCCAATTTCCTCCGCAACTCCAACGCTGCTTCCACAAGATTCGCAATTACCTAGAGGCCGTCGGCCTCGGGGCAGAAGTCGCCGACAATTTAGTCAGTTCCTGCTTGTTCTTGCGCTACCTCTGTCCGGCCGTGCTCTCCCCGAGCCTCTTCGGCCTCACTGATGAATATCCGGGAGAACGAGCAAACCGCAACCTCACCCTGGTGGCCAAAGTCCTGCAGACGTTGGCCAATTTCACGCGCTACGAAGGCAAGGAGAACTCCATGGAGTTTCTGAACGAGTTCCTGGAGGTGGAAGCCACACCTATGAGGGCGTTTTTGCGGCGGATATCGGCGGCGTTACCGGACGATTGGATACCTAATTTACTGTCCGCTCCAGCGCCTCTGGAACGACGTGCCGATCTGGGCAGACACCTCAGCTGCCTGCACACTGTGTTGTCGGAAAACATCAGCAAGATCAATGAAAACGTGCCGGTGGCATCGAGATTACGCCGGATCCTCGACGAGCTGAACGCTTTGCTCCATCGACCAAGTATTCCGGAACTTGAACAAATCAGCCAGCCGATCATGACCACTCTCAGGCAAATCCAGGACTCAAACCCCGCTCAGGCTGCCTCTAAGGCATCGTCCTTCCCCTGGTCTTGGACTCTGCCCAAGAAGTCAAAGAATGCCAACTTTTCCCACCCGGCCCCACATCACGAAGTAAAGAAGAGCGTTGGTGCCATCATTGCTCGCCCAGAGCCCGTCGTTTTATCTTTGTCCTCAGAAGACAACACGTCGTCGTCTGCGGCGTCCCTGAGTCCGAGCCCTGGACAGCAACCGCGCTTAGCGCCACAGCCGCCAGCCCCGACGCCAGCACTAGCATGCGGCGTTTGGCCCCCTAGGAGCTCATCCGCCAGCTCTTCAGCTATATCGTCGTCACAGCCTACGCCGACTAGTGCGCCACCGCCCATGTCCAAGACAGAATCTGAGGTCGCCGAGAAGCAGCGCCTGAGGCAACAGCACCGGGTGTACGACTCTTGCAGCGCCGTGAGCCTCCTGCTGTCTGAAGAAGAAGAGGCATCCAGCGACGACAGCACCTATTCTAGTCAGTGTCAGAGCGACGCCACCTCGACCCCGAGGACCGGGTTCTTCACTAACAGCAGCAGCACGTTGCCCCGGAGACCTCTAACCGGGGCAGGCGGCGGATACGCCACTCATGGGCGCCACCGCGCTGTCAAAAGGGAAAACAACTCTGGCGCTGGTGCCAACAAAACCCTCAGTGACTATGAACAAGAGATCCTTGAGCTGAGAGCAGCCATGGAGACGCTCCAAATCAAGCTGGGAGAAGCGGAGAGAAAACTTCAGCAGAAAAGCACTGGCGCAAGCTCTGAAGCGCCGGTCCTTGATCCAGTGCAGCGCCAGGAAGAGAACGAGGAGGCGGTGAAAGTGATCACGAAGAGGCTCCACTCGGAGGAGGACCAGCTAAGACGTAGAGAAGACCAAAGCAAGGACAACCTCGAAGACAAAGAGAAGATGATCCTCATGCAGCAAAAGAAGATCGCGTGCTTGGACGAGGCCAACGGGAGGTTGATGGAGCAGCTGACCATACTGGGCTGTAAGTTGAGAAGTGAAGATTTGGCAAGTTCCTCCTCTTCAGGTGCTGCTGAGACCTCGAACATGACGATACTGGAGAGGCAACACCAGAACCTCGTCAGTCTTGAACAGCAGGAGACTCCCCGAACTGTGGATGAACTGATAGATTCTTTGCATTCCACGCCGATATGAGACAGCAGGAGAATTTTCTTCTGTCTTTGAAAAAAAGACCGCCAAACAAAGAATTTCCCTACCCATTTTGAAGCTCAGTCGTGATTGGAAGTAAATATCTCCAAAGGTGCTAAACAAAGAAGAGAGGAGATGAAAGAAGAGAAAAAGAATCAAGATTTTTTTACTCTAATGTTTGTCCAAGTTTACACTTGAACCAGAGAGTTTTTACCCCAGAGAAAATTCTTATCACATTGTGCCCTTTTCACTTCCCCAGGAAAAGGACAGGCAGTGGTGATAGCGTCTGTGCGTACAATTTTTATCCCACTATATATTATACACATATATACAGAGAGAAAGAGAAAGAAAGAGAAAAAAATATATCTCTTTTGCTGCTGTCCCAACAACCTCGTGAAAATGGATGTCTGCGCTCAGCCCTAGCCTGTCTCACCTCGCGCATACCGGGCAAGCTTTAAGTCACTGCATGTAAATTGTTGTTCAGCATTAAAACCAACAACTTAAAAGTATGTTGGCAACATTTCGAATGCTTCCTTGCGATGCTTTAGAACGTTTGGCTCTGGACTTGGAGCACTTTGGGCCGTTTTTATCGAGGACACACCTGTACATGTTGGGCGCTTTTGCAGAAACGTGCAAATTTAGTACGCAACTCATACAACTGAGGTCGCTCGAGGCGGTGGCGAATTGAGCTGCAATTCCACTTAACATTCCTCACGCGATCTCGCGCCACTTCCGACCGAAAATCTCTAATTGAAATTCCTTGAGGCAGTTCAGGGACAGCGGAGTTTTCGCCGATTTTTCTGGACAGCGATCCCGATTTCTTGAGCTTATTCAAGTGCATCCCTGGGATTTAGCGCGAGCCTCGCAAGGTCTTCTCTTTTTTTTGCACTTCGCCAATGCTGAGGAGATTTATTGGTGTGTGCGCGCGCGTATTTGTGTGTGAGAGCACCCACGCGTTTCCCAGATAAGATTTAAGCATTGGCGGTGGCCAATATCATTTGTATGTGTGTGAGAGGCTGTTCATACTATACTCAAAGCCTTTTTGTCGACGGTGTGAACTAACTTGAAGGTTCTATTTGACTGATGGAGGACAAAATGCATGATGGGCCATGAGAAAAAAAATCACGTCAAGTCTATTGCTACTTATGAGGTGCATGCAGGCCTTGCTGCCACCAAGGAAATATTTAGAGAAATATCATATGAAATTATGCATGAAGAGGTAGAACGAAGATTAGAGACCTTCTCTGGCGCGTTCAGTGATCGAGGAGAGATTAACCCGAGCATTTCGCGCTGATTAAATGGAGTGTTAAGTTAGGGTATTATAATCCACTTGATTTTCGCTATCCTGTGCCAAAACGTGGCAAACGACTGCGTCTTCCAAGCCTTTAAAACGGGCGAGGGCGCGTGGGCAGCATTTATGGGTGGCCAAAAGAACGTTAGAAGCTCTAGAACTGCGCCTTTAGTGGTACCGGGCGCTTTTTTTTGTCTACGTGGAGTTAGAGCCTCTTTTTTGCCAAGTGATTACTGATTAGGCACTTGCGCTAGTTTAAACGCGATGTGTCTGAGATCTGCGCAACTTGCTCAAACTTTCTTATTGCGCAAGAAATTGCATGGTAGGCAGCTTAATGCAAAGCTCTGCGGATGAAGAAGAAAATAATTGCCTGGCATTGAACTCTCTTCGCTAGTCAAATCTTTCATTCTCTCTCTCTCTCGTACATTTCTCTTTCTCTTACACGCGCGCGCACACACAAAACAGAGTAGTGAAATCCATTATATAATCAGTAGGAGAGTAAGTTTTTACTCTTTGTATTGCAATTATCTTCGCGTGTAGCGGTCCTACAGCAGCGTTTACAATTACATCAAATGCACTCCATTATCCACTTACCAAGGTCCTACATTTACACAGGGTGGGCTGAGGAGATTCGCGAAGTTGTTTTCCACCTTCAAAATGAGTTGCCAAAAAAAGTCTACTGCGTCCAATCCCAACGCAAGAAATACAGGGTGAACTAAAGAGATCCGCAATGTTGTCGTCCACCTTTAGCTGAGCTCTAAAATCTCCTTCGTCTGCCCTGCGTTTGCTGCGTCTCAAATACACAGTGTCCTACATAAGTCGGGATAAAGTTTGCATCTCTGTAGAGCAGGAAGAGTCGTATGGCGTTGAAAGCTTGATTTCGACAAAATCGTCACAATGACTGTATGTCCTATCTGTAATATCTACACGCTTTGTTTAGAAGTTAGAATATTGAAACTCTGGCCGGATTTATCTGTAGGATTTGTGCGACGCCCAACTGCTCCCTATCCCTGTGCTCTGCACGGTAGCGTCATGATGACCTGGGCGGGGGAGAGAGATCGAGTGGGTTTTTTTTGCCTAACCTCAGTAGCCTCCGGCCTCTACTGAGGCAAAAAGTGGTATTTTTTGCATCTTTTGCGCAACGCTTGACTCACCCAAATGTCAAAGTTTTGCTCTCAAAGACTTTTTTTTTCGCTTTTTGATCTGACATAGCCACACAATCCGCACATACCGTACACGATGTGAACACGTTTTCCAATGCACAGAGGAGAGGGATTTCGTTTTTATTGGCTAGGTAAGATTGCACCATCTCGACTTTAGATGCCAGCGGTTTGATATCTCTTTTTTGTCTCCCCCACGTGAGAGGAGAGAGAAAAAATAACATAGAGGATCTCTCCTCCATTAGCTACACTTTCCAAAGCTGGGGTAAAATAACGCTACAAAAAGTGGTGTAAGAAAGGGGTCCCAGGCCTATCTTATCTTGCGCACGCGTGTGTGCGACAAAACAGGGTGCGTCAGAAGTAGTGTCACTCGTGCGAGAAGTGCGTGATCAATGGGGATTTCCTTATATCCTTCAACACGGGGTCCGTTAGAAGTGGAACAATGCGGAGAGACTGACACGGACTAATACTGTATTGGTGGGTGAAACATTCCAATATGAATAATACATCAGTCAGCTGATCAAACAGCGTTAGTCTGGCGCTATTTCTCTCTCTCTCCGCTGGCAGATCAGCTCACAAAGGATTGTTTGTGTCCTCAGTCATGCCGAGTTCCAAATGGCCAAGACTGCAACATCACGTCTGTTTATAGGAAGACATTCTGAGACACTAATTCTGACACGCCCTGTAAGTGCTGCCCAAAATGCAGCGGACAGACGAAAATTCGCGGTTTTTGCCCTTTAAAGGCTGTCATGCGTAAGACTCTTTTTAAGTTTGTCAATAGAAATGTATCAGAACAATGGGAAACAGATTGACTTTATCTTATTAAAAAAGATTAGAAACAGCTGCGAGGACAATGATATTTTGGAGAGATTTGTAGCTCCAGCAATGTCGTGTCGTAAGTTCTTAGTTGAAACGAAAAAAAAACCCAAATCTTTTTTAGGGCAGGCAAGTGCACAAACCATCCATTCTCATTTCGTCTTGGCTGTCATTGGAGACTTTTGGAAGCTCCGAAGACTGAGTTTGTCTTTCTCTTAGCTCCACCCAGAACGAACTGCGAAGCGCCGACATAAAATGAGTGCTGCCAATAAAATGAGCCCAGTGAGAAGAAAGAAATTCTCGGAGAAATGGATCATGGACAACTGAGAGCTGAGATAAGAGGGGAGAGTTGGCCAGCAGCAGAAGAAGGACAGGGACGACAAGGAAGGGAGGGAGGTGTAGTTGCACCAGGACATCTGCTCGAAATCCTTGATATCCCCAAGGGGGATACCGGTCGGGTCGGGTGGCAGCTGGTATCCCCGGGGATATTGCCTAGATGGGATACACGCTTATCCTTGCTTTTTGGTACGGGCCTGCCAGAAGACGAAAGAGTTGATCAGCAGATGCTGCTTTCACTATCCTGAACTGCATATGCAGATTGTGCGATCTATTGTATCGACGCGGAGAATCGCGATATTTGCGAAATATCGAATATTGCAATATATGACAACTATCGCGATACTTTGGTGATATCATGAAGACACTACAAATGGGTAGGCCCTAGAGATTTCTACAACATCTTCAGCTCCGCCCCCTCTAAATTTTTTATAGGATGATCTAAAAAAAAGATTATGAAACAAACGTTTCTTTTTTCACTAAGACCTGATGACTACGAAAGTCATCAGTTCGTTGCTACACGTCACATTTTGAAACGTTGCTGAAAAATGAAAGAGTACCTTTTTGCCTGTCCCACAGCCTTTAAGGATTTATGCATTCAACTCCTTTAAGACTATATCATGGTGGATGTACTATGGAAACTTTTTGAGTGAATGATGACTCGAGTTATGCGTGGGAGTTACGTGGCAGTTACTTTCATAGTCACTTATCTGAGTTACGTCCACTAGGGCAACTGCAACCAACTTTATGCTGCTTCAGTGAAACTGAAGCAAAACAACAGTCAGTAAATACACTTTATTTAAAAAGGTGTTTTACAGTGCCGTCATCCTATAATGCTAAACACAAACGCTGCAACTCCGAGTTGACCTCAATCCAGCCTAAATCATATGAATTAGATGAGTGTGAAACAAGCCTTTCAGCGTCAACTATGCAGTACGTGGGACAAAGAGTGCACTCTCATGCTGGAGGCATTTCCAACGTAACTGAACAAATGTGACTGGCCTACCCACCATAATTTAAAAAAACAGGCATTCAACTAATGTTGAGCCTGATCTTTCGCCTTAAGTACAAAGGTAACATGTGCCCAAGCGCAGTTAAATATTCAACCGGATTAAACCGACTGTCGATATAAATACATGAAGGTCCAAAACTCATTCATTTTGGGGATTGAGATCATTCATGCACATGGGCAGTCGGAAGTCCTGCTTGGAAAAGAATACCCAAAAAAGTCTATAGAACTTAGAGCCCTGACACATGGTTGACGTACAACTGACCAAGTCTAGGTTGATACAAGGGCTGCCCATCCAAGAGCCTGAATCCCTGCCTACATTGGCATGAGTGAGCATGCCTTCAACGTCTTAGAAACGTAGCAGTTTTCGTGTCAAAAGATGACGGCGAAATTACACTCACTTTATGTTTTGCAACCTCTCTATGACTCTTCCCTGATTTTCCACAGGGTTGCAGAGTTGCAAAGCCTATAATCGAGCTCTACCAAGCGAGATTAAAGGCACTACCAACATCTACTCATCAGTAGGAGAAGGAGGGAAAAGAAATTATACTTGCTGTGCACTTTTTGGGCGGCTCAAATGTGCCGTACAGGAAAGACGAAGAAGACGACGAAGAAGAGAAAGTTTGGCTGCCATTTAGGCGTAGTATTTTTCTAATGTCTTCTCTCTTCCTCTGTGTGCATTACTGTGTGTGGTGAGAAAAGCCATAATTATCTTTTGCTCATCCTGCGCGCGCGCACGCGCGCTCGCACGCGCGCGCAGAATGCGCGCTGCAATCATCTTTGCATTCTTGGGCGAGTTTCTCTTTTCTTCTTCCGTATGCAAATTTTCGCCCGGGTATCTGCTGTTGATCTCCGTCTCCATGTCATAAGTGATGTACGACTGCGCGTGAGTCGCATGCGGCGACTCCGTCATTGGCGGCGTTGCGGTCATTCAGGAGACGCAGTTGGACTTCGTGATGATGGGGAGTGGGGTGGGGGAAAAAATCAAGCGCGAAAAGTGTTGGCGTTGGCAATTTGTTTTCTTTTTCCCCCTGGAGTCGACATGCGAGCCATGCGAGCCACATTTGCCACTTGCCACTCTCAAATTGCCCTCTTCGGCGCGAATTACATGGATGGCAAACTTAAAAGGCTAGAGACAACTGGATTTTTTTTTAAGGAAAGTCATGATATCAATGAAATCAGAGTGCACCACAGCAGTCTTAGAGGACTCAAGAAGACTGCTCGACTTTAGTTTATCCTGACGACGAACGAACTTCTTGCTAGGGATCCGGAGGTTCTCTTTGTCCGTGTCTTCTTGGTCTTGCTCGGTCCGATCGTCTGCACCGCCAAATTCCAGGTGCGTCAGACGCCTCATCTTGAACAATCTCAGTTGCGTTTTTTTTGCTGTCAAAATGAAGCCTCGAGCCATATTTTATGAAATTGTCCAATTACACTGCCCTTGAGGAAATGAAGTAGCGGCTCTAGAGGAAAGAGATTGTTTTATAGTAGAGTTATCTCGATCTCATCAACTTGGTAAGGACGTCCCTCATCTGGCCGCCCGCGTTGGCCAAATACATCCCGAAAAACAGTAGAGCATGGGCCAAGGACAATTTGTCACGAAGTTGGTCAATGAAAAGGCAGCTCGGTATCACTTTGCTTCCACAAGTTCACTTATTCCTGCAACACCGTCCTGCGGAAAAACACGATTTTTCGTGAAATTTGGCACTCGGTCAGACACTTCCCTTGGAGAAGAGTTACGGGTCGTCGAGCTTCCTCGTGGAGGGAGATCCTGGGTCCTACGGAGCGTTGAGGTAACGTCCAAAGTCTTCCTTGTGCTCAAGCGTCTGCCTTACGTTGAAACTTGAACACTATTTAGTCAAGTTAGAAAGTGGCTGGCTCTACGTGAGCAAGGAACTGTTCTCCAAGATGCGATTGATGCCTCTGGCAATGAGGCAGGTGATGTCCCAACAGAAGATGTCCTCTGCTGCCCTTTCTACTCCATAGTTAAGACTCCCGAGATCGACTACTTTAGTCTTGTCGTCGAAGGCGCCGAACTTGAGGTCTTAGAGGTCCCTTTCCACAGCATAAACACCCAGGTGAAAAAGTTGGTCTGTGTACCCAAAAAAAAGTATGAGAGGCGCTCGTCGACCCTTCTACTTGCCCAGGTCATATCTGTGGAAGTCACGCACCTGCCAGGAGAATCCAGAAAGGAGCTGGTAAACATCATGGAGGCAAATGAGCCAAGAGCCAACTTTATGAACAAGCACAAGTTGATGTCCCCCTCAAATTTGCGGGGACATCAACTTTGCCAGAAGGTATAGGATTGGGTCTCCTAGGTTTTTAGTCATAATAGTTTCTTAGTCATATAAAGCTAAGAAGAAAAGCGGTGCGTAGTTAGCGTCTGTATAGTTTTTCAAGTGCCTGCTTGGAATCAGTCGAAGTGGCGGAACGCAAAATATTCAGCTTTAGTGAGCTGTAAATAGGGCTTAAGTTATGAGCAAGTGAAATTTACGAATGTTTGTGTGGAAATTTTCGGACCTGCTGTGTTTGCCTATTTGTGGCAACCCCAGAAGTAGTGTGATACCGCTTCCGGAGCGCTGAAGTTATAGGCATTGAGCTGTGAAGTCAATGATCGTAGGCAACCGCAAATCACTGATCTTTTCATGGTTCCATAACTGAGCTACTTAAGCTGTATGATGTAGAGTTTCCTATGGTGCCCCTTTTTTTTGACTCAGACTTACCTAAAACCACTGAACTCCAACTTTTGAACTCAGTTCAACGCATTCAGCTTATCCAAGGCAGCTGTCATTGTTGACTGTCCAACAGTTTTTGCTGACACAATGTCAACATTTTGTGCCAATCAACAGAGCACTGTGACCAGCTAATTTACATGAATGAGCAGCAAGACATGAAATAGTGAGGGTGAAATGAGCCACGTGCTCCACAGTGACTTCAAACGGCTGGAATATGTAAAACGATGTGTTTCTTGTTTTAATTCACAAAATCTGGCCCCAACGGTTAGTAATCACATGGAAGGAAAGACACGAACTATGTTTAAGTCTGGTTCGGGTAAGGAAAGGCATCATTATGTGAAATGATGTTAGGCAACCATGAAAAAACCTACAGTTTACGATGGTGGTAACTTATAGCTCACTTGCTCCTAAAATAGTCCACAGATAAAATGAGAAAAATAAACACTGCCAACGTTGGACTAGTTTTCCACTGCCAGGATATGTCTACTGGCCTCGACCATGTCGACAAGGAGTCATGTCAGGAATTGTGTTCCATCCCAAGATGTCTGTGGTCGAAAAATTCAATCTTGTACACTAAATTATGGATCACTCCGTGAGCAGTGTGGTTCATGAGCTCTTGTCTGTTATGCGATAATTTGTCTGTCAGTTAGTGGAAAATTCTAACCGCCCTGTACTGCGTTGCGTAGGCTTTGAATTGTGGTCTCATGGGCACCATATGTCGGAAATCGTCCCGCTATTTTGTAGTACTCTGTCTTGTTTTCCTCTATTCAAGACGAAATTGATGACCAGAGGCCTATATGAAAAGAGACGACGTCGGTACTCGAGCAGTGATGTCAGATTTTGAAAGATCACAATATAATTGTTCCTGTTACTAAATTATCAACAATATGTATAAGACGAGAATTTCGATTGCAACAAATGCACAAAGCGGTGCCATTCTCACGTAAGGTCTCTTTTCAACGAGTCAAAGTTTGGGACTCCTGAGCGTCAGCGGACGAGAATGGGCAGCTTGGGTGCTCATACGTGCACACATCAAAAGCGCAGCCGCAGCGGCAGCCTCAGCGGCAGCCGCAGCCGCAGCCGCACGCTCGGGGTGGACGAAAAACTTTGTGCTCGCGTACGCGTATTGGGCACACCCATATTTTCCCCTCTCTCAGCCACGCTCACTTGGGGCTCATTCCTGTACTTAAGCCTCGGTTAAGTAGGCGAAAATTGTGTCAAGTCACATCGGTCGAAAAAGAAAAAAGAAAATGTGCACTGGAATAGCAAAACGGGCGCCTCACGGTGCTCCAGCACGACTTAAGCGGACCTTTAAAGAACCATGAGACATTTTTTCTACTCCTCCTCAACACCTTTGCAATGGGAGCTTTGCCTTGTCTCCGCGTAGCTGTCTGCGGGTGAAACTTCTCCGGTTTTTTTTTGCTACCCTGGAGGGAAGTTTAGACACATACAGGGATGCCTCCAAGTGCGCTCCACGTCGAATAATCGCCTCGAAGCAGGCACAAATTGAGAAAATTAGCCAAAAATTTCTACATTGGCTGACAAGGAGCCTTTAAAAAAAAGGAGAAATAACGTCCAACCAACACTAATTTCCCTCTTGGGCACGCACAGAGGGTACATTTTCGTTAATTTTTTTACGGGCGGTTATGTACCTCGGTAAGTTTTGTAATATGCGTAGCAAATACATGTGCCGGCACACCCTCCATCCACCCTTGTTATATGGAGTTATGCATGCGGTGATGAAGTCCTGATTTTTGCACCCAGGTAGGCAGGTGCAGAAGAATTTGTGTGTGCGCCCACAGAAGCTGAAGGCAGGTTACAATGATGTTGATGCCAGCCAGCATTGGAATAAAACGACCCAAACTAGGTCTTGAACAAGCTGCTTCGCAAATGATAATGATGATTGTGATGATGATAATGATGATAATAAAGTATGAATGATCAACCCGTGCTAGGCTGAGGTACGGGAACAAACCAATCAGGTCAATGCAGGTCACACCATCATTATCACAGGAGAGAAAAAAGGAAGGGGGGAGAAAGTATGAAATATGATGGCAGAGAAAATGAATACATTGATTACAGCTTTCGTTCGCAATCTATAGACAGGGTATTATTCATTGATGGCGCATCGCTTATGTGCATGCTGCTTTTTTGTTTATTTTTTAGTACACCCTCAGATATTCTATAGGTGAAAAGATCGTGCACGAATCTCTCTGGCTCTCATAATCATAATCGGACAAATAAATTGATTCAGGAAAAGCCTTAGCGCACTTTGCGACAACAGCCTTGGAGTTTCCTCCCTGACCCACAGGGGCCTGAGGAAGATGTAAGGCACAGGGTGGCCAATAAGACCTTTTCCGTGTTCAACAGTTGGCAACATCTTTAAACAGAACAACCAATACCATTGGTGTTATTGTACCAATGTCACTCATTCCACGGATTTCTCGCCAAAGCCTCAAACCATGATTGATTCAAAGTCACCCTTCTCACCTTTGACGACATGCTCTAAATGGCCATGGGAAGGCCTTGCCAGAAACCCGCACAATTTCTAGCTTGGCGGCATCCAACTCCACCGCCACAGAGGACATCAGGGTCTCCAAGCGGCGCTGCGGCTTTACTGGCACCACGTCCGTGGAACGAGCAATGTCAACATTAAATATGTTGCTCAAACTCAATATTGTCAGATCAAACCAACTGATCATGTGGTCGGAGTTTCGGGCCGCCCTGTAAAGCGCACCTGCCGACAAAGAAAATCAAGAGGTGAAACTCACTTGGATTTCCGATCGAATTTATGAGGACTTGAACAGAAAACAGTCGTGCTGAAATCATTTATCACGTTAACACGCTGCTCCCCTCCCTCACTCCGTCCGCTACCCGGTAGAAAAGATCGATTGTATCGTTTTTCATCACGATTTCGCCATTTTCAGGCATTAACTCAATAGAAATGACTTCCTGGGGTCTGCGGCTGCTGGGACTCGCAAGAAAAATGTCGTCTGAAGAGCCTTGAACCCGCTCAAAATTCCAGCATTGGCGTGGGTGTGGATGTGCTATTTATCCCCCTCCCCTGTGTGGAGGGAAGTTGTCAATTTCTGTCTCATTGTTAATTGACTCGCCGGCAGCCTTGACATGAACGCACCCAGAGACTTCCACGGGGCTCCTCCCTGTGCTGTTCCCAAAGATCGTCTCCTTCTTCTCCCCCAAATATCATTTTAAGTCACGTCCTTTTCGGCTGGAGGATATTTGATGGAAAACGTGACTAGAGAATTGATTTGTCACCATATCTTCCAACAACAAATTCTTTGGGGCCAAGCCATTGGTTGCTTTTGATGCAATGAATTGAATTCAGCACAAGCCCACTAGGCATACACAATGGACACACCCTTGAGGTGTTGTTGCTGCCGCACCAGAGGATGTTGTTGCTGCCGCACCAGGAGATGTTGTTGCTGTGCCAGGCAAACATCCAAACGAGCACTACAAAGGGGGAAAAAAGGAGTAGAAGGTAAAAGTTTTCGTTCCTACTCGATGTTGTAGCCTCAGGCAAAGCAAAACACAACATTCTCAGGGATGATTGATGCATACAGGTGTAATTTTCTGCTCATTAAGGATACCGTAGGTTAGGCTCATTCTCTCCACGGGTGGAAAAATGTGTTAAGCGTCATCGTCCATGCAGAATTAAGAATATATTTAACATATTCGACATCGTTGTAACTAATGCATTGCTCTAATTTATGGACCAAGTTAACACTCGTAGTTCCCGCCTTTCATCTCGAGTCCTTGGGTGTCCTTGCCTTAAGTGCAAGGACGCAAATTTTCTCTCGGAGAAAGACTCAAAAAGTGTTTTGGCATTTTCATGTCTCCCCATCTGCTGCTTAAAGTGCCACCCCAAGTACTAATATGCATACACACACGGGAGTGATGTGCTCCAAACGTGCGCACCAGAGGGGGGCCCATTTCGCACGAAAATGGGGAAGGGGGGGAGGGGACAGCTCGTCTCACGAACCCAAGGAAGTAGCATTGCGATTGAGAAATCTATTGCCTCGGGCCCCAACTTAATTTTCGCTCAATACCCTACCTTTGTTTGAGCACGCGCGCATCAAAATGACCTTATACAAGTTCTCAAGGTTCGCTCGTGCGCCTCTTCTTCTTTCTGCTGCCTCGGGGGAGGGGGGGGGAGATGGGGGGAGCTTTAATTACTCCCAAGTGTCTTGTTTTTCACCTCCTTTTATGATCCGTGTGAGCGTGCATGTAAGTTGTGCGTGAACACAATGTGTGTCTTTCTCTTCCTACTGTGAGTGCGTATGACGGTGAGGGGAGGGGGAATCCGCGCAATAACAGAACGTGAAGACAAGGCTAAGAGTCTTGTGTGTGTCGTGCTGTGCGCACTGCAGACTTTACACGTGTACCGACTACACGGACATGAGCAAAATGCATTCCACAGTGCAGTAAAGTATTGAGGGACGGTCCGGGATGCCAGGACTACGGGCGAATCAACAGAGGAGAGAGAAGAAACCAACCAGCAGGACGAGTCGAGCCCGGAACTGGGTCTAAAGGCCGGGTTACTCAATGCCGCGTGCGGAGCGAAAAAAAAGGCAGGAGAGGGAAATGATATCTTAAGGTCGGCTTGCTTGTTTTTGCCTGCACATCAGCAGAAGAGAGTGAAACGAGCAATAACAAAAGAACTGGGCCTTGAGGAGACCGGGATTGCCTACACTGCCTGCTTCGACTGGTGTCCAACCGCTGTCGCAGCCTCTAAGTTCTTATTCAGCTGGTCTCTGTATGGACATCGGACGTTGATCTCCTTTCTAGTCCATACCCATGCGTTGTATGTACCTGCATGCAGTACAAACGTGCCAGCGAATGTGTGTACAGTGGAATCCGTCTATCCCGTGTTACACTGACTGAGTGGATCAGACACCTGTCAGGATCACATTGGCTGAAGCCATTCTCATCTCATATTAGCCACACTCGAGTAGAACAGGCAGATGACCGGATTGAATCTGCCTTGAGGTTCCAAAGTGATCCACTTTTGAGCCCTCCACTGCATATGTCTATTGTATAGTACACGAGACCACCAACAAATTGGCTTTTGTCTCTTTGTTCTCCTCGTGCGTGCGCGCGTGCGTGCGCTCACGTGGGTGCGTACGAGCGTCCCCTCCCTCTTGAAAACTGATGATGCCCCAGTTTACTCCTTCAAGGTCAGTGATAAACCTGTGTACAAAATATGGAGCAGAGGGATTTTTTTCTTTTTTCCCCCTCTCTCATCTCCTCCCCTCCTTTAATTATCCTCCCACCGAACGATTTTTGTGAACTTGTGCACAGAGAGAAGCCCTGTTAGCGGTAGCCTGACAGGGCTTCGTCAGATTTTGATCTGCATAAAATATAGATTATCGCGATATCCTGAGGACACCTTCATAGTGCCGGGGGAGGGAGAAGAAGAAAATAGTCCCGAATGACGATGACCTCTGAGACTCTCGGAATTTATACTCATTTGCTCATGTTTCAAGGTTGCCCCCAAGTATTATTGTGCGTCGCATAAAGCAAAGTCACTCTTGCTTATATTCCTCCATGAACATGAAATAGGGATGCGATTTTGATCTTAATGGCCTCCCTATAAAGCAGTGGTTTGTTCCACAAACAGGGAAGTTAATAATGAAAGACACTTACTTTGAAGTAGGTTCGATAAATTAAAAAGCTCAGTGGCTCTTCATTCATTTTCCGAATGAGATTGTTTGCAGGCCTGTGCACGAACCCACCCAGACACGCGCACACACTCGTAGATGCGTAACACCCGCGGAAGAATTTGTCCGGAGCAAAGCTTTGTTGCTTCGTCGACATTTGGGATCCTTTTTTATCTTCCTAGGGCAAAACCCACAATGAAATAGGGCAAAACTGAGGAAGAAAATTGGGTTCAAAATTTGCAGATGTCAGTGAGACGCATGAATACAAATGCGGAAACAGCGCTTTTGAGTCTGTGTCACACATGCTGCACTGCACGTCGACGTGCACTGCGTGGCCAGTCAGATCTGCTCCGTGACCATGTTCTGGCTTGAGTCGACTGCACCTGGTAACCAATATCGATATTGCTGACGGACATCAAGCAAAAGCCTCAAGACTAGATTGATTCATGCTTAACTCTTTCGGTTTTCTTTGGCACTCTAAGATGACATGGAAAGGTCTTGAAGGAATCCTACTCAATTTGATGGCGTCCAGTTCCATCACTACGAAGAACTTCAGGGCCTCCACGCTACAGTACTGCTCTGCATTCACTATGTCCATAGAACGACTGATGCTGACGTTGAAAGTCAGTCTGTGAAATCAACCGAACATGTGACAGAACTTATTGGCCACCCTCGGTATTTAGACAGGACAAATATCTACTTACGACCACCTTAAATGTGGATAAAATGAATGCGGCTTGGAAAAATACCTTCACTCAGTCAGCACCTTTCACGTGGCTTATCTGATTGATAGCTTTAGTGTAGATAACAAGTTGCAAAGGCATCTTCGAGCTTCATCATCGGGCTTATCTACTGCAGGTGAACCTGAACCTCAAGTTTGAGGCTTCATCGTTGCAAAATGGGGATAATTTGCCACACATCGCTCGCCACTGCCTTAAAGGCATGGTGACACATGGGAAATAGCAAAAACGAAAAGGATTCGACGCTGCATAACTGGGAAATAAATCTAAGCTCCAAATTTTGCCATGAGTACACGCGTCTTTCGGCCAGAGGGCAACAAAAGACTGTTTTTTCTTCTCTATCCCGGAGCGTTGCTCGCCTCAAAAAGCCTAACCTTATTTTTTTTCTCCTACAGTAATTTTTTATCTAGGAAGTCGCAAAAACGTAACGCGTGACGGATATTCTCGCTGAAGAACACGAAGGCATCGGATTTAAAGGCAGATTTACATACACGTATCGTGTTCAGCTGTACAGAATGTTGCTGCTGTTCTTAAAGGTCACGCGAGTCAGAGGTCATCCCCACCCACTCCGTCCCTTGACCTGTGGCAACGCGTGCTGTTGCTAGCAGAGTGACCTCTACTAAAGTGATTCGATCCTGTCAGCTAAATCACTTTTGTGACCCACGCCTACTTTTACAAGTGGGTCACTCACTATTTTTCCCTGTTGTTCCCTGAAGTGCGCTGACCGGCACTTTGTCAGTCTGCATTGTTCAACTGGTCGCACTCCATCCCGGTTATTTTAGCCTGCCATTCCTGACCGCTCTTATTACGCTGCAGTTAATGCTCAGTGAGAGTCTGAGTAATTTGTGTGGTCTTAGTCATTCTAATGTCTCCTTTCAATTATTTACAAACTGCAGTTAGTGATGTTTACTGATGACTTCTGAAGGGCGGAAAAATATCACCTGATGATTCACCTGAAACCAAGTTTCGAGCAACAGAGCACAGTGTGAATAAAAAAAAGGTGCTTGTGCATTTCACACGCTTGCTCACATCGCCCAATGAGAGTTCAAGAATTTCTTCCATCGTGGACTAGTTTCAATAAAGTTAATGGACCCATTGGCCTAAAGTGTACACTGCATGGTACCATTTGTGTCTCGTACGAAGAGGTAGCGTTTTAGGTGAATCACATATTTTTCGCTGTCCGCCGAGTAGCACCAAAGGAGGATGGACAATTGCAGTCAGCTGTACAGACTCCACTGAAGTTATCTCAGCCTGATTCTAAGGACAGTTGTGGCAGGGTCAACTAAATTTGCCATAGGGCAGCAACAGCTGCAGCTGACCTGAAGGTGCCGGTCAGCCCAACGCTGTTAGCCTCCTCCTCTGTTCTTTTATCCTGTTGCCGAGGTAGTCCTGTTGAGTAGTGAAAAGAGAAAGTTTGTTTTTGCCATTAAAGGTTGGTATTTCAGGAGCTCCGGGACTGTCACTCTCTCCTGAAAGGCTATGGCACAGTGACCACCATCGTGGTCCAGAAGGGTGCTGATATGCAGGTATATGCATTTTGTTCACAAGTAGCACCTAGAAAGGGGTCATCCAAGGAGTGAAGTTCAAAGAATTGATTCCTGTTCCTGGGCAGCTGCAGCTGCAAAATAAGCTGACCAGCGCACCTGCACTTGCCGTAGCAGCTTGCTCCACTGCTGTTGTGTCCTCCTGTCGCTATTCCACTTTCATATTCATAATTATCCTGTCCTAGCCTATTGTGACCATGACGGGCAAATTAGTTGTTCAAACAAGCACTCCTCTTACACTCTTCTGATCTCCTATCAAGAAAAAGTCAATCCGTTACGCAACCGTGACGAATTGGAACCCAATTTGACTGTCGCCTGTCGTGAGAAGTAAAGACTGTAGTGATCCATCTACTCCCTCTGATTAATTGTAGGAGATGGACAGATGAAATCAATGTGAAGAGGCTGCGGGATTTTAACTCCTCTGCACCGTCAAAGTGTCAGAGACAGGACTTGACAAATTGGACAAGGACACGTTGACATGCTCACTGACCATTAACTGGTCAAGTCTTTGCTAGGTATGAAGAACAGCACCAGAGGTGCTCCGCTGGTTTCAGAAAAGAGCTGACCCGCCTGCCTTTGGCAGCAGCTGCTGGGTCAGCTGACCGTCAGCTCATTTCAGCTCCGCCCAATAACCATTTTTGTCTTCTTATCAGTCATCTCTAACTGACAGGTTTTGATGGATGGGTGTCCAGGCTACTCAGTGCGCGGGGTGGCCGTGAAATGCAAGGATGCTGCAAGGCTGAAGGGACAGCAGCAGAGCTCGACCAATATTATATGAAAATGACCAGCCGAGCTCCAACATTGTTAAAGGAAGACCGACGTGCGCAAAGGGATCTGGACAAAGGGTCACTGAGATGGAAAATCACCGCTTTGGCGCACCTGTGCTCACAAAAGTGCAGATGCACCTGCAATTTGAGTTCAATCTTGAACAGCTCATCAGAACCAGCCTGGAGTTCGCTCAACTACTTGACCTCCTGGTCGAGGGTCTATTTGACCCTAGCTGACCAGCGCGACGACCGTTAGTTACATGGTGATGGCAGTGGCTAACTACGGTGATCAGCACGGTGACCGCTGGCCACATGGTGATGGCAGCAGCTGACTACGCTGGCCAGCAAAATGACCGCCAGCTACATAGGGGTGGCAGCCGCTAGCTAGGCTGACCCATCTGATGACTGAGTACCGGCCGGTCTTGGGGTCAACCTCTGACAGAGGATCGTAACACAATGGGAGACTGAGCATGAAAGGGCTATTTAAAGAGGGAGGAGCCGTTTGGTGCCAAAAATAGGTGCAGAAGTTCAACTTTTTCTCATTCCAATTCCCAAAGGAGGACAGGACACAATAACTGAGACAGAGCTCTGCAGCAACTTCACTATAGATGGGACTAAACAGGCTCATTTATGGTTCATTGGGAATTTTACCGTGAAGAATTAATTTGGCAATTTTTATTCAAAAAGTGGCAGGCTCACGGGACAGAACAGGAGCCAACCCTTTCCTCTCTCCCTGCCTTTTCCTTGATTTGGTGGAGAGAGGGAGCAATGGCAGAAGTATGCGCGATCCAAAACAAGGAAATGTGAGAGTGTCAATAGACTAATACCATTTTTTTTGCTTAGGTTCTTGGCTCCACGTCTACGAGCTTGCTGCTTGAGCGAATGTCTCTCTCCGCCAGTGGAATCTTCTCTTGTGAGGTCTCCGTGGCCCCGTCCTTCTCCACTTGGGCAACGGAGAAGAGGCTCCGGGTGGCCAGAATGCCCGTCAGACACGCACCGCCTGAACTAACCGGATACAGGAGTAGGCACGTGATTAGACGCGAACTAATAATACAGGATGAACGAAAATAAGCGCGAATGTCCTGATTCACATTGCTTTGTTACAGCTTCCACTCGGATAAGGTCCAGGTCAAAACAAACCATTCAGTGACAACAACATTACTGTAGTTTAGAATGTTTACTCCCAATAGACTCAACGCTCAACAGAAGCGTCACCACGGCTGATAAGTCAACCACGTTATAAGCATGCTTTCAGTTCATCAACTTAGTTACCGCTTCTCTCCAGAAGAAGACAGCTGATTTTTTCTTAAATTGCAGCTGTCGATACTTCAATCCCTTCCTCAAGTAGACTCAAAAATTCGGGTCAGGGGGACCCTTTGAGCATTAAAAACAATTCGTGCCTATTTCCTCGCTTTCTGTGCAGTTGACGACGGCTATAGCGATCAAGTACGGGCAGAGACTTTTTAGCTTTTCGGATCCTTGTGCTCGTTGCGACCAATACCAAGACTAAAAAAACCACGGTTTTTTTGACGTTGTTGTTATTGAGCAAAAGGAAGAAAGAATTTTTCAGTCCTTTTCTGGGTGAGACGTTGTCCTATCACATCCTTGACAGCAAAGGCTCGTATAGTAATTAAAACAATCTAATTTTTTAGGCTTCTGAAGGAATTTTGCCTTTACTTTTGCAGGCATGTCAAAAAAGGGTTCAGCAATGCAAGAAAAACCCACACAACCAAACCTGTACTGCGTTTGCGTGTGTGCTTACACAACAGCACCAGGGCAGAACCGATTTCAATCATTGTACCGATGAATATCAAAACCACCTATTGTTACAGTAGCATCCGTCGGATTTTTACCACAGCTGAATAATTTTCTCTGGGACGTGGGGATCATGATAGCCGGCTGACTGCACGCTGTAAACAGTGATCGTTATATCCGTCATCCACTGTAGAAACATTTGATAGCACTCTCAGGTGCTCACGTAAGGTTGACAAAATTTCTAAATTCAGGTACCGCGTCGATGACACGATGGTCGCGACCTGCTCGGTCATGGGCGGTTGGCCCATGGCCAACCTCACCTGGTTTGTTAACGGGCGCCAAGTGAGCATACAACAGGTTTACTTTTCTTTAAGTATTCTTTAATCTATTACCTATTGTTACCAGGCCAATAACTATGGCGCACTCATCAGTGAGAAGATCACAACAGGCGGTGAATTGTCCAGCGTCCACCACGATCGCGTGAAGCAGAGCAAATTGGAGTTGAAGCTCGGTCAAGTCATAACTGACAACTTTTTCCGTCAAAGCCTTGGTGGCCAGACGCTCTTCGACCGCAGTCAGATCAACCTCAAAGTTCGCTGTCTCGCCACCGTCTTTGACCTCTACCACCGCTCGAACGAGGTCAGTGTCGAGATAGCTGCCGGCGAATGGCAGCGCGAAGAAGCTTTGGATCTTCTCACAGACACTCCAAGTGCTGGAAGGGAACAGAACAGTGATAAAGTGCCCACGGAAGCTTTCTCAACCAGCAAGAGTGATAGAAGAAGAGGCAGTGATGGAATCTTCTTTGTAACGGCGGCCTCGCTGTCGTTTCTGCAGGCACAATCTCTGTGTTAAATTTAAACTTGACATTAGCACTGTATGATTCAAGGGGACATCAAACGGAGGCCCCCTTTTCATATCAGCACAGGTGCAACACGAAAAAAGTCCACTTTGTATGAGATTATGACCTTCTTCCTCTTCATATCACTTCTTGTTGTCGTTTTTTTCTGGAAATGCGTCACACACACAAAGGAAATATAGCCAGACATACGTTATACGCCTTGAACGACACCTCCGGCCAAAAGCGGGCCTCAAGCTCGCACGATTACGCCGCTTGAGCGAGTGAGAACAAGCTGTGACATCACAAGAATCCCATCTTTATCTCTCTTATTGACTTTTTTGCCAGGACGCGTTGATCTTGGCGATAATTTTGCGCCAGAAATTTCTGCACATTCAAAGCGTCGTCGGACTTTGATGTGGAGTGCTTTACCAAGTTCTGTGCGTGCTTGCGCTAGTAGCATTGCAGATATTTTTCTAGTGCAAGTGAGCCCTTATGGGTTCAATCAGTGTGTTAAGAGCGATTCAGCCATGAATATGCTCTCTAAAGCAGGGGTTCAACCAACAACAACTGTGAAAGTGAGCAGGATTTACGTAAAATTTACATCCAGGATGTGCATTAGAACAGCTATAAGTGGAATTTGTGAGCTCAAGTGCTATCGATTTTCTTTGTCAGGAGCATAGCGTAACATGATTGCTCTCTTCACATTCGAGGAAAACTGGAGTCCATCTCTGTCAGGTTCGTGTCCACTCAGGCTCTCAGGAGGAAAAGCTTTATAAGTGTATAAGGGCTCAAGTAAAAGATGGCAGCTCTGGCGGGAGATCTGACCAAGCAAATCCTTGGTCAGAGTGATGCCGCCAAAGCCTTTCGACCCTGGTGGGACAACATGGAGGATGGGCTTATGTACGCTTTGGTCATCATGGGTGAGCATTCAGTAGGTGATTATGTGCACCAAATATACGACTTCTTTTGCCTTCAGGCATGGTGACCCTTCCAATGACGTTCTTGTCCGGAACCCCCCTGGATTGTACTGTTCATCCGTCCTTGTGGATCCTGGACACCGGCCGCAACCAGAGCGCTGCCATCACGATGGAGCTGAAGAATTTTATGGGAGAAGGAGTGGAAGACACAGATCTGGCCAGACAACTGGTAGTGTCACAGCAATGACTGGAGCGGTGGAACAAAACTCATCCACATTGCGTCTTTTTCCAGCCTCGCTATGCTCGATTCCTACGTTCGTACTCCAAAAAGTATTGCACCGAGATGCACGTATCCCCCTTTCTCCTCTACTTCCCCTTCAGCATGTTTCTCGTCCCCCTCGTGGTTGTCTTTGTAGAGAGGCTTTTCATCAGGTAATGGATTTTGGAGTAAGTGGTCAGATTGTACGAGACTTTACCGTTGCAGTTCTTTCAATTCTGACACCAAGATGGAGCAGTTCTGGACGCTCCTGCTCAAGAACTCCCTGGAGCGCGAGGATGTGGCAACCTTAGAACAGGCAAGCCCAATGATTATGGGAAAGAAGCCTTACTTCATTCTCCCGCCTGCCTTAAACACGTCCTCACAGGAGAACATTAAGAACTCCCACGAGATCGAGCAGGCGTTCCGCAACAGTAGCTCCGTGTATGATTCCTACTTCTTGCGCACGGTAGTCGAGTTGGCAGTCGCTGTCGGACTCTTCGCCTTCTACTGCGTCTTCAACTCCATCGATGGTATCGCCAACGCCCTATTCGACTGTGACGTGCACGGGATTCCCCATAAGTGCATAATACCCAATAGCAGATTCTTTTGGGTTAGTTGCTAGTCTAGGCTACATAAGTAATCCGATCGCGCTCTACTCACGTCTTGCAGGTGACCTACTTCTTGGCCCTGATACTGCTGGTCTTGTACATAGCGTGCACGGCGTACAACCTCCTGTGGTTACTCCATCCCCACGTTTCCCTCCTCAAGCGAATCCTCAGCGGGATGAAGCGGAGGTTATGCTGGACCTTCACGTAAAAGTCAGCCAAGGTTTAAATACTCATCTCTTTCAGATCTTCCTCGTCTGTGGACGCGTTGGACTGCGTCAGAGTGACGAACGTCAAGAGCAGGATTAAGAGGGATGCACCGGAGGTCAGGCTGGACATGTATTTCAGCGATAAGGGGAAAGACTTTGGGTAAGACTTGATTGGACAGGCATGATTTCTAATTTTTGGATTTTGGCCATGTGACCATGTCAGCCTCATTGGCCTCGTCCGCTTTCATGCAGCCTCATTGATCTCGTACTCTTTTATGCAGCCTCCTGATGAACCTTTTGGCAGAGACGGCAGGACTGGCTCATACTTTTCGCATCCTCGCCGTCTTTGACAAGCACTTCCAGCGCCAGTGGCGAGTCAGAAACGTCAAAGTCATCGTGGGGGAAGACTTCGAGACTGTCAGACACCCTCATCATGGCAGTGGTCATGAAGAATATGACGAGAAGTTGAAGGAAGGTATAAAGCAGCTGCGAACATGTGAACAAGCAGTTTTCCATTACTTGCACATGCAGACACGAGTAACGAGAAGTTCCGCTCCCTTTGGGTGCTGTGGAACGACGCCAGCATCGCGCCGTACATGGCGCGTGCCAACCGACGCGGCATTCTCGAATACACCGTGGACATCTCGCCCTGTGTGGAGGCACCGGTCAAATCCGTCCTCTACCACGACGTCCCAGAGTTGGCTTCATTCTCAGCTGGCAACCAAGACCAGGAAGTTCCCACTGCCACCAAGGCCTTACTGGAGGCCAGAGAGAGCATCTCATTTTACAGAAGACCAGAGAGGACCACAAAGAACTCTCAACGGCACCAAGTCAAATCTACTTACAAATACTCCACCAGGTTGGTAACTCGTCAAGGCCAATAAGAAATATCAATGTTCTTCGCTTGCTTTTCCAGGTTCGACGGCCTCTTGGACGGCACGGAGTACACGATCGCCTTGTCAACGGAACTCGATGGCAAGACCATCACCCAGGTTACCATGTTGGCTATGAAAGGATGTTCATCCAGTGGGAAAAGTGACAAAAGTGATAAGAAAGACGCAAAGTCATGACACGTGGACTCTACAAGCACATTTAGTTTACCTTATACCCGAGCGGTACGGTAAGGAATTGAATAGAAGATAGATTATTAAGCAATTTGGTCAAGTTAAGTGTTTAATTGTGTAGCTGAGCATGATTCCAAATATTCTTCAGTAAGACTGGGCGATACTCACCCTGTATCTTGTATCGACTCGGCAAGTTGAATATCGTATCGTGTATCGGCAAATACCATCAACTCACACTTGCTGACCGTAATCAAAACATAACTAAAAACTTTGCTCCTCTTCTTCTTCATTCTGACTTCTCGGTGAGTATTGTCGTGGACAAGTTTTTTGACCAAATGCGATACAAGACATGTGTTTTTATATCGTGTATCGACTCGTGTATCGTGATACAGCACAATCTTCTCTGACTTCAACGCGCTGGGTCAAATGACTTCATACGATTGCGGAAGAGGTGAAAAAGGCCCCTGTCGGCGAGCTTACTAGTGACTGTCTCTGTGGGGACGTTCAGCTCAATGTGTGCCTGAGTCCTCGGTGCAGGGCCCAGCCAGAAGTCATAAGGCACCAACCCAAAAAATAGGGTGCACGAAGCACCTTGGCAGTGCAGAATGTTTGCAATCATCAGAAAGGCTGGAATAATTGTTTGGGAATAAACATTGTGCACAATAGCCCCAAGAACCACAGGACAACCTTTGGTGATACACACAAGAATGTCCTGAGGGCTGCAGGAGACAGAAACAATAACCTCTTTGTAAAGCAGTTCCCATCTGCATTCAAAACCCTACTATGTCATCATGAACTTACAGCCAGGATATTGCAACGAAAGAAAAGTAGCTAATGTTCTGCGGTAGACCCTGGTTTATTTATGTCATAATTGGCAATTTTTGTCTTCGAATTTTATGAAAGATCGTCTAACCTAGCCTAAAACTATGTATTGTGAATTGGAAATAAGAATGGAGCTGGGAGCTGGTGTTTCTGACTTCCGAAATTTCTGCTGGATCAGATGCCAAAATTAGCACCTTTAAATCCGCTGACGTGATTTTCTTCTGAAGCAGCCCCAGGGGCATGGACATGACTGTTGTGATGCGTTCAACTTTATTCGGGTACAAAGGAAACGTACTTTATGAAAGAAATTAATCAAAAATTCCTATCGTAGATTCAAACATGATGACCAACATCGCCTATGTTCGGTTTGTTTGGTACACAGCTGCAGCGTGTTACTTTTTCTCGTTGGGTAGGACCACTGGTCTCAAGGAGTATTGAGTAATGATTAGGACACAGGATTAATAGTAAGGTGTATTATCATAAGGATAAACACTCAATAATCAAACTTTACTAATTCAAGTCAGAACCTCCAAGGCTGGGAGTGGGAGGTGAGGGTGGAGCTGGAATGGGTATACGAGATGTTTTTCCTTCCAGGGTCCAAGAGAGAGTGGTGGGGACTGCCCTCAGGTTTAATTCGAAAACTCAGGTACCTCAGGACACAGATACAACTAACCCTTTAGCCTTTTTGAATCAAATATTCTTTCCTCACATCCTTCCATCATCTGTTCTATATCTCCTCTACGTTTGCCAAACATCGCCATTTCATCAACACATAGAGTAATGTACTCGTATTCAGGGCGAACGTATCGACACGATCGCACACTAGGATATGCAAATCGAGCTGTGAAAAGATCACTCTATTACGATATCTGCAGTCAGGCCCTCTGTCTGCGAGAAGAAGAACTAATAACATAATGCATTGATGTACATAAAGTCAAAGCCCCATTTTATCAGGTGTTCCCGAGTACCAAGCTTTGACTGTACTCTATGTCTGGACATCATGTCGTCGCTACATGGGACCACGCAGCAGCTGCCACCGCCCCGACGCGTTAGGATAAGTCAGGTTAGGTTAGGTCAGGCTCATCCACAGATGTTCTCTCAAACGATTACCGAAGTCTCGCTGGCCAGGCCAGGGGAAAAGTAGGACCAAGAAGTCGCACATGCGCACTAATAGGTAGGCACCCTGATGACTGTAAGACATAAGATGTACATAATCTTAGCTTTTACGTTAAATACTTCATATACAGTCCTTGCCGTAAGTAAATGTGTCGGGCGTGACGAGACCTGAAACACATCAAAATTCCACCTCAACATGTTTCAGTACACACACTTCTGAAATTTGAAAATGAATTGAAAAAAAATGCCCAAGAAAAAGGAAGGTGCCATGTGAGAGAGGGGGTCAATAGCTTTCAGAAACCACCTTCCATGAAATC
>JAAUXU010181865.1_pt1 | contig 30461 bp, 31 predicted proteins | sample 7278151 | NCBI WGS metagenome assembly JAAUXU01 (sample SAMN14350113, study PRJNA611818) | marine sediment metagenome | isolation source: surface marine sediment (1.8m) | place: French Polynesia: Moorea | collected 2018-08 | reverse complement strand
GTGCCCAGATGACTGGATGTGTCCAGATGGCCGGATGTGTCCAGATAGCTGGATGTGCCCAGATAGCTGGATGTGTCCAGATGGCCGGATGTGTCCAGATAGCTGGATGTGTCCAGATAGCTGGATGTGTCCAGATAGCTGGATGTGTCCAGATAGCTGGATGTGCCCAGATAGCTGGATGTGTCCAGATAGCTGGATGTGTCCAGATAGCTGGATGTGCCCAGATAGCTGGATATCTTCTTCATCTATTTCTGCTGAGCGGATTCCTCTGCTTTTTGGCAACTTTCATGGATCATCTTGGTCATCGTCGTACTTCACCTTGTGCTCAAAGTATGCACACTTTCACTATTTCACGCCAATTCTGCATCTATGTCCCCTGCAATGTTGTTGCTCCCCGTGACTTTTCATTTTGACTTTCCTTGGTTTGTGGCTGGTCTTTTGTTTGTCACTGGTTCTGGTGCAAACGCCACTAGACCAAAATCTGTAGATAACTCCTTTCCCATTGTTGTATGCGATGGCAGGTTCTTCTGGCAACAGTTGACTTTCTCAAGCTGACATTTAACTTGCTTCTCGTTTTCATTTTCATGACAAAGGTTTAAGTACCTTTTTATGAGAATCACACGTTCTGCTGTGACTTCACGTCAAGGCAGCTGATGCCAGAGTCGCATGTAAAGACCAATCTCAGTGTCTTGAGTACCATTTATAAACTTACATTTAATACCAAGGAAGCTGAGCCTTTTGTGATGTCAACTTGCTGTCTTCACTGTTGAATGCGTCGAAACGACAGATTTTGGTCCACACAATGCATTGTACACTGCAGAGACGAACAAGGACGAAGTGTTGCCATCCATGTTGAAAATCTCATCGGTGATGTGCAGTTAGTTTTTAGTCCCACCTAGTATGACTTCCTTTCTACCTCGGCCAGGCCATGTTTCCGCCCGTGCTGCCCAACGCCCGTGGCCTGTCATATCACCACGACCCTGGCCGCCAGTCTGCCCCTGGTGGGGGCACGAAGAAGTCCGGGGTGGTGCAGCCGACCAAGGACAGGGACTACGTGGGGCTGTTGAAAGCCCTTCCCAACGCGCTCCACGAGCTCCTCAGCAACGCCACCTACATGCTTGTCAGCCTGGGGGCCACCATGGACGGATTCCTGTTGGCAGGTAGGCTGACCTTCAGACTCAACCCCTTCATTCATGTTGTTGCCTCAGCAGGCAGAAGAAGCACCTCTTCATTCACGCGTCAGCAAAGCAATCCTCTCTTCAGCCTGGCAACGACCGACCAATATTATCTTTCCCAAGTTAGGATGAGGCAAAAGATACCTCGAGGCGGTTGGAAACTAAGGCCTTGATCGATTGACAGAGGCCTTTGCTTCTTGTGCAGCCTTTCTCTAGTTCTCACTTATTTCTTACGTCACGGAGGTTTCTGCCCTTCCTCCTGGACGAATTGAAAGGCTGTTTTTTTTTAGGATATGACAAGCAAATTTCAGGTATAAAGTGCCTTAAAGTAGGGATTGTGGGATGACGGTGATTAATGTGCGCAGCGGTTTGCCTTTTTGCGTTTTGTTTGCTTTGCTAATTTTCTAAAGCCCCCAGAGTGGCTCAACCAACAGCTTTCACAAAAAAAATGATCCTCACTTTTGGGTGCTTCAACCTTTTGGGCCTTTGTGGCTGGTGTCACCTACTATGGGAATGAAACTTGGTGTCCCCTATTAACCGCAGTACAAATAATTTTTCCACGACCAAAGACACGGTCAAAGGATCGGCCTTAGTGGAAAATCCTATTTACTAATGTTCGTATTTTGGACCGAAAAGTATTTGGTAAAACTTTGTGGTCTCCTGACAAAGAATCAACTTTGCTTGGTGATCCCGTTTGCCTACTCAAAAACTATGTACTCGTATTGTATGCACTGACGGGAACTTCTCAGTTATCCCTAATGCTACGAGTTCTGTAACACTATGATAATTGTAGTAGTAGAGGAGTGCTTTAATCTAAGAGCTCTTTTAACTTTGTTGGACGTCTGAGGTGTCAGTTCAGCACAAATATTCTTCACTGAGCAGTGCACAGCCGATAAAAGACTCAGTTTTTTTTGAGATTGGCACTTTCGAGTTCCACGGTAGATCAAGTGTCAGTAAATTGAGCTCTGTTTCAGAGGAGCTTAAGATTTCAAGGAACAGAAACTTTGGCAAAGTGCTTCAGTGACCGAGAGCTAAAACTGAGCAACTGAGTGGTAAACTGGCAAGACTGAGACAAGAGGAAGCTTGTTGAGGAGCCACGGATCTTTTTAATTTTCATAGCAAACGTCAGGGTTGCTACATGGTGTAGTTGAGCATCTGAGCGGGTGCAAGAAAGACTGGTAACCCTGGCCTGTCCTTTCAATCCGTACAGGATGAGTCTTTGGGATTTTTCTTCCTGAGGAAAGCGGGCGGCCATTGAAAAACTTCTCAATCAGGTAGAATTTCGAATGGCATCTTCATTTTCTCGTGTGTTTCTCACTTAAGTCCTGGTTCAGCTCGATTTCTTTCCCACCGGGGACACCAGGGTTGACAGTTATGTCTTCTAGATTTGAGAAGATTTCCATCATTGGACACAATTCGGCCTCGGAACTTTTGTTTAGTGTTTGGCTCAATTTCAAGCACAGCTGTCACTAAAATAAGTAGCAGATGTGGCTTGGTCCTTGTGTGCCCTATTGTCTGTTTACTCTTTATGATGACAAAAAGCTGGCAACCCTGGTGGACACGAATCTTAGACAAAACGACTGTGTTTTGAGATCTGTTAGAGGCATTCAGTGTCAATGTCAGTTGTGTCAATGTTGTTTGCAGGGAATTTCCATCCGATTTATGAGCTATGTTGAGTGTTAGGAACTAGGCTGACGACTTGAGCTTGATTAATAATATGCTCTAGTGTTTTCAGGGCAGAAAAATCAACTCTGCAGTCTCTTCATAATCATCTAACGAAAGCTTATGTCAGTTGTCCATTGCACTAGCAGTCATTTCCCCTCCCCCACAGGCATGGCTGCTTTTCTTCCCAAGTACTTCGAGTCCCAGTTTTCCCTCAGCCCTGGCAACGCTGCTACTCTGGTGGGCACCCTAGTCGTCCCTGCTGGAGCAGGAGGAACTCTCATTGGCGGGTAAGTCCAGGTGGATCCAGTTGCACTCATCCCAACCCACTCACAGTCAACATTTCCGCACCTATCACAAGTCGGTCACTTCAAATGCAGTCATCAGATTGACTTTGATATAAGATTGTCATGTATGATTATCAGATTCCATCGCTGGAACCAGATGTGTTAGGCAATGTTGCACTTTTTGCTACCGAAGCTAAAGCCTTTGTGCAAAGACTACATTTTCCTCACTAAAGAAGGCTTTTTTTAAGGCCTTCTGTGAATCTCTCGATCTCTGTGCAGGCACGAAGAACTCTCCTGATTCTGTCATCTGAGTCCCTCTCATGTTGAACTTCTCCTTCCATTTCGTTTTGAGTCATTTTCCTGGATGCGCACTTTTCGTCACCCTTAGGGAGTCTTTTCATTTCTCTTTGCATCAGCAGAAAGCTTTGTCCATTTATAATAAAGCTCATCTACAGGGTGCGTCGTCAATTGGGGGTCACGCATGGGGATTGACTGCACTGCAGGTCTCAGTGTAGAGGCCTTTTGCACACTACAGGGTGGACAAAAGTGGTTTGCAACTCAATTCCAGGGGTGAAGAGGAACATTGCCAATATCAGTAGTCCACACTCGGTACACGCAAGAACAAATGGTACAGTGGAACCCTCGGATGCGAGCTTTGGATATAAGTAAAAACATCCAGCTTTTCTTCTTATTTCGTAAATGTTTCCCCACCCATAAGAGGACCAAAAATTGTGCTCCCCTCTCATAAGAGCAACATGGGGAAATTCGCTGAGGATTTTCTTCTCCTGCTTGGTCATTTTGAGTGAGTTCTAAAAGGTTTTGGCATCGTCACAACAAATCGAGAGCTTCAGCTGGTGCTGAATAAGCAAATTGTCACTATAGGACAAAGGCTGAATGTTGCTCAAAAAAAAAAGAAACGAATGAGAATTGTCAAGCAACATGACTAGAAGTTGCTTATTATGACTAAAAATACAATGAGCCAGTTTTTAGGAAACTGAAAAATTCTAGGGAATTTTGGGCTCCTCGTACATAAGAGCACCCTGAATGTCAGAGCTGACAATTCTGGCCCCAAGCAGAACTGCAACTTTAGGGGTATTTTATAACTCTTGTGTCTAATGATGAAAAGGTATTTTCTCCTCACCTTTTTGGGAGGGGACCTATAGTTTCAAAGCAAAATATGCCCCGAACTCAAAAATTGCATTAAAAAGTCGGAGGAGGACAGTGTCGACCTAGTGTATGATAAGGTACATGAGAGCTCAGAATATGTGCTAAAACAATGCTGTCACTCTTTTAAAGCACTTTATCTTAATTCATCGTGGAGATGTCTCTTGTTCCTGATCAACTGTCCAACTTTGAGTTACATAAAAAAAAGGCCAGTGCAGAAGGTCTCATCCAGGAAGCTCCTTTGACAGGCTCAGTTCTCGGCTTTGGACCCTGCAAAATATCCGTAACATATATTGCGAAATATCGCCAAAATGCCCAAAGTACTATATGACAGATGCCAATTTCTGTCTAGTTAAGTGGCACTTGGAGACAACCACTGTCATGCACACACAAAAAGCCAGAAGTTGTTCATGCCGTAAAAAGTACTTTCACTTTCTGAGTGAATTAAAAATTGATCTGTATTATGTTGCACTTTTAAGCCTTTTTTGCTGTTGCATTTGCAATTACCTCCAAAGAACTACGTCTGTGGCAGTTTTTTTTGACAGGCCGATCAAACAATATGTGCAATTAAATGATAAGTTTGGTGCTGACGGAAAATATCGTTAAATCTGTGCTTGCCCCCTTTAAGTTGGTGTTGACCTTGGTGCGTATACTTGGTCACTTTCACTGTTGTGGTACAGTAATCCCACTGTAAGCATGAGCTGCAAATCTCCCTGCAATCCTGCTTGTCCATACAGGGTGTGGGCTATGCAGATTCCCAGTGCCGTTCATTTTTCCCCCTGGAAAATGAGTGTCAGACTCCTCGTGGTCCACCCTGTACGTACGGACGTTGTACGCTGGTGCATTGTAAGTACTTCTTTCTTCATTTGCTGTTACAGTTATGCAGCCAAGCGCCTCCGCTTGACCAGGGCTGGGACGATCAAGATGTACATCTTGTGCCAATGCATCGTGCTTCCCCTCTACTTGGGCTTCGTCACCGCCACCTGCGACGGCGGCGACTTTGCTGGCGTCACCACCACGATGCTGGCGAATAACAGTCATTCTACCTCCGCCGGAGAAGGGCGCGACTTCGTCACTGGCGTCGGCGGCGGGATGTACGCCGACTGCAACGCCAACTGCGCCTGCGACAGGGGAGACTTCGACCCAGTCTGCGCGGGTGGCGTCACCTACTTCAGCGCCTGCTACGCGGGCTGCTCCGCTGTGACAGTGGGCAGCAGCGAGTTGTCCCAGAAGAAGAAGGTCTTCTCCGGCTGCACCTGCCTTCCCGACGAGACCGAGGGGCTGGCTGTGGAAGGCTTGTGTCCGCGAGCTCTAGACTGCGACTACAAGTTGTTCGCGGTCTTCCTCTTCCTGCAGGTGTTCTTCACCTTCGCCGCCACCATGCCCGGGCTCATGGCCAGTCTCCGGTGAGTTGAGTTGAAGGCAACCACGCAGAACGCCGTGGAAAAGCCCCTCATTGAAGCGTCTGTAACACATTCTAGATGTATTCTAGATAGAAGGAAGAACTCTTATTCTGTAGGGGTTTTTTTTGACAAGAAATTCACTGTCATTGATTCTCTTAAGCCTTTCATTAGCTAATCTTTCAGATAGTTGTTGAGGAAACTTTTAACTTTTCTGTCTCCGAATGCTTTTCTCTTTTAAGAAAGTTTTCTTTGTGAATCAGAAGATTCGTTAGCTTTGCTAATGCGGACAGATCTAACAAAAGTGGGCACAGTCGTGCATACTCATATACAACCCTTACAGCTGGGGATGAGCAGTGCTGGTAAATAAAGTTGACCTTTGCAATTGGCATATAAATAGGCAAAATATGCGCCGGGGGAAGGGGGAAATATGCATAAGTATACATTGAAAAATGGCCAAAAAGTGCACTTTACCAGGCTATATCGGATTCTGTGCACTTTTGACGTTGAGCTTCACATCATATGTACACTGGAGGTCAGTCAGAAGTTTATACACACATTGAGTGTATTATACACACAATGAATACATTGAGGAGGGAAAAAAACCAAGTCTAATCGTGACTCTCGTTCAGTGCCAGTAAAATGCAAATCTTGAAAGCTGATATTCAGACACTTATGACCTTGTTGAGTGCTGGCGTCAAAAGTGCTGACAGACGTTTCAGACAGGAGGAATAAACGTATTCAAGCAAAAAGCGAAGAGGTCAAAACTTTGCAGACAGAGTTTCTGCTACTCATGTGTTCATCCATCTGAGCAATGCAGCGCTTTCCCAAGGAGAAAAGCAGTGCGGTTGCTGCACTGCTTCGGTTCAATGGCTTAAGTGAACACAGTTAAAAGAAGAATATGTTGATTCCTCGCTCAGTTATATGGTCTTTGCGAAATCGTCACTCTGACTGAAAAATCCTCAGTGTGCAGGTTTTTGTTTCTCTCCAACGTGGAGTCGTCAGTGGCAATGCAGACTTCGATCGGGAAGTTGTGGCACGTGCTGATGGACTAAGCCGAGGCCTCGGGGGACTCCAACTTGGCGTTGAGTGCTTTGCAGGCCCTCTCTTCAACGCGTGTCCACATTTCTTGGCTCTGGCATTTTTCCTAAGAACGCAGGAGAAAAACACATTTGGCAAAAGTTTGAGCGGGCATCAAGTAAGTGCAACCTTTCTTGTTTTATGACAGGAGGTCACAGGATCGCTGCTAGCGGGTCTGGAGGTCCCTCAATGACATTTTCTGGCACTCGGTATTTCATTGCAAAGTGCCAAACTGAAGAATCTGGCACTTTGGCCGAGACGGCCAAGAAAATTTACGTCGTAGTTGACGAGACACCAGAGAGTCAAGCGATTCAAGTAGACCTGTCCAACAAATAAGTGGCAATGAGCAAAAATATGCAGAAAGAGGTCAACATCGACTGCAGTCGAGGTCGGCTTCAGTCAAGAGCCTCGATCAATACTAGTAGACTTTCTCCAGCTGACATCTTTTCCTACTTAGAAAACTGTGAAGTTAAAATTTAGCCTCATCCGATAATCAATTTGACTTCTTTGCCATTTTGTCAGACTTTTACACTAACTTTTTTACTTTTTTTTTAAAAAAAACAAAGCATTTATCGACAAATGTAGAAAGAGTCGGAGACTTTTTTGTGACGGGAAAAGTAAACATAGCGCACATGTATGTATAGGGCAAAAACCCGAATTATTATAGTAAAAAAAACAGCTTAAAAGCAGCTTTGGTGCCTAAAAGTAGACCTCAGCTGCACTCAGCACTTCCAATACAGTCAACTTTTTCTGCTGACGGAGGAGTTGGCTATATCGGAGGTCGACTGCATGCATTATAGGTAAGCCCTTTTATACCTCTACATGCATGAAATCTGCCCACCTTTGCTCATAATGGTACCTTGGGGACCATCCAAAAATGCCAGAATATCCGGTGTGTCTCAGGTTTTGGCATTATGGTAGGCTGAGAAGATGTATCTGTCTTGGACGCAGCGGCAGTTCTACTGCTGCGGAGTGGGTTAGTCACAATTTGGCACCGTCGAAATTGGCCGGAATTTTTGTTCTTCCCCTTAACGTCGAGACTGGAAACTTTCTTGCTGTCTGCACACTTGTCACTTGTCCCTGCTCTACTCCAAGTCCCCAATGTACAGGGTGTCACATCGATTCTGTCACACTTTGTGGCTCAATCATCAGTGCTGCTACCAAGCTGTATCTCGAGTCACCCGAGAGGTAGGAAGACCTTTGGTATCTATTGCCATGACATTACGAGGTTGCGTTGACAGCGACTGGAAAACTGCCCCGTTTGGAAATGCACCTCATTTCAAGACATCTCCTATCTGATTTGATGATTCCCTGATCAAAATGTGAGGCAATTTCATTGGCAGCTTTGGGAATGTCAGCAAAGGCTGTCCAATTTCGGGACTGATGTTGAAGCATTTAGCAGAAGATCATAGTAGTTCATCAATGACAATTCTGATGCAGATCTGCGTTATTCGTTTGTTATAAAGGATATTCCACTGTCACAGGTTTCTAATGACCTAAAATGAAGCTCTGTAGGAGAAAGCTGAAGAGACTCTGAAGTTGGACAGAATTTGTTGTAGTTGAACAGAGTTGAAGCGAAACGTTTATGTGAAAACCCTCCTGCCCAAATTATTAGGCTATGTCAAAAAATGAAAATTTTGGAATTTGACTGACGGCATCATAGGTTTGTTACCTAAAGCGTAGTGGTGAAGATGTAGTCAAGTGGTTTTGCAAAAAAAAGTTCATGGAGACCCCTCCATGGCAATAAGTTCAGTACATAACCAGGTGCTCAGATTTTGACAGCCCTGTGACAAAGCTGTCAGCACTTTGTTTTTAGTTGCATTTGACTACAGTGCTTCAGTTTGGCATCTAGAAAGTAACTAAGCAGGCCCACATCAGATTTGTACGTTGACCTAACACCCTTGTGTCTAAAATACTTTAGAGGCAGAGAGGGGACCCAAAAAGTCATCTTTTTTTCATTCCACTTCACCAGAAGGACTGCAAGTGGATTCTGGCAACAAATCTGGGATGCCACTAGAGATAAAAAAAATGACCTAGCCTACTAAGTATGTAGTTGTGACATTGATGATATTTTGTTCCACCACCTTTTTTCATAGCTGACATTAGTTTCACTTCTTGTAGAACTCTAAATAATCTAGGCAGCCACTGGATAGGGCTCATGAGGTGCTCTGGTTATGACTCACCTGGTGCAGTCTGATCCAATGATGGCAAACAACTTGTTCTACTGGCGAATTCTTCATTTTGGAAGCAGATCAATCACCTCTAGCTAAGTCAAAGTTTGAGCTGCTCTCAGGCACCTGAAGTTACTTTTATCAGACGAGCCAAGAGCAGCTCCAACCTGAGTTAGATTGATCACAGACCACGTCCATGCTGTTCAGTTTGGATTTCAGTGTCGTCCTGTCGGGAAAGCAGCGATTTTGTTTGGACTGAATGTTGAGATTAATCCGAAATGTTTGCCTTAGAACCACTCCTACTCGCACCTGGGCTTGTGGGGCTCCCTCCTTTGTTGCCTTTGTCCCCTGACTTTTGCAATGACTTCAAACTTCATCGTTTCCCTACTCTCTCCTGGTACTAATCTGGATGAAGTTGAACAAGTTCTTGATCCATGTGAACGACCCTGTCTCTCTCCTCACTCTTTTCTCTCTTCTGGGCGACATCGACTCCACATGCTTGTGGTAGGGAAATAATGCCTCTAAGAGTGAGCTTTTTTTCCGTTTTAGGTCAGTGGAGCCCTCGCAGAGGTCGCTGTCGTTGGGCCTGCAGACGATCCTGCTCCGCGGGCTGGGCACGATCCCGGGCCCCATCATCTTCGGTTACCTCATGGACCAGACGTGTCTGCTGTGGCGGAACGAAGAGTGCTCCACGTCCGACTCCTCTGGGAGTTGTCTGGTCTATGACAACTGGTCCATGAACGTGTACGTGCTGGCCGTGGTGACCACCTGGAGACTGGTCGGCGCGGTCTTCTTCGCGGTGGCGCTCTACTTCAACAGAACTTGCAACGTCAAGGACGAGAGTGAAGACGCTGTGGTGGACAAGTGCTGACCGTCTCCATCCAGTATCTGTTGTACTTACGCAAGAAGCTACGTTCGTCGTACATGAGCATTAAGACATAGTTCCTGAGAATATATGAAGCCATTTCGGCGGCCAAATTACACAGTAGATAGAAAGGCAACAAATAAAAACTTCCATCCACGTGAATGCATAATAGTGCCAGTGGAGAAACTCCTGCTTTCTCTTCTCTTAACCCTTTTCATTCTCGTCGACCAAGTGAGAGAGGAATGAAGCCTCGTGAGCCTCTGGGACGCGAAATAGGTGAACCTGACGAGGCTGTTGAGCCCCATCAGATCGTCCGCGGACATTCAGTGGCAGACGGCGTCGTTAAATCGAGATTCGACTGACAATGTGGACGGGTGTTTCACATGAAATGGGGATTCAGCTCAAGTGCTGACGACTCCGAACCCAGAAGTTTCTGAAACTTCGCACCGACCAAATGCACTCTTTTGATGAACAAAGACATGGAGACAAATGACGTCGACACAGGCGATGACAGAGACACGCATCCAGCCTGCGAGTCAGCGCAGTTGCACTGCAGAAGGAGCTCTGGGGCTCTGATAAGGGTGCCATTTTTCTCGAGTCACTGAAAAGCTCTGTTTTAGAGGCAACGTTTTAACTTAAGGGAGAGTTTTAGATCTTTTTTTTTTTTAGATTTTTCTTGCTTTCGAGTCCCGACGTACAGTAAGATAATGGTCCTTACTTGTGTAGCGGGAGAAAAAGAAGAGTCACTTAGGTGACTTTATTGATTGTAAACTGCCAGGGTTCCCCCCCCGCCAGGGTTCCCCCCCCGCCAGGGTTCCCCCCCCGCCAGGGTTCCCCCCCCCGCCAGGGTTCCCAACTGACACTCCCACGAGGTGGGCAAATCAGTGTGAACAAGGAGATGTAGGAGGAGGGATGCGTAACTATAAGCAAGCCATTGCAACTGGAGAACCCTCGAATAATCTTTGACTCTTCTTTAGTGGGTTCCCTTGTACAGTGGCATCCAATAACAGCGAGGCCGTCACGTGGCTGCAGGAAAGCTTATCTTTCCTCCCTTCTAACAGATGCTTACATTGAAGTTTCCAGACCATTGGAATGGGGGATGATGTAACCCAAAATAACTGCCTGAGTGCTCGGTCACTTCCCCCAGTCCTTGACCCGGATGTCCAGCATCGAGAACACCAGAAGAAAGCAGCAGACTGGAGGTAATACTCATTTAGCTACAGTGCAGTCCTGCAAGTCGGTCTCACCTGTGTCTCGGTGTGTAGCAAGTCAACGGCGGGTTGATTGAAGCAACAAACAGATGCATGTCTCAAGGGACACTTGGATGGCCTTGATGGCAACGCTGATTTGTGTTGACGTTGGCCATTCCATCATATACTGAGCTTGCTCACAATTTCGTGCACTTTATCAATCTTCGAGCAGCCTTGGCCACATATACAGAAACAGTGCTTTCGAAGTTCTTGACGCACTCTGTCTCTGTACGTACTCTGTCTTTACTCTATTAAATATACAACTAATTTAAAGAGGGCTCGAGCTGATATTGTTCAAAGTCTCCGTAGACCAGAGATGTACTGCAAGTGGTACCAGTTCAGTGGTATTGACAACCTTCAGACCATCGCCATCCTCAACATCTTTTCAAACTGATGATAATGGGGCGAAGGGAGAACAAAGGTGAAGAAGCAGTCACTGTCTGATAAGGTTACATGTTGATTAAAAGAGAAGCCACTCCTATTAGTATACGTCTGTTAGGCCTTGAAGGAACCTACAAAATGTCTTACTTTGACAGTTCCATTAAGCTTTCTTTCTTTCTTTCTCTTCTGCCCTTTGAAGAGCGTGCACGCCCGTACTTGATACAGTGGACGTCGCATATGAGAGACAAAACTGCCCATGACACAACAGGATGCTGTCAGGTCAGTCTGGGGAGAAATTGATTCATCACTGAGCTGAATTACAGATTGAGAGGGATGTCTATCAACTGCTTCAAAGACTTATTCAGGGGTCTTTGTCCAACTCAATCAGCTTTGACAAGAACGACCCCTGCAAAACACTGCTGGCAAACAGCTTTTACTTAATAGTACAACTAAGTAATTCTAAAAAGAAGTGATGCTAGTTCACTTGGTCCACGGTGACGTCATCCATTCCCTGCCGAGATCTGGTCTACGCAAGGATTTCTCACTTGTCAGAAGCAGTTGTCCGTTGTTGATCCATACCTTATTGGACCAAGGGATGGCAACACCAAGCTTATATTTTGTTACTGTTTCTTGTACCATTTGGGCAGTTTTCGTGAGGTTTTAGCGGGGTATTTTGCTTTAATTTTATCATCATCTTCGTGCAGGCCCAACTGCTGCCTGTCCCATCTGTAGGAGGTGCCCGAGAAGTCGTCCTCGTCGCGCATCTGTCTGTAATAGCTGGTGAAATGTTTGGAGGCTTCTTTTTTTTTTTGGAAGCAGCACCCTCAAATTGGGCGGGAAGTTTGAATCCTGTCATCGTATTTTATTTTTGAAAAATTTAAGCTACTTTTGAATGAAGCCCTAACTTTTCTGCATCGGGAAGGGCTACTGAGGAACGCTCGTTGTCAAAACGATCCTCAGAGGATCAAGTTTTTTGTTTGTTTCCGAATTTTGGACAATCAGAAATTATACCACAGGTTTCAGCATTGCCCAAAATCTTTCTTTTTGTGTGCGACTTTTTTTTCCTCGAATCTTAGTGCGAAACGATCGTTTTTGTCATCCACTCCGAAACTCCTGCATGACGTTTTCCATGCTTGCTGACTCCATTGATCCAATTAAGTTATTCTATAAATTTAATCTTCTGACTTGTCTGTCCCCCTGTTATCGGGAGAAGTTTTGCGCTGCATTGGAAAAGCTAAGAGATAGTGAACATTGGTCTGATCTTCAAAATTTCCCAAATGGCCTAAAACTTGATACCCTGGGAATTCTCTTACGTACCAGTTCAGGCTTGTAGACATTGGATGGATCCTGGATGGATCCCGGGTGGATCCTGGATGGATCCCGGGTGAATCCTGGATGGATCCCGGGTGGATCCTGGATGGATCTTGCTTGATCTGACTTGTCAACATTGGATGGATCTTGACCTGACTGACTGAATGCTGATTGCTCAGGCTGGATGAGACCTACAAACACATTACTGGGCTCACTTGAAAAAAATCTTGAGAATATTCCTGAGCAAAAGAACTTTTATTATTGACAACGCAGGTGACCAGGCCAGAGTCAACATTGGCATGTCACCCTGGCAGTCGGGCAGCTCGAGGCACCCGTGGCCCGGTTGGTCATGCAAATAGATTGATGTGGACATGTTCGTGTCTGGAAATTCTCTCCTTGACGACCCACCTTATTCCTTTATTTACGAAAGGTTAAAAATTCATCACTCCTCGGCAGTGATGACCTGCTCCAAGCCACTACAGAGGCTGGCACTGACCTTCTTGACATACTCATTGTCTTTACGATCCTTTCCCTTGGCCTAAAAACATACGATACCTAAGCAAGACAAGCAAAGAACTTGTAGCATCATAAAAGAGTTCGGCCATTGAGATCAAGAGCGAGGGTCAACAATCTGGAAAGGCTACTTTCGACCTAAAAGACTGTACTCGAAGGGTTTTAAGTGTTGCTGAAGGTGTAATTCTCACATTCTCATGATCATGACAGACACATGCTACGAATCAGACAATCCTTCGACACGAACAGCGCTCAGGCAAAGCCTTTCTGACTGACTTCATGGTGTCCACAAGCATTAGTCCGTCCGTCCAAGATGGGGTCCGAGGGTCCTCGCTATTTCGGATGTAGCACTTATCACTTCTAATCGGTGGCACGTCCGAGAGCAGGTCCAATCAGTCCTTCCAGAAGTACAGCAGCCCAAAGCAACCGCCCAATCAAAAAGATCATGCACATACAGTACTAGCCACACATACGGTCAGGATCGTGGAGACACTCGGCGTCCTTGTTTCGCGTAGGCGTCCAAAACACGTTGGCACAATGTCAGGATGACTCTTGGCATGCAATCCAGAAGGTTGAAGTCCGGACTTGATGCTCTTTTTCACCAAAGGACCATCCATTTTGCTCCATTGAGCCGTTATGGACCGGTGCACCATCCTGCTGGACAATGCGGCTTCCTCCTGGTGGATCCTTGGACGAGCTGTCAACGACCATTGGGGGAGCGACCGTGCCCATCATTTCCCCCCCAATGCCCAAGAACACAAAGCTGGCGCAGATCAACGAAATGCCGAGTTTCTGGTGCTGAGTCCACCTTCCCTTGACACCACATCAGCTGGTCAGTGCGCCGAGATTAAAGAAGATTTTGGCATTTTCTTCTTTGTTCGTCAATAAACGACATTTGCTGGGTAACAGACTGAGGACTACTTAACAATGTGGAGTTGACACCATGGATCATCCGAAATTGTCAGTATTACTGTACTGTGTCTCCTGCCGCAACAACAGATCTTCAGCCGCAGCATTTACTCAACGCCATCAACGTCAGAAAACGTGCCTGTTCTACCAATACCTGCACCAATCTGCTGCTGCTTGTCTTTTTCCCCACGTGGTTGCCTCGGAGGAGATGGAAGTTAGATGGAAGAAGATTGAGGAGACCGAAGTTTTCCGGCTACTTTGTCGTATCAGTGCGCAGCAGGTAGATGGTGTCGATCGACTGCTTTCCCCGGAAGATGTAGGCATGCATTGGCCTCGGCAGGACGTCACCATACTCAAAAGAATGCAGCAAGTTCCTGGGAGGCCCAAAGTGGACAGAGCAGCTTACATTGTAACGACGATCTTGCGCATGTGCTACCATCAATGCGCCAGCTGACTGTAACGTACGTGTCGCTGTACTGGGTGGCTCAGTAGAGCAGAGTGTGAGAGTAACTCAGCCAGAGTGACCCAGAGTAACTCGGATGGTAGCGATGGGTGAGGAGACATCGGTATCGATGCAGCAAAGTCTGAGTTCAGACATAGTGTATTTCTGTACAGTGTTTATACACAGTTGGAAGGCCAAGTGTATCTTGGTCAGGTTTCTGCAACAGTCTAGACACAATTACACTGTCTGCTTCCTCATGTCCATGACCTTACACACGTAGACAAAGCAGCACGCTACACTGACGAAAATAGTAATATCAATATGTGATAACTGACATTGACGGAGGTCTCAGTCATGGTCATGGAGAGGCTCGTCATGACTCCCAAAATCATTGACATGATAAATATTGCGTTATTGACGCAAGTCATCGCTTCTCAGTTTTACCAGGAGAAATGTCACTCAATAACTAAAATCTAATAACTCAACTGACATTTACAGAGGTACACATCTGCATCAACTCCACTCATAGGCTGAGTGTGTACTTTGAAACCTGGAAATCTTAAGCTTATGACCTAATGCCAACTTAATCTTTCCTCCCGAAAAAAAAAAGTTAGTGAGTATCGATATGAGCACAAGTCTTGCGCACTCACACGTCACAACACGCACGAACAGTCTAGTTACTCTTCAGCCCAAGTCAAAGCGTTGTGACTTAATTGCTGAGGCACTTGCAACTGGCAGCCTCGCACCCCTTGATGCAGTTGCATTGTAGCAACCCTGACTTGAACTTGCCAATACGCGCATTGACAGCAATGGATATGACGTATGCGAAGGCTATCGAGTAGGCTAGGTCTAAAATTGGAATTCCCCGTGGATGTCCAAAACTTGTCACCACAAACCATTTGAAGACTTTGTCGTCAAATGAAAGGTGAAAACAAGGAGTTTGAGCAATGCCCCAAATGCATTTAAAGTCGCATAATACTGTGAAATAAGTTGTAACTGTTTTTCTTCAGTACTGGCTGTAAAATATTTTTCTGACCAACTGGAGCAGGTCAGCATTTTGGTGAGTGATTTTCACCCAGTTTGGCAGCTTCTGACAGACACCAGAGACAGAAATCTACTTTCACTGCAAATTTACTACAGTAGCTTAGTACATAAATTTAAAATCAAGTTTGGTAGAGGTAAAGACAATTTTTTTTTCCAAAGTCTTTGACGACATCTTCATCATTTGAGCCCATGTAAGAAACCCCAGCTGCCGTCAGTGAATTTCCAAAGTTGACCCCTTTTCGACCTAGCCTATTAAAGAGTTTTTCTGCCTCATGAGCTCAGAGACACATGTTTTGTAGGGCTTACACAGCTTACGTAATGAGCATCTAGCTGAGGGGAGTTACTGTTGGTCCACCCTGTATCCAGTCGGTTCTGACGCAATTCAAAAGAACGGGTGAGCACTCAATTAATCACCAGAATTAGTGGCATATCTCCAATGTAGCGCCAGATTTTCTGTCCACTCTTTGTCTGGGCTTTTTGTATACTTCCTGTGTAGCTTCAAGGCCTTTTATGGACTTCACAAAGCCCTTCAAACATTCACTTCCCAACGAATGCTGATTGAAGCACGACTTAAATTGGGGTCTTTAACCCTGACAACGTTTGCGACCTTTAGAGTAGAACAAATAGATCCCACTCTGCTGTGTTTACTTTACTCGTAAGTGAAGTCATTGAGCAACGCAGCCAACGTTTTACAGTGTATCGTACAAAAAACCCTGACAATATTTATGGCTCGACCCGAAGTACACGAATGAGCTTCTTTGTATGCGTGTCCACATGCAACTTACGGTCATGGCCAGTTGCAGCACTCATTGATGCCCAAAACCCAAGGGAGCCACTGGAGAACAGGCTGAAGTCTTTGGAAGAGCTTTGGAGAGGCCACAGGCTGGACCTGCCAAAGTGTGACAAGGTGAGCACACTTTGACTCGGTCAGTAACAGGCAGACATGCCAGACATACACGAACTTGACCTTGGAGGGCGTCTGGAAGCTGACAAACACAGGCTTGGCGGCAAACACTTGATGCTTTGATGCTGCTCACAAAGGTGCCGCGATTTCAATGCAGATTCAGTGCCAAATTGAGGCATTTGTGACCAATCAACTGACCAGGACTAAATGCATCGAGAGTACATAGCAGAAGTATCGGATGCTGTGTCGAGTATCGCCCAGTCTGGGGTCTGCCCAAGCCAAAAGTATCGTTGTGCGATGCTCGTTTGAAAAAGTATCGCCTCTGAAACTATCGATGGAACTGACAATAGGAGCTTTTAGAGCCTCGGATGGGCTGGCTAATGGGTGGGCTGGTGTTCGGCTCTCCAGTGGCAATCGGGGACGTGCGAAACCGCACCCCGAACCGTTGACCTTGACTTCTATAGCCTAGTACAGCTCCGATGCAGTGTGATCCGTACGCTTTCTGTCAGCAACTTCCTCACTGCGGTGAGCAGATCAGTGAAGCTCGGCTTGCACTGAAGCTAAATATTGTTCTGCGCTCGCAGATTCCCCTTCACACTGCCTCAACTCTTTGACAGTCGTCATAGCGTGATCAGTTGGTGTTACTACAATAACTTCAGGTCTCCACTTCTACTAGCCGTGGTTCTCTCTATGGAACATTTCACTCGTGCCACCTGGGTTTCTACAGTTCTGCCTATGAACAGTGAATTTCACTTTGTGATGAAATTGAAAAAGTTCGGGCAATCTGAACATAAATCTGTCAATGCAGAACAATTTGCCTGATATTCAGCTTCCGTTCAAGCCATATTTTACTGATCTGAAGCGTAGAAGTTGCTAGGGAAAAAGACGTTTCCGTTTTTTGGACCACCCGGTGTCTGTACTATTGCTATAGCACAGTTATTCCTCAGTTAACGAACAATGCTTGTTACGAGAGCGTTCTTGAGGTGAAAACTCGCCATGCGAGCTCAACGCTACTCGGGAACAGAATTAGCTTGCAATTTCAGCCGCTTGAATGAGTTCCTCATCGAGTTTGAGCTGTAGCAGTCAAAACCCCACATTTCGGTTGGGTCAAGGACTCCATCGAGTGCGTCTTTGCCAGGATTGATGTCTCGATGGAGGAGGGAGGAGACTAAATTTTCATGTCCATTATATAATAGTGCAAACAAAATTTCTCTTTAGTTATTCCTAAACAATCTTCAGGACATTGTTTCCAGGCTTACATCGCTGATACTCGCACTTCACCACAGCAAATGTGCCATCCCAAATGAAGAACTATGACATAATAAGGTGGATTTCAACATTTGGCGGGGGGAGGGGGGGGGGGAAGCAGAGCGATATTGTTCATAAATTGCGCTCTTCTGGAGGAAACTAGCACAATATTCCATAAGGCTGGGCGATACTCGTATCGGTATCGGCAAATGCCATCAACTCACGCTTGCTGACCATAAGCAAAGCAGAACAAGAAACTGGGAAAAACAGACCTGCTTTGCTTCTTCATTCTGACTTCTCAGTGAGCATTGTCGTGGACAGGTTTTTTGACCAAATGCGATACAAGATATCTGTTTTGATATCGTGTATCGACTCGTCAAGAAATTTGGCATATCGCCCAGCCTTGATATTTCATGCACAGTTCACTTCTGACACTGGTTTGGAGAAGCAATTTCTTTTTTTACCCTTGCGTTTGCCCTGTTCTCGAGAATGAGGTGATTCAGTTCAGCCAAGCGAAAATCATCTGGAAGCGAGGACATCCGATTGATCCTCATTTAGCTCTGACTCGAACAGATTGGCTTGGGAAATCCAGAAAAGGCACGTCTGGGTTCGAGACGCGGAAGAGCAGCAATGCAGTGGGAGCTGCTGCACTCAGGAGCCAAGTAAACATGTCCACAGATACAATACTTTTCAATGCTTTGCTCCATTCTATGAGTTCCTCCCATGAGCAGGAGTGCAGTCAATCACAACCAAATGTTGCCTCACTGTGAAGCCTTCACTTTGATCCACGGCATCTTATGTTGTTCGGAGGCAGGGGTGTGAGGGACAACATAAGGCCAAGAAGCAACATGAGGAAAATAAAGCCCAACAACAATTCCATTTGTAAGTGATCGCCAGATTTTTTCTTTCAAGGCAGCTGTAGCGGGACAGAGCGGCACAGCGCAGCTCTGTGCAGACCAGTGCAAAAAATTGGGATGTATAGTATATTCTTGACCCCAGTCGAGGATGTATGGTACACTCTGGACCCTGGTATATACTTAGCCCCACACTCAAACTGGGATGCCTGGTGCACTCTTGATGGGTCCAACACCTCAGTTTCCAAACTGGGAAATATTCTATATGTCCCGATTTCAGCAAGAGTGAAGTGTACTTGCCCTTTTGGAGAACACAATGTGTTGTTTTTTCTTAATGCCGCATTGATTGCTGGCATTTCGCAGTCATCCTTGGCTGGTGCACATCAATCCTTGTCTTTGTCCTTGGATCACCACCGCCTTGCCCAATGATGAAGTAGCTGCAGCCACTGCAGCAATATCTTTCCTGCCAAAAAAGTAGCCTTCCATTGTTTTCTCCATTTCCTCGACAGCAGTGAAGGCGCTAAATGTCCGCTGACGATTTTGCCTCATTGTGCTCGTGACCTTGAGCAACTGACCGTGGTTCAAGGTCAAGGTCCATGACAAGCTTGATTGTCACAAGGCTTGTCCATCTCAAAAGCCATTGGGAGTAATCCAGGACCATGCCAAAGTGGCCTTCCACGGATGAACTTTTTGGAAAAAGAGTCATCAGCACTGAAGTTGACTGTCTTGGGAGCATTTTTTTCTCCTCCCGAGGACTTTGGCCATTCTTGTCCAACCGTTGGTGATCAGTGAAATGGATTCTGGGCCAGACTTGGTCAAATCGACTTCTGGACACGGTGTCAGTGACGAACTTGACGTGAAAGTCTGGTCGGCTTGACCAGCAACGTCCTCTTCATGGCAATGGATTATGTGGGGAAGAATTTCATTACTTACGACCGTTGGTTGTCCGCGCTTCCTCCGGGCTTTTGTTGTGTGTCGTGAGTTGTGGAGAGGGAGGAGAAAGGATGCCCAAGAGTGGAAAAAGCGTCAGTTGCTTGAAGCCTCCGCAAAAGGGCGGCCCATACATACCGCCAGAGGGGCCCAAACAATCACTGTGTAGTGCTGTGCATTCAGTAGGCAAAACCATGTTCGACTTCTGCTTGTTTTCTTCTTCTGCCCCCCCCCTCCCTTAAAGCTGACCGGCACTTTGCATAGGCCTTTTTTGCCAGACGTGTAAAAGTGGCATATTTTTAGATTAGAAAGAGATTTTTAGATATATTTTTTCACTTTTGCCGCAGTGCGCGACACCATCGAGGGGCAAAATTGCTAGAATTTTTCAGATGTGCAAAATTTTCACCAGAAATCGATGTAACTTTTAGTCTTTCCAGACTGTCTGCACTTACCAGTAAAAATACTGAGATGATAACATATTCAGCACTATAGAGTTTGTGTGGGCTATTGTTAAGGGTGAGGTTGGCCATCAGTCAACAGACAGAACAGCATTTGTGTTCCATCAAGATGCTATTAATCCATGCCAGTCAAGGTTGCATCACAAAGGCATTTGGAAACTTTGCATAATGCCCGTGGCGGAGGTGGAAAGAAATGAAGCCAAGGATGAATGCAGTGAGAGTGAGGGCAAGAAACTGAGAGAAGTACGTGCCGATTTTTTTGGACAATTTTCGCGTAAAAACCGAAAAAAAGGGAAAATACGGTGATAGGGTTCTTCTTCCTCCACATAGGAATCATTGCCACAACCATGGCTTCTTCTCCCGCGGGCAGCTCAGCGCGGTCCAAGTCGTTAGCCCCACTTGAATGAACTCAACATCCTCGATGCATTGGAACGTCTGGTCCGGTTGGTGAAAGAGGCCTTCCGGCAGCTACCTTGCATCAGGCTGCAAGACCAGGTGTACCAGCGGCCTTGGCCTCTCCAGCATGGTCATCCCTGCTCTGGACAAGGATCCATTCCCATCCATTCGGCGAGCAGCTCTTCTATCAGAACACATCTGTCACTGCACGGTCATGGTTGAGGAGAATCCACCCCCGTTCAAGAATGAAATTGACCCTTGCAGCATGAATTTCATGTGTTCCCTCCAGCAAGAGGATATACAGCATCTTTCATGCTCTAAAGTCTCTGTATCGATCATTACACAGACCTTGGAAGAAGTTCAGTCAGATCCAATTTTGCTATGTCCGTCTCACCGTCCTGGTCCAAGTCATGTACAGACGGTAACCTGAGACTAATGGGGTTGCAGGGACATATTTTTAGTCCTCTCTTGATAATTGCCTGACTTGCAGTCCCTTTCCAAGCCATGTATGTCCTGCTTCCGTGTGATAGAAGTAACCCAAAAAAAGACATGACGTAGGAAAAACTCACGATCTCTGCAGGACTTTTTTTTCCTTTGAAGTCAAGTACCTGGGGATGCAGGTTACGTGGTCTCGGGCTGGAGGGATCGAGCATATTTCCCCCTGACATGCCAGCAATGCTTCTCAGCTCTCTTGCTTGGAGGAGAGCTGCAGAAAGACCTTGGACATCTGCATGATCAAGTGGCCCCCCTCATCAGCCAGCAACAGGTTGCCATTGACAAGGCTGCTTCTTCACGAGAGTCTTCATGAAGGCATCCACAGGTGCTGCATTCTCAGCCTCAACTGCACCAAGACCGTCAACAAGTTCTCCATTCCTGAAGAACAGTGACATCAGGCAAAAGTATGAGGCAACGGTGACATCAGACCAAGCTACAACCTCAACCAGGTAACTGAATCTTGTGGTTTTAGGAAAAAGTTGCAACTAGAATTGTCTGTCAGCATAATCCAAGAAATACAGCTGCATTGTAGCAAAAAGTAGTTTTGTAAACTTACCTTCTTTTTCGACCTTGTTCTTTTTTGTCACGTCGAGTTTGCCAAGATCCTTGCCTTAGTCGTGATCAGCGTTTTCGACAGAAAGCTAATTCTGGACTCTGGAATTCTGGTCGCACCGAGTATAGCAAAGTGTCTGGAGGAGTCTCGAGACCATGAAGCCGTAAAAAGAGGTGGTTTTGGGGGGGTCAGACGAAGAGTCCGACAACTTCTACCTTTGTTTTCATCAGGGTTGCCATGTCGTGGCTCAGCAGCTCTGACAGGGTTGTAAAGCAAAATCAGCCGGACAGAAAGTAATGTGAACTTTTCTTTCCAGATGGACCGTTTCAAATTGGCCAGATTTCCCTAACGTGGCCAAAAATACATTTCGTTGGACCCAAAGTCAGGTTGTTCATTAAAAAATGAAAAAAAAAGTCTAAAAAAAAGGGTGAAAAATGAAAATCCTAGGTCTGCCACCGGAAGAATGAAGGGATCAAAATCGTGCGACATCACTACTGTCGAGTTGCATTGGTGCTAATTGCGACGAGTCCTCCTGTGGGGTACTTGAAGAGCTCAAGACTCTTTACCGTGCAAATTCCCTTGCGAATTCGCTCCAGCTGCGTCCAAAAATGGAGTCTGCAGTCCCTCAAAGGGGAGCCACACCTCGGTTTTATCTGCACATGCGCGAGGAAATCATGCCTGGTCTGCAAAGGATTTGACCTTGACCAAATATAGTGGATCTGTGTATAGTCAAGATTTACGAAGATAATCCAGTAAAAATACATGACGCACAGAACTATATTAGACACACTCTGTGTCCACGATGTCACCGACCACGTAACATAAGACACTTTCTTCTCCGACTCCTTCTAGTTCAACTGGGTGCTTGAGCTTGCACGCGAGTTCCTCTCACAGGACGGTGGCGGTCGCCTCCTTGTCCTTGTAGATGTGCCCGATGAACTGTTTGCACAGGGACTTGGCCGCCGGCCCCAAGGGGGAAGACGCGCCGTTGGCGGCCAATAAATTTCCGCCACTAAATCGGTCTTTTTCCACAAAGATCAGAGCGTTATTGCTCAACTCTTCTTCTTCAGGACCATCCATTAAGGACTGCGGGGGGGGCGACAAGCGGCGAAAGTTCCGATCGGAGGAAGACACTTTCCTGCTGCCGCCAAGCAAACTTTCCTGGAAGACAACAGAGACTGTTGACCACCGGCTGCTTTCTGCACCAGCCGCATAATGCACTGCTGCTGCACTGTCTGTGGCGCTGCAAAGTGCCGCAAACTTCTGTACTTGTGTTCTGCGACTAGTGTAGTTGCTCTGTACCACAGTCAGTAGTGACTCCAGGCAATATCACATACATATTATGTACACGTGCTGAGGCTGGACCAGGCTGAGTTGATCTTATGGATTCAGCTGTCCAACAATACGCCCAAAAAGTCTCCTGCACATGCAAAATGTAACTTACCGCGAAATCCATCTCACTTCGTACTCTTGTAGGGCGACAAGGAAAAGTTGCTGCTCTCCCCCCTCACAATATGGCTCAGTTAGATTCGCTTCCGGGCTGTATTGTATTCCAGGCTATGTATTGGGGTTGACCAAAAGTAGGAATTTTGCTGAGTGCACGTTCATCACGCTGGATGAATCGCGCTACAACGCCTTACAACAGGGTGTTCAACAAAAGTTGAAGCCAATCGCACTTTTTTTTCATTTGACTACAGTTTTGCTTCTAAGCAGGTCCAATTCAAAATGTTGACCTCATAACCCTTATGTACTGTGTTTCCGACACTTTTAAGGCCGAGAGGAAAAGCCCAGAGGCCGATTATTTCTTCATTTCATTTGACCAGAATGGATTCTTGCACCAAGTAGAGCGCTCAAAAAAGAGAGGAGAAAGATGTGGCTGGCAACATATTATTTATTACCCAAAAATACCCAAAACATGGCATTTTCAAAAACTGCCGTTGCACCCAAGGTTTTTCCTGAGTTTTAGTCCCATTCCAGTGGCGAGTGAGTTAGAACAGGGGTCAACTTTCAGCTGGCACCTTTATGCTCAGTGCATGGAAAACTTTGCTTGGGCAAAGCTCAGAGAAGAACAATTGAATCCCTTTCGAGCACAAGAAGATTAGCTCGGTTCATCAAAGTAGAAAGTATTTTATGAAACAGACATTCGACAATCGTAAACTTTTAGCTCATTTAGTCCAGTTGCGTCCATCAAATATTCTTTTGTCCCCCCAAATAAAACAATAGAACGGCGCTTGAGCAAGTATTTTCTACTTTCTCGTCAAGAAAGTGCCTCAAGCCCTACTTTTTGTCTACAGTGGAACCCCACTAATGTGCCCAATTTCAAGTCAGATACGTTAAGTACGTTAGGTGGGCGGGGACGAATTCTCAAAGGAGCTGAGGCTCAAATACGTGCTTGAGTACCCATTGACCTTCTCTGAGTAACGAGCCGTGACGTCCTCATCATCCCTCTTGTCCAAGATTTGATGGGGGGATTCAAAATCTGAAACGCTGGATGCTTGGCACAGCTTCTTCAAGCTGACCAAGAAGAATTCTTAGTGGAGGATTCTTCAATTCAAGTGTTGTTGGACACAGCTTCGGACGTCAAGGAGCCCACGGCCTAGGGACCTTCCACACAAGCCCAGAGGACAATCTTGACTGAGGGGAGGTTGGAGGGAGTCAAGCAGAAATGCTGCCAAATTCCGGATGACAGGAAGAGGTCTCCAGGGGCCAGAAGACCTCTCAAGAGCCCGGCCTCACTGACAAAAGAACCTGGTCATGTAGCTGAAGCATCACACATCCACGGTTGTCTCCAAACATGAAGCTTTTTCACGGTGGACGAGCCTACAGTAAGAAAAAAGCCCATGGTTGATCAATGCATCCTCGGGTCAGTGTGCTGAGGTCAGCAATGGCCTCAGACTGGCCATTGACTCCTTTGACGTCAGCCTGAACATTGGGTCCCAGTGGCCTGGGGCACCTTACGTCGAATGGCAGCATGACGAGCAATGTCATTAAACAGAGGTCGGACACCGCACTCCTCACGTGCAATTATGTACTTCAGCAGAACGGCGCCCGGGGCCACGCAGCCCCAACAAGGTCCGCCGTGGGTGGCGAAGAAATCGATGCTGCCCTCTGGTCGTCGAAGCTGCGACGCTTCCGACCAGTCCAGGTACAAACTGCAGCGACAACAGGCGTGTGGAGGCCAAGGCCTGCAAGGTTTCCCTGGAGTCTGTGGTAGGCAGACCAGCATCATCCAGGTACGAGGCAGTTTGTCAGAGGACTACATCCGGAAGACCGGCAGTGCCCTCCGGCCTCGCCTGGAGGTCACAATCGAGGCTGGCGGCAGCGTATTGAGCGAGACTGTCCGTTAATATCCTGTCCATACATGGACAAAGATTTTAGAAGATTGATGTTGAGTCACAAGTGTGACAAGACCATTTTATGGTCAGGAAACATTTCTTCTGCAGCGTCAGCCACTCCGGTGCATTAATGCGCTGCTACTGCATTCGGTCAGGCCCCCGAAATGAAACTCACCCGACGTTGGGAGAGATAAATGGACATCCCAGTAACGTCGAGCACATTTCGTCTTGGTCGGCTTTTTGTGTACATGTGCGCTTGCGTGTGTGTGTGTGTGTGCGTACGAGTATACGTGTACTTGTGGGCGTGCGCGCCTGCAGGGGCGGGTGGGTGTGGGTGCGCGAGCAGCGTGTCAGTTAGGTCAGCATTAATAAGCGGCGGAAGACATCGTCGCACTCTTGAAAGAGCAAGTTCAACAACGTCAGCATCCTGGTCGACTTCTTCAATCTCGATAATGTTTAGCAACTGATCCTCGATCCCGCTTAAAGCTACACAGACTCACCTGCTCGGACAGGGCGAAGACGACGGTCTCACAGCACGCGGTGGAGTTCTGACTCTGTGTGAACGTGAAGGCGTTCTGCGCCCTGGACCTTCCCGCGCTCACTCCACCGTGGGACGACGACGACGAGGAGTCGTTCCTCCTGTGACAGGAGTTGAGGAGGAGCCCGTGACACCGCAAGAGGTAGCAGAAGCGGTTCCGGAACTCCCGCCCCGAGAAGCAGTAGTACACAAAGTTGGCGGACGCGTTCAGGATCAGCTGCAATACAGAGTCGTGTCAGAGTCTGCAGGTCCATCGGGGACAAGTCCAGCATCTTCTACTTGTGCTCCTCCGAGTCTTTCGACGCCTGCAGCCTGCTGAGTGCAGTCTGTGTACAATATGTGCAATATACAGTACACGTCACGTCTTAGCCATAATAATGCTTTGGGATCCAGTTTTATGAGGCCATAGCGCTCACCCTGACACGAGAGTTTGGGGAAATCCTGATCCTCGTAATGAAAATGAGTGAGGCCAGTAAAGTCTCGACGTTATTACACACACGTAAAGTGCTGACCACACTGCCTACTAGCAAAGTGTCGACTTGGGTACTCCACTAACCTGTCACTACCAAGTCCAGATTTTGTCATATCTTTTGGTTGAAATCGTAGGAGGGCTCGATGGATACTTGCTTTGGTCATTAGAGAACGAAAGAAGGGTAGAGGGAAGACCCTCCTTGAGGAACGATCACGGCAGATTTGGCCGAAAGAGCAGAGTTGCCAATATGTACATATTATGAATCCTTCCAAATCAAGTGATGGTCATTAATACCCACAGATAATGCAAACAGGGAATCTTGCACTGGTGTTTTGTGTACCATTGTTGTCCTGATGACAGAGTTATCATGAAAAATGTATCATAGAATCCCCCCCTCATGATTTTGAACCAGCCAAACATCTTGATGCAGTTTTGTCTCCCTCCTTGGCACACTTTGTGCACTGCTGCCCTGACCCACAGGCAGGCCCGGCAGAGGGTCTTCCCTCTATGCTATCTGTCGTTCTCTAATCTCTGATCCATGGCCTGTTCAACTATGAGTCAGGGAGAGTCCACGCACTTACTGTCAGCTGACGCGAGCGACCGGAAGTCTAGCTGACCCGACCCAACCGGACTGACCTAACCTTTCTTCCTTCTGCTCCCTCAGCTATTGGTAGTCCCAACAAACTTGGATGCGCCTGAGTCAGCAGATTGGACAGCTGCCAAGCTGACCCACAGGCTCTTCTAGACAAAGAGGCTTTGGGGGTTGAACATCCACACCACATAGGAGGAAGAAGCTGAGATGGTCCACATCAACCACAACAAGTGCGGGACCACAGTCCGCATGTTCCATCAGTCTGGAAGGAAATGCTTTCTGGGAGACCGAGACCAACTTTCTCACTGCCGTTGCTTTGGGAAAAAGGTCCAGTCCCACATTGGAGACCATTCAAAAATAATCATTCTCAATGACTGCTCTATCAGCTTTGGATACACTTGGGATGATGGTCAATAGATTGTCAACTTGTTCCCCAGCTTTTAAGGGATGTTTCCACCCCACTCTAGATTTTATCACAACTTTACAAATTTTCTTCACCAAATTGCTCATTTTGCATTCATATTGCTCGCACTAAGCAGGTCGAGGAATGAGCTACTTTACCTCCTTCCTTACGTACTAACAGTGGATGGCAAAATCTTTTTCCACCCTCCTCATGTACTTATTCAAAGTAGACGTCAGGCTTGCTAAGGTGCTGCTGAAGAAATGTGAAAACATCCACCAGGACATGACAGTGGCAGCTGGATACAAAGTGTCCTCTTTCAAGTGGACAATCTGACATGAAACACCACATGCGTGTGCGACGAAGTAGCCTTTTGTGAACATTCTGAGGTCTCTGCAGCCCGCCTCGGTGCCCTCGGGCCTCAGGCAGCAACACTTGCAGGTTGTGGCAACCTCACGTTCGTGAAACGCAGCTCCTCAGGATGCAGAATGGGGCCATTCATTGCTGTTAACGGTAAATACGACCTCGTCAGCCACGTGGCCATCCTCTGCACGCCACTCGAGAGTCATGAATACGTTTCAAGGTTTGGACTGTTCTGTTGGAGACTACTTAGAAGACAAGATCGGGTTCTTTCTTAGACAACGACACAAAGAACAGACTTCTGACGTTGGTCTGATCTCCAGAAAAGTTAGACGAAGAAACTGTCGGGTCTGGCGCATCATTTCATGACGTTGATGCACGAGGTTGATCTTGTTTTAGCTGAACAAGTTGGCGGAAAGGTATGATGCATACCGTACATGTGCGTGTTGAGGTGAAGAATGCAAGCATTACAAGAAAGTTCATAAAAAATGAAGCGGTAATATTCTGTAAGTTGAAGTGCACAACACAGTTTACATCTCTTAAACAAAGTGAGTTACAAAAGTTGCAGCCACCTAATCTAAGTGGAAGTGTTGACAAGCAGACGATCTCTTTGCCTTGGCCTCCGAGGACGAGACCGATGAAGGTGTTTGTCGGGAAGTGTGAGGGGATGCCCAAAGACCAATATTATTCCGGATTTTTCAAACTTAGTCTTCAACCCGTGGATTGCCGGGAACACCTGTTTGTTCTTTATATAAGGACTAAGAGAATGAATCTTCTTCTTTCCACAAATGAGGCCTTTTCACTTCACCAGACAAACATCTTGATCAACTTCAGCTTTGTTCTAAAACAACCCGACCAAATCCTTGGCTATTGACTGCAAAAGCACAAATGCAAATCTTTTGACCAGGCAGGAAGACAGATGAGCTTTTTGAGTCCACCATATTGTAAAGCAAGCTGTGAACATTGCTTCTTTATGAGAATTTCCCAATACTGCTGGTCAGTGCACGTGACGTCGTCAGGAAGTCGTTTTCCTTGTTTCACAGGGTGACGACGAAGCAGAGCATGGAAGCCAGATATTGAGTCAGGTCACATCAAGACATGTTGCACTCGACACCATTGAAGGCTTCCCTGAAAGTACATAGCGCAAGGATGCACACGTGACCTTCGCCCAGCTAGCTTTTCGGATTGGCACCGGGAGCGCAGAAGGCCAGAGAAAAGGCCTTTTCTTCACCGGTGCTTTCATCCAGGCCCTGATGAATATTTCTCTCACTCTGCAATCGCAATAATGAGAGTCTAGAGCCCTTCAAGGCTGGAGATGCGTGGGAAGAGCTCGAGAGTCCTCATCTATGGGCTTCAGTCATTAGAAGTATTAGGAGAATCAACTCTGGACCGAGCGACTTGATTCTCAGTCTCACAAAGAAAGGGCCTAATTTGCATGCGCAGAAGTGGCACTGATCAATTTTCCCCTTTTAGAGACCTTCAGCTGTAGTCATCGCTTCAAAGGCTCTTTAAAGCAAGGACGGAAAAGGCCACAATGACTCTGCTTTTGCTGGCCTTTTTAGTGAAATCACGGCGTGCACGTGGCCTTTGGCCTCGTAGTGGAAAGCCCCAACAGTAGCTCAGACAGCAATGAGATGAGACGAAATGAGGCAGCAGAAATGCGCTCAGGATGGGATCTTGTCAGATGTTGCACGAGATGACCAAAATAGGGATGGCTGAAATTCGAGCCTGAACCTTTAATCGTTGAACATGCGAGGCTCTCTGAGGACTCTGATCACAACTTTCATCCAGGAGCTTTCTTCAAATGGGCGGGCAAAAACATGAAGGAAAGAAAAATGTTTCTCAGGGGCTGCTGCATCATGCATGACCAGCTTTTCACAGGGTGATATCTCAATTTTATGGACTGTATCAAAAGTTCATCAGAAAACTGGATTGTTCGGGTCGAGCCGAGCTCGAGCCGAGGCAAAAAGTATCGGGCTGGCTCGAGGTGCGTGTGACAGCTGCAATTTTTGACTTGCTGGATGTATTTCGGTCAAAGCTGCACATTAGAACTGACCCAACGTGTGGAGCACGTTACGAGGTTGGCACTTAAGAAAACTTTGAAAGTTTCAAAGTTCAAGAGACAAAAAGAGCTTTTTCAAAAATGAGGGGAGCTTTGAGAAAAAAGTCTGCTTTTTCGGGCTAAGCACGACACTGGACAAAAAGTTCGACATTTTTCCTTGTCAAACAGTTTCAGAACAAATGAAGGACTGTTTACTATAAAAACTACGCAAAGTAGACGTCTTTCAGTTTGAAAAAGTCTCAAATTCCCACTGCTTATCACGATGGGAAATGTTGACTTTCAGTTTCGGTTTTATTTCTCCTTTGTCTCACTCAGTGGCACCGTCAGTGGATGTGTAATAATGTACAACTGACCACTCAAACCTTTTGCTGGTGACCAAGCAATAAAGATTTGACTGTACACTGGAATCGTGTTTCGAATGATCCGTTGCGCTTACCAAGATCTTCTCCACGTAGGTGGTCATGAAGACCCAGGGGGGCGGGACGAAGGAGACGTTGAACCTGGTCTGGCAGAAGTCCTTGTTTCTATGCAGCTGGAACTCGTAGACGTTGAGGACGACGCGCGGGAAGTGGCACAAGAAGAACGTGGCCGTGATGCAGGTGAAGATGGCGAACAGGCTACTCTCGTGACTGTTGCTTTGGTGCTGGAGGCTGTCAAGATAACAAGGACTGTTCAGTATGGACAGGGTGGGTGGCAACTAGTCCCAATCGACCTTGCCTGGTCAAATGGCCCCGCTACTCGCTACACATGTCCCACAGGGGGGGGGGGACAGCAAGGGGAAGTCGACCTGCCCCATGGAGCTGAGGTGTCTCAGCCCCATGTCTATCGTCCGCCTGATCCATGCCCTCAATGAATGGGGTAGGCCGCACCCAAAGACTTGAGGGGAGAGATCGCATCAACGACAGGTAGCAGGAACAAGTTGTTAACGGACTTGCCTGAACCACCCTGTAGCGACATCTTTGAGATCTCCTACTTGGAGCTTTCTTTCAGCTAATTCTTTAACATGGCATAAGCGTTGATTCGTAGTCTATTGAGCCATCTTAAGCTCCTTCAGATGTCATCTCTTCAGTTCTTGATCAAGCCTTAAGAGCTGTCGATTGGTGTGCACACGCGCATGCGCAGTGTGGGGTTATTTTGTGTTCTTACTGTATAAGTTCGTTGAACGCGTGCTTTACTGTAAAATTTGATGGATCGTACTATGGTGATAAGG
>JAAUXU010047660.1_pt1 | contig 30462 bp, 29 predicted proteins | sample 7278151 | NCBI WGS metagenome assembly JAAUXU01 (sample SAMN14350113, study PRJNA611818) | marine sediment metagenome | isolation source: surface marine sediment (1.8m) | place: French Polynesia: Moorea | collected 2018-08 | reverse complement strand
CATAAGGAAGCAGACATACATGTCTGGTGTAGCCCTTTGCCAATTATTGCAAACTCTTTGTTGCTTGCTGGCAGACTTCCTTATGGCCATGAACGTCTAGAACCTTACAGAGGTGAAGCCAAGGATCTTCATGGCACTGCTGATGGTCCCTCTGGCAAGGTTGAGCTCCTTGGCTCTGATGCGCTGGCTGACAGTGGGCACAGTCTCAACCTTTGCCTTGATGTCCTCCAGGACATTGTCTGTGAGATTCTTGTTGTGCTCACCTGACCCAGGCTTCCTCTCCAAACTTTTGCCAGACTCCTTGAGCTTCCTGACCTTGAGAACGAGGAATTTGGAGCAGGGAACAAGCCTGCAGATTTCTCTGGTAGAGACTTTTGTGTCAAGCAAGGCAGACACTCGATGCCTCTTGGCCTCCATGGTCATCATCATGGGTTTTATAAAACTCAAAATTTAAAAAAAACATAACAGTTGTCCTTGGACCCATCTGCATGGGTGCAGTAAAACAGGGGCACCAATTCAAATTAAAGATGCTATTGATGATGAAAGTCAGGGTATCAATTTGCTTGGCCACACTGTAGTTGTTTTCTTTTATTGCCTCCCATGAGCGTGCCAGCACATGATGAAGTGACTCGCTGACCTTGGCCTGAGGAAAGGTTATAAGTAGGGTCAGACGGAAGATTTCATCACCCAGAAGCCCAAGCAATGAAAGTCTGACGTTCTGTCATGTGAGTTGTGCCAGTGCTTCCTTGCAGCTACAATCCCATGAACCAAGCTGGAGAGTCCGGTACTGAAAGGATTCTTGGAACAAAACCTTGCCATTCAATGCCAAGGTGAATTTTTCCTGTGGAAAGAGCATCTGTGTACTTGTTATGAAGAAGTACTTGAAGGAATGAGGAAAGAGCTTGTGGGTATCAGTAGATGAGACTCCAGATGACTTTGGCGGACCTGTATGAAATGTCCTGGCTGGAAGAATGGATTCTCAGGCTCCCAAAATTCGGTGGTCCTAATGAGTTGTCTAGTTAAAAATTCATTGATAGGTTCTTACTATGCTGCTGCCGTCGCTGCGTGCGGAAAAATTTCGCACCTACCTTTACGAAGGTCATAACTCCTTCAAGTGTACTCCTTTTGAGATGAAATTTGGTATGCAGCTTCAGAAAAAGGAGCTCTACAACTTTTTACTTGTTTTAGCTGGCCGCTGCGAAGGACACTACAGTGCGCTGTGTCAGACGCTTAAGGCCAGCTTCAAGGGCAAGTAGACATCAGAGGTCCTCCCTCATGTTGTTTGCAGAAGTCCGGACATTCATTTGGATGAAGGCTCTGAGTAAATGCCTTCAAGCAGGAACAGCCTCTGCCAGATTCAGGAGTCTGAAGCAACATGGCCAGCAGTCTGTGCGAAAGGTGTCTTTTCTTCGATCCTTTTCAAAACTTTTATAATGTGAGGCCTCAATTGTTAAAAATGGGCCCGAGGACCCCACGGAGTCTCCCCCTAGTTCATTCCTTTCTCTCAATGCTTAGACGACGTAGATCCTCCCGTTCGTCAGCTGTCCTGATGCTTGCTCCACACTGGTTCTGAGCTCCTCCGTGTTATTCTCGATCCCCGCAAATTTTGTTATTGAAAGGCAGGAGGCCCATCCTGTCGACTTCTTTGAGAGGCCTAGGTCATCACGTAGAGTGCTGCAAATGGTGCTTAACGAAAGATTAATATCATTAGCAATATCTTCAACATGCGGCAGGGACAACTGGACTGGCTTCTCTAGATATTGCTAGGAGTCCCTGGGGAATTTGCCTTTGCCATAGGTGATGCTCTCACTACCCACTTGATATTGCTGGTGCAGGTCGCATGCCCTTGATTAGATGAGAGAATTCTTGGTACATATATCCTGAAGCAATTGGAGGACTTAGGTTTGGGCCTGCATGCCGGAGCTCAGGTTGTGATTTTATCTCATTGTGCATTCATGCTGTTGTCATGAAAATGCATATTGTAATGAAAATACTGTTTTCGTTCGGCGAATATGTATAGCGTCAGACAACAAAGTTGGATGAAAAACTTATTCCCAACCTTCCATATTTTCGTCACCAAACCAAAAAAGAACCCTCAAAGCCAATGGGCCTTGAAGAGCGATTTCCGGTCTGGGCTTGATTTGCCCAAGTTCTCGGTCAAACACATGTAATGCACTATGATGGCGGCTTTTAGGATAATTAGCATCGACCAGTAGAGGACCTGAAGGTACGATGATTTTGCCTCTGTATGATGACTTCGTATATTCGAGTCCTGACGGTATTTTGCTTCAGTCTAGCCCAGTTTCTTGACCAGAAAGATGGCTCCGCAGACTTCACATGTATTTATGTCCCTTGACTGTTTTCACGTTCATAGCAATTCCAACCTGGTAAAGTCCAATTTCAGCTAAGGAGTGACAAGATCACGGAACATCGCAGCACGGGGCCGAGCCGCTGATGGCAGGTAAACAACCATCATATCATCCACTCTCCTAGGTAACACTGGCCAAGAAGAATAAGCGGCAGAGACCTCGCACTCTTTCAAAGGGTCGCCAACGCCGCAATTCGCCGTAGGGGGGAGGAGGAATGGAGATTGTTGCTAAAGAAACTAAGAGTTGGCGCGCAATCTCGTCCTTGCCTGCGTCAGGCATGGTTTGAGGGGCCGTGTGTGACGTGTCTGAGTCAGACATTGGGAAGACAGAAACAACAGCCAAGATGTTGAAATAGGCTCAAAGTCAAGAGATTACAAGCATCAGCAAATAATTACGTGCCTTCTTTGTGTAACTTCATTGCTCTGAGCGGGTTTTTCCTTCCCCAGCGCTCACCATCAGTTGGATGCTACGTAGGACGTGCCAGACTAGGAGCCTATTGGCATTTCCAAATGTATATGATTTGCACGGACGCGATGGAGTAGTACAGGGTACCTGCGACGCAGACCCTTTGTAAAGCGGATACGGTCAGAGAGAAGCGCCGGATTGCAGTCTTGGCCGCCTCCTGGACTTCCCTCCCCGTGGGTAACGGCGCGCTGGACCATCCAGAGCGAGCTTTACTTGCAGTCTATAGACTGCACCAAAGTCTCGCTCGATTGCTGGGGGTAGCACCATGCAACGCATATGGAAATTTTGTGGTCTGGAGGAAACCTTTTTTTTCCCGCCATCTTCCACCGCATTCGCCGCCGCTGCTTTCCTTCTCTTCTGGGCCCAAAAGCACCCGGAGTGATCCAAAAGTGACCCAAACGTGGGCCGGTCACTTCCCGCCAGTCGGGCTGGAGTCATGGACACAACTGTTGACAACGACATCGCCGCCCCACTCTGTGATGGAGTCGCCCACCGCGCGGTCGTCGCCATTGCTCATGTTCCTTGATGTAGCTGGTCACGCTGGTCACCGTGCCCCCGGCCTCGGCAGCGACCGGCGGTTGGCGGCTGCTGCCGGAGGCAGTGGGAAGGAGCAACAAACAGCGGTAGAGAGGAGAGCAGCGGCAGCAGCAGTCTAGACGAGACGATTGGTAGAAAGAAGAAAAGAAATGCTCCCTCTCCTCCTCCCTCCCTCCTTTCTCTCAGTACATTGGCCTCACCTCTTCCTCCTCCTCCTCCTCTCCCTGGCCCCAACATCATCAGTGCCATCATCATCAGACTGACCGAGTTTTGTGCCAGCCTCGTCTCATCTGGCCGCCTCTCCGACCTCTCTGCGGCCATGCCTCCCGAGGACCCTGCCGAGTGAGGGTGCACGAGCGACTCCTCCTTCGCTATGGCCTCCTCGTCGTCCTCTTGTAACGGGCGCGTCCTGATCCGTCGACGCCGCCAGAGGCCGTTCGTGGAGGGCGAGGACGTCCTGCTGGATGGAGATGACGGGAAGGTCTACCTAGGGGTCGTCGTCGAGGTCGACGAGGTCGTCGGACAGTGCCTGGTGAGCTTCAAGGATGTTTCCTCTGTCTGAACTGTATTGGGGTGCGACCTTGGCACCCGTAAGCTCTTCATTGAATGATCGAATCCTCTGTTCAACTGAGAGGCAATCTAACACTTTGTCTCGGTGAACCAACCCTGCTTGCGGCTGAAGTGATCTGTGGCCCAGGCGTGCTTGTTGATTCGAGATTCGCTTTGGGATCTAGGCCCAGGGATCACCTTGAACATGAGTCCGTCGTAAATGTGTCAAAGTTTTTTTAGTGGACTGTCAGTTTCATCTGGGACGTGAACGTTTGTAGGCTTTCCCCGCCGAACAACCGGTCCTACGTCCACATATCCATCTATGAACACTCCTCACTGCATCACCCGGGGATGGCTCCTGACATTTTGGGTTGGGGGTGATCAGAAAATACCAGACCCGTGCACTATACCCGCCAGTAGGTGCACCAAAGCACCAGTGGTGGCGTTTGAGCAGCGCGGGACGCGCACCACAGTGGTTGTTCGCCGTGAACATGGTTTTGTTAGATCCGAACTATTCCGGGCACTCCCGGGTGCTTTCGGCTTGTGACCTTTAGGTCATCATGACCAAGTAGCCATCTGCTGCTGCTCTTCATTGAGTCTTCCACCAGTAGTTCACTGTTCCGTGTTGGCTAATTCCAGATCCGCTTTGGGGACTGTACCGAGAAATGGAGCTCCGCCAACTCTCTCCGGCGCCTGGACGGCGACGATGACATGGAGGAGTATTTTGAGGAAGAGGACGACGATGAAGATGATGATGTCGAGGTGGAGGACGAAGAAGACGTTATTGAAATCGTATCAGATGACGAAGACGATCTTCCTCTGAAGCGAATCAAGCAGAGCAGTAGCAGCAGTAAACGGGCACTGCGGCCGCCGAAGCCGCCGAAGCCCCCTGCAAAGCCAGCGCAACTGAAAAAGACGCCCAAAGTCCGGGGACGTCCTGGACCTCGGAAGCAACCACCAGCGGTGGGGCCTGTATTGATCGAGCCGCCCCCGTCGCACGTGGCCGACGCAAGAAAAGAGCTTCCCTACGACTTCGACTCTCTGGTGTGGGATTCGAGCCACCAACGGAACGAGAGCGAGAACTACTGCTACTGCGGCGAATCTGGAGATTGGTACAAGAAGATGTTTCAGTGCAACAAGTGTCTACAGTGGTTTCACCAGGTCGTGCTGAAGCTATAAATGTGTTCTATTGGTCAATTTTCACCGTCATTTTACCCGTTTCAGGAATGTCTTCGCAAGTCAACTCCCCAAGTCCTGTTTGGCGACCGCTTCTTTGACTTCGTCTGCGGACTCTGCACAGGAAAGGTCGAGGAAGCGATCAAGAGGCTTGATCTCACATGGTGAGGAGAACTTTCGATTTAAGGTTCGCGAAGAAGCTAAAAAAATTTGTAATGTTCAGGGTGGAAGCCTTGCACTTGGTGCTCTTCAACCTCACCGTCGTTAACAACAAAAAGTACCACGACCTGGAGACGTCGATATTGCCGTTCTTCAAGCGGAAGTGGAAATGTCTCCAGGGCCCTGGGACGTTGCTCAAGGCCGCCAGGATTGAAGCAGAGTTCATGAACCGACTGCTCTGCGGAAACAAGACAAGATTCAAATGCGGATCCGAGATCAAGAAACGATCTACGTTCTGGGGCCTTCGCAAAGTCTCACCCCCGGCAGTGCCCAACAAGTATGGCCTCAACATGTGTCAGACCGTGTACGGGCCGATCGAGGGCAGCACCAGCAGCGGAGGTGGCATCAATTACAAGTGTAAGCTGGAGACCAAACAACAAAGACTAAAGAGGCAGCTCAGCGGAAGCAACCACAAACAGGTACGCAATTGCGTATTAGACCCAAAAATACTGCGCTGTGCTAAAACGATGACTCAAAATTTTGTACTGTAATATCTTGTGACCATGTTCCAGTGCAAAGCTCATCCATGTAGAATACAAAATTGTGTACCGAGTCCTACTGTCTTCCAGAGCCTCTCCTCAAAGAAGACTCCAATGGAGGCACCACCCTTAGAGGCCGCAGCACCAAAGAAGCCGCCAACGGCGAAGAAGCGAGGTCGGCCGCCACGGCTACTGAAACCGGCTGCCATTTCCCTTGCCTCCTCCGTGGCCTCTTCAGCGGCTTCTCCGGCATCCACGAGCAGACAGAACAGCCTAGAAACGAGCGAAGTCAGTGAGGAGGAAGTCGATGTAGCAGTCAAGCAGAGCTCTGCTGCGCCTTCTGCAGCGGTATCTTTCGGCGGCTGCAGTCTCGATACTTTCATCCCGCCGCCAAAGAACTTTGAGGGCTGTAACAATCCCTTCAGAAGTCTGGGCATTCTTGGCGGGGAAAATTCTGCCACCCCTTTTGACTCTCCTCAAGCTCCTCCCAATGCAGAATTGGGGGCACCTCTTCTCGGCCAACCAGAGAAGCAACAAGCGTCCCCGGAGAAATTGATGAACTATTTCGGTGGCGCTGAGACGCGACTGATCCGCGGAGAGAGGTTCGGAGTGGCCGCTCGGAGACTCACCCTGGATGGGGATGTGCAGTTCCTCATAGAGTGGGAACAGCCGGGGCCGCTGTCTCCACCACTGGGAACTACAGCCTCGGGAGTGACGACTTCCATCAAGCTGCTCTCTGACGATGAAGGTGTTGCGGCGCAGAAACGTGCAGAAAGTGTTCTGAGTTCTCCCGAAAAAGCTACAACGTCTGAAGCATCTTCCCCACCCTATGATTGTGTGACCTCTCCGAAAAAATCCGCCACTGACAAAGAGAAAAAGAGGCCCCTGTGGAAGCCAGTATTAGGAGGGATTGAGAATCCTGCTCTTGAAACCAAAGGGGTATCTGCTCTGGCTCTTGCGGCAGGTGTCGCGAAGCCTCCATCCGTCTCTTCTTCAACGACTTGTTCTACAGTGACAAGCCCTGCAAGAATAGAAAGTCGTGGACCCTGTTCTATGACGAACTCGAATCAAAACGACGCTCAATCAAATGTTTCGGGCGACTCTTCATCAAAATTGTATTCAAAGCCACGGTCTAAGAATGATGGTGAAGGTGCCAAAACAACCCTGGTGAAAAGCTTGGTCCCTGAACCTAGGACTAACCCCCCGAGTGCAGCAACAACTTCTCCGTCACTTGTCAATTCTGTACCTTCTACTGTGGAGTCCACCTCTTTAAAGTCAACTAGCGTCATCTCAATCTTTCCTGTCGTAACAACAAAAGACACTTTTGGAAATAGCCTCTCTGACCGTGATGGCAAGAACCCCATTGTTCCGGTGACAACATCTTCCTCGTCGACATCGCAACAAATGACAAAGATCTCAAAAACAGAAGCTTCGAAACTCCAGACTGGCATTGACAAATTTCCTCACACTGTGAAGTCGACCAATGAAAGCACGTCCAACACCGGCTGCATGGGTAATGTCACGCCGACGTCCTCCAATCAAGCAAACAACGGTACCCGCGAATCCTCGTGCCTACAAAGGAACTCTCCTATGTCCCATAGAGGCCAAGATGGAGGCTCTGACAAGTGCTCCATTCACGACAAAAGTCCTGGCAGCTCTTCAGGCATAAACAAAAATGATCCTTTAGGTAAAAGTCTCCGTGAATCCTCCACTTCTATGCTGTCTGACAAGAGGTCCTCTAGTGTCATTAAGCCCAACACTTCTCAAGAACAGAAAAGCGTGTCAGAAGAACAATGTCTGAAGACTGTGTCAATGGGAGGCTCTTCCACAGCTGTGCCAACGACATCCGGCGAATTTGAAATTATGCTTTGCAGATCGGTTGAGAGTGTTAAAGATGAAAATTCTACAGTATTAGCGACATCATCAGTCACTTCGTCAAGCTTAAACACACCGAAAGAGCCCTCTGTGACTTCGACTGCTCACACATCGTCATCTCTTGGAGGGTCAGACTCCGGTTTCGTCAGCGACGATGCCGACAAGAAACATGAAAAGGATACACCACTTCCTGAAGTCATCAAAGTTAGCGATAACAGTGGAGGCTCCATAGGTACTTATGAATCAGATATGGTTGAAGATCAAGAGTTTGACCTCGTGATTGACGATTGTTTAGAGGAGGACGCAGTATTAGTCAACGGTATTGCTGAAAGGGACGACATCATTGACAGTGTCCAAGTCAAGGAAGGAGTGCAGAAAAAGAACGATATCTGTAAAGTCGACAATGAAGTTGGCAAGATCAGGTGGGACGAGTATCTGAAAGAGTCCGTGCAAAATTCTTCCCAAGATAAAAGCAAGAACGTTGAAGCAGAGATCAGCCCTATACCTATCATAGCCATAGACTTGCCAATAACAGCAAATGGATTTGGATCAAAGAAGGAAGATTCAAAGAAGAGGAAGATCGATGCTGTGAATCGCGATGACCAATGCAACGAGACCATCAAGAGAGCAAAAATGGAAAAACTGAGCGACTTAGACGCCGAAAAAACAACACCCAAAGGAGCAATGACCCTTGAGAAGTCCAGTGAAGTAATGAAACACGACTTGAAGCTTGTTGAAGGAAGACCAGAAGTTGCCTCTCAGAAAGACCACCCGGCTGCTGGAAAAATATCCACGCTTAAGACTATTCTGATAGACAGAAATGGACATCCAAAGAGTGATATAAAGACTACAGGCCCCGATGGCATCAACACCCCATCTGGAGAGAGCTTTGCAGGATCAAAAGATTTGTCAGAGGTTTCGTCGCAAGAGATGACGACTCCTGAACAGTCATTCGTTCACAAGCTCACCTCGGTGGACAGCAGCAAGGATCTGGCAAAGGACAGACCTAACAGCAGTGACACTGAGCTGGAGATTTCTGTTGTGATGAACACCTCATCGGGAAAGGATGCTAGAAGAGGTTCATTGGGGGCATCGTTAGAGTCAGGGGTAGAGTCAGGAATCAGTGATGAAAGGCTGAAGAGGAAAAGTGGGTTGCTTGGGAAGGAGAAAGAGGGAACAGAACCCAGTCCAAACATCGAAGCCTCCAAGGAGGCAAAAGTCTTGAGCGAGACGGTGTCAAATGCGCCGGGCAAGGAGATTTCCGAGGCGAGGCAGACCAACGTCGACTCTCCTGGAGACTTTTCCTCTATCTCTGCTGGTGACGAAGGCACCAACCCTGAAGACAAAACAAAGGAAAGCAACCAGTCTAAAGACCAAACTCATCCAGAATTCAACGACGAAGTGGCTGATCCTGCTGGCTTACCCAGTGAGGCTGATGTCGTTGGAGAGAAATTGGTAGAATTCCACAAGTCAAGTTTCAGCGAAGGTGATCGTAACAGTAAGTCAAAATTCGCGACATCAGAGGTCACACCAGTTGTCGAGAAAGAGGTCGGTTCTCAGGATGCCTCTGGTGTGACAGCTAAAGAAAAGAGGTCCGAGCTCGAAACAGAGGTGACTTCCCTAGGGGATGACGAAGCCGATGAACCTCTGAAGTCAAAACAAACTACCAGATCTGACGCCTCGTCCGCTTGTACTGCATCAGTCCCAAAAAGCGAGAATTTGAACAACAACAAAGCGTCCAAGTCTGACGATGATGAAGTCGAGCTGATCGACTTGACCGAAGAAACTCAAGGCGCGGTGGCGAAGCTGGCAGCTGTGGCGCAGACGGCGACATCCGTGGAGACGATGACGATGACGGCGGCGGCGGCGGCGGCGACGGCGACGGCGACGGCGACGGCGACGGCGGTGGCGGTGGCGACGGCGACGACAGCGGCGGCGGCGATGGAGATGACGACGACGACGACGATGACGACAGCGACGACGACGACTCTTGACAGCAAATCGCTGAACAGTGAAGATAAAGAGCTCCACAAGTCTGGAAAATCCAAAGACGAGAGCGATGGTAACACTGCTGCCAACAACCATACCATGAACGAAGCCAGCGTGGTTGTCAACAGATGTTCAACGGAGTCACTCATTTCGCCGAGGAACTGCAAGAGGGCACCTTTTGTAGTTCTGACCAAGCTTGAAGAGGACGAGACCGTTAACAAGTCCCTACCTTCTTCTGTGATAATGTTTCAGCTCTGCAAGGCCAATTCTGTTGTCAAAAAGCAGCAGTGACTTCATGAGCCATTTTTGACCGGATGGCATGGGAGACGAGATCAAGGCCGTCCCCAATGGTCGTAATCATGTGAGAGAAAGAAGAAAATGCTCCCTGTCCATAGTAGAAAAGTATTCAAGGGCCTATACTCAAAGACTGATGATATTTCTTTGTTCCTTTCGTTATTAGAATTGTTGAATTATTGTGCTTATAGCATTTCTAGTGGCACGTTTTCACACCGTAAGTTGGCATTTTTGGTCATTTCCTAGGGATTCTTTGTATGAAAGTACCCATAAAAAGTGTTTTTATGATATCTTTATACTGCCAACAATATGATGCCAAAACGGATTTTTATTACGGTAGCCCTAGCGTGAAGTTCCAGCTAGCCTAAGATCAGCGTCGACTTTGACCCGTGAATGTGTTCAATTACGTCATCCTTTTGAAAGCACATTATATATACCATGACCTTAAAATGTCGTGCACGCTTTATTAGTTCCTCTTCTTCGAACAATCATTGATGTAGCTTCGCATACAACACAAAAAAGCTTTTGCAAATTGCAGAAATGCGTTTTGGGAGATTTTTTGCACATAGGAGTCACTCCTTACCCTATTGCTAAGCATTCCAAGTGACTAGAAATCTCCGGATGAATGAGTAGGAGAATAGGCTGGATTCTACAAAAGCATAAGGACCAAGTTGGGGGAAGGGTTAAACTTTCTGCAACTGGATCCTTCTTGGGGGATAATCTGTGAATGTAGCCAACGGGAATTAAACGTACTTGGAAGACTGACCGAGCAGTACTTTTGAGTGTGAAACCGAGACTTGAGAGCACCGCGAGACCAAATTGCTTAGTGTATACAGGTAATAATGATAGGAAATTTCGCTTTCATTCGTCTCGATCTTTTTTCTTCTCCTCTTCATCTTCATCTCGGGCAGTAAAGTTCACCACTCAGAGGCTGCTGCACGAGTCTCTTGCACCAGTTCTTGCACATGTCTTTATGCTTCTGCTAAGTCCTTCGACGCTATTACTTCAGCAGGTATTATTATAGCACTCGTCCACTGATGAGAGTTAGGGTCAACAAATGCGGCCTTGTGACTTGCTAATACTTTGCGCATTGCCTCTGCTGATTTGCGATTTGTCCGTCTCAACGAAGTCCTAAAGCTGCTGCTAACGGTCTCTACCAATGACGTCGTCTTTAGTGAAAGCTGAAGTCGGAGAACTTGTCCAAGAGTCTGATGATGAATGCTTGAGGAGAGGGGCTTTGGGCGACTTTGCGTCCTGTAGCGCAAAGTCGTCGCCGTCGTTCCCGGGGTCGCCGCCGCCGCCGCCGCCGCATGCGTTATCAGTAGAGCAATAAATAGCTCCAGCCTAGAGTGCGATAGACAACAAATTAGGATTAATGAGCAACTTCGTCAAGCAATGTGAGAGAGAAATGCTTGTTCATATATAATGATCAATTGATCACAATGGTCTTAATGTGCGAGATATGGCTTAATAACAAACGAAAATGAACGGGAAAGCAGCTGTGCGAGAATAAGTTTAGGTCGCCACTTATCCACCGGCTAGATGTGCAAACTCTTGGGTGACTCGAAGAAAAACAAACCTCAAAGGATAGATATATTTATGTATGCACTACGTGGTAATGTCCGACTCAGAGACACATCAAGAATGCCTGTACTATGGTGTGCTTTTTTTGCGCGTGCTGCATTTATGTACACTCAAGAAAGAGTTGCGAAAGAAGGAGGAACTTAAGGCAATTTACCCAGACAGACTAGCAACAAGCGATCTACATGCGTTGTGCATCTGCAACAGATCTTTTACGGGCTCGTCTGCAGCAGAGGAAGATCTCACCATTTTCTGGCAGTGGGCAGTCTGGAACAGACAATTGCGGTTTAGGTACACTAACACATACACATGGGGAGGGGGGGCTTACTTTTGGACTGGACTGGGTGGAGCGTTTACTAGGTGTACGAGTCTTTATGCACTAATAGAAACTGGGCAGCTTGGGCAACAAGTTCACAATACGCTCGTATCAAGACTGTGTGATATATGGTATCGACATCGAACATCGCGCTATCCGCAAAATATCGAATATCGCAATATCTCCAGATATAACTTTTTGCCAATATCATACAGAAACTATAAAGGGCCCATAGTTTGGCCTTTTGTTTAGTACTGTAAATTCTAAAAAGTCCCAAATCGTATAATGAAGCATCTTTCAGATATCAGCTAGAGTTTCATCCCGACCAAACATAAAACAATTAATTCGCATACCTTACAGGTATTTACCCACGATATTACGTCTTGATATCGATTCATTTGGGATATCCCACAGTCTTTGCATATACGTACATATCAGAAGTAAGGTTGGCGCTTGTTTTACGAAAATGAAGACTGACATTTTGGCATAAATCACAAAGTACTACATGACAAGTGTATAGTGTATGGCTTAGGCTACGTGAGAAGTGTATGGCAATAAAACACTGACAAAGATAACTGGCCATATTTAAAGTTTTGACTTCAACAGGTGATTTGAAGGTCTTTTGGTCTTCACAACAGCCTCAAATCTCCATCACTCGAAGGCTGTTCAGGCATGCATATCTTCTTTTAGAGATCTTCATTTAGAGGTCATTTTCCTGTCCTTTTATTTTGTTATTTTGTTCATCTCTTAAGGTTGTGAAGATATGACAACAGCTGCTCAAAAGCAACCATCAGTAAAGTCTTCAACTTTAAAAGCGTCATTATGGAAGAAATGTCAGAAATTTTCGTTAAACAAGCTGTGTGTTCTATGTATTTACATGTGTAACATATGTGTATGCAACTTCTGGTGTGCTGTGTGCGTGACTCACTACTACTTTCTAATGGAGTCTTCGGCTGGTTTCTGGACAAAGAATGTAATAGCTCTAAGGGGGCATCTGAATCTAGAGACATGTCAACCACTACAACTAGCCAAAACAGTCACGTATGTACGTAGTACATACGTCGCGTACACCGTGGAAACATCGGGACAAAGAAGCGCAAATTTGCAAGCATTAGCAAATATGATACATAGCCTGAGGTAACGAAAAAATTGCACATGTTTACCTTGCATTGGCAGTGTGTACAGTTAGACGCTGAAGAGGGCCAGACTTCGCCATCTTGTCTGAGGATGCCCATCTCTTGGCACGTCAGCGACGAGGCCAACTGATTGCGCGACAGGTCTAGACAAGACGGGCAACACGAGGAAGTAGGAGATGCCTGAAAATCTTGAAGACACAGCTGCTGAGGGAATGTTTGGCAGGGAGGACACTCCAGACGCCAGCAGTCGACTTGTCCATTCTGCAACAGTTGAAGACATGGGCGCGGTGACGCTTGTGCCTCTTGGCTGTGACTGCTCTTTACACCTACCACACACTCGCACTCTTCACAGTTTTCCTTCCAACGCTCTCCGGACCTCCTGAGCTGGTCGTTCCAGAGGCACGAGGTAGAAGATGCGCTCGCCAACTCTTTCTGAACACATTGTGACCTGCAGCATGGATGGTCTCCTTCTTGATCACATCGGCAATCTGTCTTCTCCATGCAGCTGATGACCCCGTCCAGGCACCGGCATTCCCGGCACTCGGAGTCGGTCCAAACGGCGCCGTTGGGCCGGGCGGTGCCATCGGCCTTGATCAGGCACACTACAACACAAACATGACAGGGTTATCATGGAGCTGGATGGTAGAGAACACGCGTCAGTCTAACCATTTGAGCAATTTTCTTGTCTACACTGGCACTCGTAGGAGCCTTCAGTGTTGATGCATCTAGTCACATCTTGGTCGCAGGAGTCAGTGCCCGAACTGCACTCGTCCACGTCCGCGCAAACGGTCAACGGAGGGTTTCGTCCGGGTGGGGAATAGGGGTGGAATCCAGGGGAACACTCGCAGTAATGCCTATGGTAGTTCGTGGGTAATCATTGTGTACTAACACATATCACATGCACGCGCACCCGCGAGATGCGCTCTGTCTTACCATCCAATCATGTTGATACAGGTGGCTCCCTCGCCGCAAGAGTGAATCCCAAGTGCGCACTCATCTATGTCCTTTGAGCAGTCTTCTCCGGTGTATCCGTTGACGCAAGCACATTGCCCTGGCGCAATGCACGCACCGCCATTGACGCAGCCACCTTCACACACAGCTAGAAGAGGAAAAAATTATGACCGCTACCATTGCACCATCGCAGTCGTTAGCTCTCATACGCCTGCAGCCGCCGTCGCCGTCATCCTCGAAGCCCTGGTCGCAGATGCAGGTGTACGTGCCCGGCCCGGTGGTCACACAGCTGGAGTTTGCTTGGCTACATGTCACCATCTCGTGACCAGGGAGACCTTCCACGCAGACGTCGATGGGCCGACAGTCCAGCTGGTGGTCGCGGGTGCCGGCCAAGGCTGCGTTGGCGTCCCAGTGACCGGGCAAGCAGTCACACCTGCGAGGATAGGTCAAGATATTGTACTGCACGCGTCGTAAAAAGGACCCTAACATTTACAGCATATTTTACTCGTACCTGTAAGATCCTTCTGTGTTGACACAGACGGAGTAGGGAGAGGTGCAATGGTGACCATCTCCTCCACCCAGCTGGGCGCATTCATTGATATCTGGTGAAGCGACGTGAAAGTATGGGTAAAGTCTGGTAAGAGAGTTTTTTTCCACATTTCTTTTTACCGTGACAGTCGTTGACGCCGTCGCCGGTGTAGCCGTCGGGACAGTAGCAGGTGTGGCTGAAGAGTCCGTTGACGCACTTGGCCATAGGATGGCACTGGCGGTCGCTACGGCCGCAAAAGTCGTCTGAAAGCAAAAGATTATATCAGTTTTATGCAACTCTTCTTTGTCTCTGCCTGTTCCTTGGCATTGGTTCCCATAAGACCACTCCCTGGATTACTATGGGCGTCTTTAAGACTCTCTGTCAGAGAGAGGCAGAGAGTAGCAGCAGCCTAAACAAGATTTCTCACATTGACAGTGGTAGTAGATCCCAGGATTTGGAGAAGACAGGGGAAATTATCTCCAGACTTTTTTGTTATTTCTCCTCGTCCTTATCAGCAGTTGAAGACAAGCATGGTATATCTGATCTCCTAAAAACTTTGTTTCTTCATATCAATTTTACAGCCATGAGGTTGTAAAAGAGACATCCAGAGTCAAACTGACAGCAGAAGCCCATGAGAGAAATTTGTATAACATATGTATTAGACTGGGCCAGTTTTTCCAGTCACTTGCTATATTCAGTGCAAGACTTCATGGTAGTCCAATGGAATGGAGAAATAATTGTTGTTTGGGTCCCTTTTCGTCATACTATACGAACTATTCTTTGGCACTACAGTCATGTAACATATGGGAAACTATCACAAGAGAGACGTGTCGAGAAATTCTTTTTAAAAACCACTTAACTGCATTCTCACCCTTTATTGCATGGGGTAACAATTCTGAGATGCACTTAGTCAATTTCCGACAATTTTTACGGTTTGAAGTAAAATCTTAAGGTACATTTTTTCGAACTGTTCTTATATGTACATATGATAGGCTGGGCCAAGTATCTAAAATTTTGGGAATTATTCTGATAGCATCTTAGGTTTGTTTCCCTTTGCCAAGTGATGAAGATGTTGTCAGACGGTTTTTCTAATTAACCCTCCCACTTTGCAATAAAGCTTTTCTAAAATATACTTTGTCATTTGACGACAGTGCTCCAGCTTAGCATCTAGAAAGTAACTAAGCAGGTCCACATCAAAATTGGAAATGTTGGACGGCAGAGAGAGGACCCAACAACACGATACTCTTTCTACTTGTCTAGAATGTCTTTAAACAGAGCCTTGCACCAAACATAGCGCGTCGCAAGAGATCAAAAAGCTGGTCTAGCCTTATCTGTCATATGTTTGTATGCATATACATCCAGCTCACACTTACCCTTGCAGACCTTGCAGCACCGTCCCTCCTCCTGCACTTGCTGTTCCACCGGGCACTTGAGCGTCGGACACTCGGTCTCCGGGTCGGTCCTATCACAGTGGAGCCTCCCGTCGTCACACCGGCACTCGGCGCACTGCCGGGGGCTGTAGCTGCCGCCGTGCGGGATCACCGTGCCGAAGCGCCGGCACTCAGCTAAACAAACAACAACAATAACAATAAAAGTGTGCGTAGACATAAAATGGTGCATATGTATGTACTACGTCGCGTAGTACTTGCACACGTGTGTTCGGTGCTCCTGGCTCACTTCGCCCGTACCTTTGCACGTCGGACAGCAGAATCCTCTCTCCGGATCCGCCGGGTTCGGATCGGTGCAATTCAGAGCAGGACAAGTTGGAGCTCGGCAGATGATTTCACCTTGCTGCGGGTGAAAACGCTTTTCTGACAGCGAAGACCAAAGCTTGAACACAAGATTTGTCTTACCACACAGGAACAGAGCTGGCACCCTTCGCTCCAAGAAGCTCCATCCTCCCGGATTTTGCCTCCTGGTGCCCGGCAGCTTTTGTGGCAGTCGCATTCCTCTACAGCAGAAAGTCGGGACTCGGCAGAGGATAACTAAAGCAAAAGAATCTGACTTATTTCGGATCGCATAATTTTGCTGTTTTCATGATTCTGTCGTAGTCACTTTCATGTGCCCCTATTCATTCAGTTCCTCTATTCATGTTTAGTCTCGCTGTCCTTTCTCGAAGGCTTTAATAGAGCGCCCTTGGCCTTTAAAAAATTGCTTTTCTGAATGTCTCCCCGAATAAAAGAGACAAGGTCTAATCTCGGAGCCTAAACCAAGCATGAATGCAAACTTTAAGGTTCATTCTGCACAAAGTGCAATGCTGCATTAGCAGCAAGTCAATATCGAAGGATCACTTCTCTCCTATTTGGCCCAATACTGACCCTGAGCTGGAGCTCCTCTATCTCCTTCAAATAGTGGCTCTTGAGCAGTTGAACCTGTTCTGCGAGTTCTTGAAACTGCCCGCAGGTTGGGCAGGCCTCATCCGGGTTCTCCGGGCACTGGCGGACGTGGGCGTTGGGGTCTCCGGTTACTATGTGAAAGTCTTGGAGGTAGCCCTGTTGAGAGAGTGAACGTGTTTGCATGAGGGATCATCATTTTACGCTTTGCACAGGCTGGAAGGACATATGGAGTCCATCACTAGAATACGGCACCTCATTCTCAGGTTTCTGCTCTCTCATTCAGTGCAACACTGCGAAAAGTACGGATACTGCAGCAAGTACGGGACTTCAAGGCCAGAGAAAATGTGAGGCTGATGTTCGTACACTACCTCGCTGGCAGATACTCAATGAACAAAAAGGCCACATCCGCAAATTCGATATGAGAAATGGTCAAATTATGACTGAATAAAAATTTCCGAAATCGATTAGATACTAAATAGGAGACTGAGTCGAAAGACACTCTAACACAAAATAAATTCAAAGTTCTCCTGGCCAAACATGTTCCAAAACAGCCAAACTTAAGACTTTCTTTGGCGTGCCCAAGGAGATCGCAATTTCTGCCCCAATACTTCTTAATTTGCATACACTAATTATATTAAGGCCTCACACACACGCGCACACTCGAGGTTCAAAATCCCAGCCCGGGTCATTCTGCTACTTGCCCAGACAGACGCATACAATTGGTACAAGTACAGTGAACTGTACTTTGAGGACAGCACGTAGAAATCTGATCAAGGCCACTTAATCTCGTAAAGGTCTGTAACAAAGGGGGGGGGAGGAGGAAAATCTCGAGCAAAAGTCCCATCGAACACAGTCGTGAAAAGGACATAACCTTTGCCGGAACTAAGATCTTAAGTTACGCACTTAACAGAAAGTGCAACCGACCTTCAGCAACTCGATGTTCGTAGAAACAAGGACAAACAGAGACTTCGTGCGCAAGGCCTCGTCAAGGCTGCTGCTGCTGGGCCTGCCCGAGTCTTTGTGAAGTCACTCCAGCTGCATTCAACCAGATGTGGCCGAACCCTTATAACAACTCTTTCCTGCTCAAGTCTACAGTAAATTACGGCAGTCACGTCTCTTTTTTGTTTCCAGAGACTTTTATTTTCCGCTCTTCTTCCCCTCTCAATCTCTCTCTCACTTTCTGCAAGTGTCACACGCACGCATGCACGCGCAAACGCACGCACGCAGAGACAGAGAGAGATGGTGGGAACTACCCTTTTGTCTTTTCTGTTCATTCCAGCGCCTTTGGCTTTGTGCCAAAGTAGGGGATCTTTCCCCTGCCCCCCCCTGTCCCTCGGAAAGAAAAGAAGAGGAGGCAGCAGAGAAAAAGGCCTAGCAGGGGATGAGGAAAAAGGAATCACGTTCTTGTTGACTAGAACATTTCGACATGCAACAGACGCACTGACAGCAAAAAAGCCGGGTGTGTGTGTGGGGGGGGGGGGGGAGTGCGTTGATCCCTTTCATGACCTCCCCTTGTCTTTGGCGCTTTTTTTCTGTACTCCCCCCTCTCGTCGTCTGTACAGGGTGAAACGATTGAACCTGGGCAATCCGCATTGACTTGACCTCCGTGATGGCCATCAGCTGTTTGCTGACAAAATGCCACACCAGAGACACTGAAGAAGAAACTTGACGTACAGGGTCGACCACGTAAAGTCAGGTTTGACATTGTTCCGCACCCCGAGGAGCGCAGACGGAATATTATCGATCACGCTCGAGTGGAAATAACATCAGTGTGAATCAGAGTTCGAAACGACAAAGTCATGATGGAGCAAAATAGGCCCACAGAGATCACGGCGACTGTGGGGTACTGAAATGCGACATCGTCCAGAAAATGCCTGAAATTCAGTTAAATTTGCCTGAGAACTGCTCATACTCGTCAGGCTGTTTGTTGCTCTCGACGCAGTCAAACTTGGTGCCCACCCTGTGCATCCAATCATACATCCATGGTGAAAGGCAAAAGCGAAAATTCCAAGTTCAATTGTTCCACCCTGTACTGTGTAGCATTTAATGAACACGAAGGGAGAAAAAGGTCTGTCATGATAGGGGGTCATTGACCACCCGAGGGAGGGGAGGCAATTGATGTTCTCCCCAGAAGGAAAAAAGGCTTTTTCGTGCCAAGGAAAAGTTTTCTCCGCTGTTTCCTTCCGTGTTTGTGACAAAGAGAGGAGAAAAATAATAAGGTGACAAGAGATTGAAAGAAAAAACAAGTCTGGAAAGGTTGGAAAAAAACCATCTCCAGTCAAACAAATTTCGAACCTTGTAGAGAAAATTGGAGGAGCCTTGCTGTCTCTGGCCCACCCAGAAGGTCACGTTTGAGGCCGAGAGGATTCGAACGTCCAGGGGACGAATCAGCCGCTGATAGATGGACCTAAAGCAAAGGATAAAGAATCGTTTACATGTTGGTTGCTCCTCTGCATTCCTGGAATGCCAAGATTTCGACTCACTTGCAGTCGAGGAAGACAGACAGCTGGTTTCCCGACAGCTTGACCGCCAACTTGTGCCAGCGGTCGTCTGCCAGGCCCACCGGGACAGACACCACAGCCATTGCTACCGGAGAGCCGGGTTCGGTGGTGGGCACCGGATAGTGCAGCCTGAGGACGTTTTTCCGGCCGGAGGAGGTCAGCTCAAAAATTCTGCAGAAGGATGTTGATTGTATATACGAAGTCGGGGCGAAGATAACTTGTTCGACGAGAAATAAGCAAAGTTATTCTCACGATCAAATTTCATCGATAGAGAAAGTGCCAGAGTTCAATTAGGTAAGTGACAATAGCCAAATATATATTCATTGCATCAAGCATGTAATTTTAGAAATTCACAGGCACAGGAATGACCCCAGCAGTGGAGTAGAAAATCGGTGAAAAGTATTTCTTCGAAAATCAGGGAGAGTCCTTTTCACTCCAGCTTTCACTCGAGCAACTTGATATCGAATGTGTAGCACAAGTGGCATAAAACGATACCACGCTGCACTCGTGAAAATCAGTGCGTAAAACAACTCTTTTCCGAGCAGATAGTCTTTTTTTTCGCTGATTTTCAGCAAAGAATCTTAGTGAAAAGGTCGATTTGTGAAGGAAAGCTTATTGAGCACAATTGCTCATTTATTGTTAAAAAAAACTTTAACCCCTGTTTTCTAGCTAGAAAGCCGACATGATGATCATAGATCACTGGTCAAATTGACGTCAAAAACACCTCCAAAGACTTCGAGCGTATGTACGTCCATGTGTGTGCGGAGCAACGCAGTGAAACTTCGTAGACTTGCGTACAATAATAGCACTCGTATGAGCAAAAAGGGTTTGTTTGAAAACAACACCAAAAGTAAAGGACGTAGGTCCACACTTAGTAATAAGTTCTACAGTGTTTTTGAGGTGCACAAAGCAAAAGAAAGAGCTTCTCACCTGTCCTCGGGTTCGGCCGCCCGGTGGATGGCCAACAAGGTCCCCACGTTCCCGAACTCCTGCCTCACGGAGGCCAGTAAAGCCAGCTCGCGGAGACTGCCGCCTTGCGGAGGCCAAGCCGACGTTCTGTGGCTCCACCCTGAGGCCATCGTGGACCCCGAGAACTTGAGCGCCGGCGCAGGCGAGTGCGGGCCTGGGTGCGCCATCGTCAGGTTGGTGGACAGCAGGGGGGAGAGCAGGTCCAACAGCGTGGGACTCTCGTCGATGGCTGTAAAAAAGCAAGAAAAGAAGAGGTAACGAAAACTTTTGTGGAAAACCAGGCTTATGCAAGCGACACCTGCAGCTTTTTCCACAAGTTGCAAGTATGAAGAACAGAACAACTCTGCAGTCGAAGACGTGGCTTACTTTTGTGGATCGAGCAGATTCAGCAGTGTCCCCACATAATAATAAATAAAAGAAACACACCAGTCCTTAAATATAGGCCTAGGCCCACTTTGCTGGGTAGGACGACATATGAGTCACGTAGCAAGTGTAAGTTCATTCGGTCAACGGGCTTCGCGCTCACCAAACGGCCCTCCCGTAAAAGCTGGACGGACGGACAGACAGACAAACATACACACGCGCACGTACATACGCACAGTACACAGTATTCCTTTTGCAACACATAGAGCAAATCCATCCCAGGTGGAGCGGAAGTCATAGTAGGTCTGTCTACCCCTTCCGTCAGGTATGAAAGCTAGCCTTGAACCTGTAGCGTAGAATGTATTGCCACTATACTTACTGGCAACGGCGCAGGTAAGGCTGATTTAGACGCACCCGGTACGTGTATGCATATAGTGGAGCCCAATTTATTAAGTACGGTCTTCTTTTGGTCGTGAAAAGTGTATTTATTGGCCGACAAACTTCTAAATGACATCTAAACATGCATTTATTTCTGTATGCTGTGGTAAAATCAGCACATGTTCCTGGGAAGGAAAAGGCAATTTGCTTTTACGTTATGCAGCATAAATTTAGAGTTTGTGTGGCAAAATCTGAGTACAGTTTTCAAAGAGAACAAGAGGAAGTTTTCCTTAATGGCCACGAGACAGTACATTCTAGAAAATCGTGGAAAAATCGTCCATCGTTGAGAATGTTACCACGAAGCACAGCACAAGAACTTGCGACTGCATTTATTGAACTCCAATGTATATGTGACTGTGTTTGACAGGGAAAAAGACGCCACTGCGTCCGAGAACTGGAGTGGCAACCCTGCTCAGCCTCCCTCCGAGTCCTACTTAAGATTACAAGCAAAGTCCACAGTTTTTCCCCCCCTCAGCTGGCGATGAATCGACCCCCACTTCGTCAGCACTCTCGTATGCATAGTACGAGGTGATCGCTGGCTGACTGGCAGACCTGTTTGAGGTTGACCTGCTTGAGGAGCAGCAACTTTCAATGAATATGGGAAAAGACACCAAATTGGCTCGTCCAAGCTCAGCTGAGGCGCGAGAGTGAAAACCCCTGTGGTGTCACATTTCTCGCACTCAAAGTGCAAGAGAGACCTCATATTTCTGTGCATGCACTTTACTACATTTTCCTGGACGCGTTTTTCTGTTGTTGCTACGAGGGCCAGACCTATGGTAATGTTCGACGGCGTGGGAAAATTCATTCAACTTGCTGTCGTAGTCGATTTCTATCTAGAGCAGGAGGTGCTGATGAAGCAATTTTGGGAGAGAAATTACCTTTTTTAGCGCATTTTTCCTTCTTGACTGACGTGAATATACACAGAGTCATGGACTGCTGGACCGGGTTTGTCATGGACCGGGCCAAACTTTCGACTGGCGACTTTCGACTTTCCGCCCGGTCACTGTTTGTGTAACGAGAAAAATTCATCTTGAAAGTGTTGTTACAACAGCCTTGAAGTTTGGGGCTGGAGTGCAGGACAGCGCAGTACAGAGTACAAAATTTGCAGTCCGATCGACTTTTTCTACGTTATTCCAAGTGTGTTCGATATTCCTGCCCGAAGGGACACTTAGGGCATGAATTCAACACTCTGACACAGGCTGGAAAAGTTGGAGTTCGCGAGAAACAAACGGGTCGGACGATGCCAAGATCATCAACCTCGACCACGTGTCCGAGCCCGCGCTAGCTGTGTCTAAGCAGAGGTTTGGGGGGGGGGAGCAAGGGAGTAAATGCCAGTTTCATGATTGATGTCACCGAGATCCCCATGATATGGAAGCTCCCCACATTGTACTTGCCGACGTTGAGCATGTTTCCACTTTTCGAGCAGCCGAGTCCAAGCTTTTGCCACAGAAACATCTTGGCTGTTGAAACATCTTGAAACATCTTGGCTCCGGTCGGAGAAACAAGTCTCTCGCCCAATGAATCGTGTAGCAACATCATCTGTAGTACATTTATTTCTCTTTCCTCTCTACTCACTCCTAATTGACTCATGAGAATTTGGTGAAAGCTTCTGCCTTCCCACGAGCGATGTGAATACAGGAAATAGGATATTAATGGAAAGCCTCCTGAGGCCTCCCAATGGATGTGCTGGAAAAGAGGAATTCTTGGAAAAATTGAAGCCAAGCTCCGGATTAATAATCCTCAAGACAAGGCCAAGCATCACTGATCTTGCGCACACGTACGACGGATCCACTGTGCAGCTATGTGTTTATGACGGCTCGTATGAGTGTGTGTTTGCTTTGACGAGTCTGTACCCTACTTTGCTCAGACCTTTTCTGTGATAGGCTTTGTGTGTACTTCAATCCATAGCTCACTAATAGCTGGACAGTGGACGCCGAATAACCAGTGGCTCGGCCACTCACGTCAAGAAGTTTGCTAGCGGACGGCGTCAAATCGACTCTGTCCAGTACACAAACACAAGTACGCGCGCACCAGCGCTACACCCCAACGCCACAGCTACATCCGCACACAAGAGCCACACACTCACATAGGAAGTACACACGCGACAGCTGCACACACAAGAGCTACACACACACACAGACGAGAGAAATTACGAAGAATCCCCCGTTCTTTTGCATAGGAAAATGATTGCTGGCTTTCCCACCGATAGCATTTGCTCCAGTGTCCTTGGGAAGAGCTAACAAGGGACGCCTCGTCATTTTATGTGCACTTTATGTAAATTTCACGTTATGGCCCCTTCTAGGATAAGATACAACAGCGAGCAAAGACGAGACATTCTGTTCACGCAAAAATGTTCATCTTAAACTGGGGCGTTTCAACACCTAAAATATCGTCTTAGTTTCCATTCTCTCTATCACACACAGATTAGTGAATGGGGCATTTACCTGCCTTTCTTGCGCGTGTGTCCGTTACTGCTCCCTTGGACTGCGTTATGATTTCCCCAACTTTCTTTCCCACATGGGCCTTTCAGGCCTCTCTGTCTGTCTTTCAAGTGTGATCCAGGCCTAGTCAATTATTATAGACTAACCGAGTTACAAGGGATAGCTAAAACCTTGGGGTGTGAGCATGTAGCATACAATGGAGCCCAATTATTCTACGCGGTATAGTTTTAGGGTCAAAAAGCATACTAATTCGACAAAAAGCTTGTAAATCAGAAGTAAGGCAAGTGCGCCTTAATGTAATGAAATGTAAATCTTTTTGCAGAAAGCCAATGTGCTTTCATGGTATAGAGGGGCGATGCAAAGTCTGCCTGGCTGACTCAAGTTGCGTGAAGAAAGAAGTAAAACTATTTCCACTGGATGGCTTCGAAACTCGAGCAAAACTTCGCGAAAATCGCAGAAAAATCGTCCATCGCTGAGAATGGTCTCTAAGTACCGTGCATAATTTGCCATCATAGTTAGTAAATTGGGTCTCACTGCAGAATTCAAACTTAAGAGGCTTTTCTTGAAAGCCTCAGCATAATAAAGTAGGCGCAGAAGGGCTGAAAGTGAAAGGAGAAGTAACTAGAGGAGTTGTGTGTTGGCTCCAGATAATCGTCCTTCGAGCCCTGGAATTGCCACTAAACAGCCCCAATACTCTTTTCCAAGGAGCAGAAAGAAAGTTGTGCACTTTCTATCTTTTTTTATTTCATAGTGTATTTGGATGGCCTCCTGATGATAAATTTATGTCCATACTTTTTCCTCCTTTCTCCAACCACCAAGAAAAGAAAGGAGGGAACTTAAGCCCAGCTTGGACAAGAAGACAATCCAACTTCTCCCCCAGGACACAAAACTATTAAATATGAGGAGTGTGAGCATAGCTGACAAGGACAGGAATTAGAAAGTTGTGATTACTCGGGCAGCTGCAACAGTGCTGGCAATGGCGCAATCACATCCACTATTGCGAGTGCAGTTGTGTCGCAACTTATACTTGTTATCATTATCCACCTGGTGCTGTGGGGAAGGAAATAGCTACTCCCCTATGACTGTGGAATGGCCCAACTCACCATATATTACACATATGGCCAATATTCTGCACGATACTATCAGAGTGAAACGTGTTTCGAATAACGCCAGCCAAAAGCTTGATGAGTCTCTCTGCTAGACAGGTGGGAGCAGCACAACTCGAGCCATTCAATGTTGCTTCTGCTTGCTCGAACGTCAGCACAGAAGCCTCGTGTATCTAGGCAGATCTTGGCGTCTGTCATGTCTGGTGGAGTGGCAAGGAAGGGTGGAAAGGATCACTGCTGCACCACAGAATCCGAGGCAAAGGAGTTTCCCAAGGCAAAGGTTTAACTCAGGGTTGCCTTCTTGCAGGTTGGGGCCGACGAGGAAGTCGCGCGACCAAAAGAACCGCATTCTTGAGCTTGTTTGCCGAAAGCAAATATTGACTTTGTGATGAGTCAAGTTACGCACTTCTCACAGGAGCTTTTTTTCAAGGTGAAAGTCCCCAAAATAATAGGTTACTTAGTCACCATTAACAATTATTGCAGAGGCAGTGAGAGTCAGGGACAAGGAAAGAGAGAGATAATGAAAGAGAAAGAGGGAAAGAACGAGAAAGGAAAGAACGAGGAAGGAAAGTACGAGAAAGGAAAGAACGAAAAAGGGAAAGAAAGAGAGAAGGAAAGAGAAAGGGAAGGAAAGAGGGAGACCCACACCTGCATTTTCTTCTCCTCTCGTCTGAATCTTTTGAAGCAAATGAAAAAATCATGCCTGATTAGTTGAGTAGAGCGCACTCTTTAGTCCCGTGAGTCCGTCCAGCATGCGTATATATGTTCTCTAGTCCCATAAGGCCATTCTTGTCTGGCTGGGTAGCTGCGCTCAGTGGTTCATTGGGGCATTTGCCAAGGAGACCTGGAGAAAACCTATCACTGGTGGAGCAATCTGACCAGGCAAAAAATGACTCTTGGGGGGGGGAGAGAAAGTGAAAGCTGTAGCGGAAAATGTGACTCATCCTTTTGTTCAGTGTCCTCATGCAAGGAGCTAATGAAGGTGGCCCGTAGCGACAACAGGGTTGCCACTCAGTCACCCAATCAGTGTCCACTCGGCCACTGCGTTCATAACACAAACACGCGCCTGCTGTTCCTGTCACGACTCGTGCCAACCCTGTCCAAGGACCCCTGCCAATACGACAGCAGGGCGGGCAGGCGAGCAGGCAAGAAAGCGGATTTCGTCAACCAACAGAGTGCGCGCATCAGGAATGAAATGGAACCGACAAGATCAGTCATGATAAAACACAGATCTTCTAGAACTTTTCACTCTCACTCTCTTTCAGAGTAGCTCAGTCTCCTTTTCTTCCCCATCCTAGGCGGTGCTCAAGAAGCGGAAGTGCTGGAAGCTCAGGACTGCACTGCCCCGAGTGAAGGAAGAACAAGTTTCTTCACCACCCCGTGTTTGACAGCATTTGTCTATTTGTGCCCGAAGATGTTCATAGCAACATGAACTGACAGAAAGAAGAAGACAGTGAAGAACTCGTGAGCATTCCCTGTCTCCCCTCCCCCTTGTTGTGACACTGGCTGTCCCCGGACACGTCCCTCCCGTCACCCCCGTCCTTCCTGTTGATCGGGTCTACCGCGGACATGAACCTGCCGACGTGGCACGACAGCCCATAACCATCAACGGACTCGGTCGTCCCAGCTGACACTTCGTGATGTATCAACTGATTTCAAACTTATTTGTCCTGTCTGCCCCGATGTGCCCGCCAGGCCGTTGTTGGCCCACTTAGGCCAACAAAACCCTTGACTTTTTTGCCACCAGGGAGGAGAGGGAAACGGAACAATAAAACTAAGAAAACTTCCTTCTTACTACTCTCTTCCGGCAGCTGTGTCGTGACAAAACGACTTTTCCCAACTCTTTTTTTTTGCATGCCAGTTGGTAAAAGAAAATATAACTTCTCTAGTGAAGAGGGAGGGAGGGAGGGAGGTCTTGCCCTCGCCCTCCCTATTGACAGTGCTCCTCCTGGCCCACCTATCCTACTCAGTCTATCCTCCCCCATCCATCTTGTCCTACCAATTCGACACTACTTGTCCGACCCCCCCCCCCCATCCTACCCTATCTAACCCTACCCGAAGCAGTTTTTTTTTCAAGGCTGAAGAAGCTATTAAATTTGTCACTTATTGTCATCAGTGTGACGATGACTACGCATTGTTTAGTCGATGGCGAGTGACAGCTCGCTCGGAGAACGACGCCTATGCTGGAACTAAGAGAATTTGGTGAGGCTCTCTCGCCTGATTTTGCATTGTCGGACTTCTCTGCGTGTGTCAAGAGATAGAGAGTTAGAAAGGCCTAGAAAGAGGGCTCGATGCGAAGGCCTGTTTCGGCCTAAGGCCCCCCTCACATTTTTTTGGCCAGAAATCAAAAACTCTTTGGCCATGAAGGCATGAGCCTTGTCGTTAATCTAATACACGACGTAGGCAGTGATTTTCTGTGCCCCACGACAAATGATTAATATGGCGCAACTCAAGTGAAATCGTATAAAAAGAGAAAAGAAAAGTCATGAAAATTTTTGGGCCCACACAAAAGAAAATGTAGCAGCCACTGCATTGGTGGTCGAACTCTGAAGCTTCGCTCACTCAAGGGAAATATCTGCTGATGACGTTATTCAACTTTCTGGCCAAATTGCGAGGTTTAACGCAGCCCAAGGCCCAAATGCTCGAATCTGCAGAGTGTTTCTTCTTGTAAACAACAGAAAGTTTCCTCGGCTACGTCTAAAGCAGAGTGAGTAGAAAAAAGAAAAACCTCCAAATTATTGAGAAGATTTTCTTAGTCGAGTTAAGGAAGAAGAATTGTTGCTCGTCAGGTCCTTATTTCGCAACCTCTTGTTTGATAGAAAAATCGTCTGCGAGTCTCTGAGGTCTACAAAGTGGCCGCTTTTTGATGAAGAAGACGTTCTTCTGCCACTGCTCGGTACACTGCGACCATCCAGAGGACGATGCCGCGGCAAAGGCCGGTCGCAGCAGCTCCTGGAGCATTCAGAGAGGCTGCCTCGTTTGTGGGGGTGAATCTGAGACGCTCTCCTATCAGCCAGTGCCATGTAACGATATCGATATCGTGATTTCAAGATATCGTGTCGAGGTTGAGCGATTTCTAGACATCGAGACCACATCGATGTGGAACCTCTCTCTCTCTCTCTCTCTGGAGAATTGGTCGCGTCAGAAACCGACCTCTCCTAACCGAGATTCACTCTTGTGTGGTTCCGGCTCTTCATAAGTAGTTCTCATCTTTGTCCGGGTCCGATTTAGTCCAGTCAGTCCAGAAGACCATCTTGGACAGTTACTTTACTGCGGCATCACAGCCTTTACCTTTCCGCCTCCTCAGAGAAACATTGAAGTAGTTGTCCAGTATCGACACATTGATCTCATGTGGTCGGCTGAAACCGACTGAAAGGGTGGATATCGATATCCAGATATTTTCGAAACCTCGCACATGCTTGCTCTCCTATTCTAATGGAGGCAGAATTTATTTTTTTTTCCTTCTTCGTCCAGAAAATGCATCCTTTTTCTCTCTCCCTCTGCATGTGTTTATGTTGCAGCTTTGCTCACGTGCACGAGATAAAAAAAATGATCACAGCAATCAAGATTAAAAAGAAATTGCGATTAGGACAGCAAAAAAAATTCTCCTGTTTCATTCAGTGAGGGCTGATGTTTCTTCCCGGATTTCAGCCGCATCAGGCCAGCTTCTTAGACAGGCAACTAAGACAAGGACATATATAGACTATGCATAGCACGATTGTAGAGTACTTCAGTACAAGTAGTTGCAGTGCCAGCTTGTTCTGGTGCTGATAGAGCAATTTTTGAAAGTGGACGTCAGCTGCCAAGGTACACACTACTTTTGTCACATCAGTTGGGAAATATTCATGTAAAACTTAAAGAAAACTCCGGTCATAAGTGATGCTTTAAGGTACCGGCTGGAAATCTTGTCCAGTATCGTGGAAACTGTGACGGATTTGTTCAATTTTGGGTGACATTCTGCCGCCTCTGTCGGCAAGTGGATGTTTTCCAGAAGCATGGGTACTCCTGCACAACAAGTACTTTTTTCCGTGAGGCCCTGATCTAGTCCTCCAAGTACTTTTTTCCATGAGGTCCTGATCTAGTCCTCCAAGTACGTTTTCCGCAATAATCCCCGTACTCCAGTACTTTCTTTCCAAGTGTACTGTCTAATACCCCAGCTCATGAACCCTAACTTCTTCTCACCTGTGAGTGACTGAGTAAACTAAGGTATGTAGAAGCGAGTCCGGAACAGATGGAAATTCGAAAGCTGATAACTCCCTGGAGAAATCACGGAAATGCCAGTGGAGAAAAAAAAGGAAGAAGAAGAACCCTCTGTACTCTTCTTATCCATGACCCACTTTTTTACCAAGTGTGCGCGAGATCACAGAAGTGATCGAGCTGCATTGGAGACGGTTTAAAAGCAGCAGCGGGAGGAAAAAAGTGCATCGATTGTTGTCATGACGAAACTCTTATTCGAGACGCAGCCAAAGCCCGGTTTTTTTTGCCGCGTTTCTCAATATGAAAAGAGCGAAGGCATCACTTTTGTTCTCCTTCGTGTGAAAAAAACAATCTGGGCAAAGCGCACAAGTCTTTCTGCCATGGGAATCAGCGCTGTCGATCGACTTCTTCAGATCGGTGTCAGGGCGCGCACGCAAATAAACCGACGCAAATGCTTACAAACTTAAGACCACATCTTTATACTGGCGTCTGAAGAGAGCTGCGTCCTTTAGGTTGAAGCTACATTCTTGTAACTTCAATTTGGAGCCACATTCTTACAACTTAAGACACATCTTCCCCCTTTTTTCGCCCTGCGTCTTTTCCCCTAAATACTTTTACATCAGATTTTCATTATTCACCCTTTCCAGGGGGTCGTTTTTGGGTGGCCGTAATTTTTCTTTCCCCATCCCCCCCCCTTCTGGTTAAAACAAACTTTTAACAGGAGTCAAGATCGTTGGAGGAAACTGTAAAACTTTATTGTTTTCTGAAACGGGCCAGAATGACCGAGTTGTTGACATTTTCAACCCTTCTCCTGAGCAATCCTGCATGATTTACAGCATTAAAGAAGCCTCCCCAGTTTCAATTAGCATGGAAAGGCAGAGGTTCCCCCTCCATAATTCATCCTCATCCCCCCCTCCCCAATGTTGCCCGAGTGTCACTTGAAGCTAATGTGGCGTGACGCATGATGACACTTTGCAGAAGTCTTAAGGCGCGCTTACTCCAGCAGATGTGGAGCCCACGAGCTCCAGCGGAAGAAAGTTGCTTTGATTTGCTCAAGCAACATCTCTTCAAAGCTGACTACAAAACAGTTCCTTCCATAAATCAAGGCTGCCTAAAACGACAAAACTTGCGTGTGGAAGGAATAAATTATATGGGTTAACATCACATACCGAGAAAGTTTTCTCAGTACGAAACTCAGAGCTAATAACGCTTTATGGTTTTATGCCCAACTAACTTTTACCTCCACCTGTGTGTAAAATAGGCTCACTGGGAGAAGTGAACGAACGTGTGTGCTGTTCTGGAGTGTGTGAGCAGTAGTACTTCCTGGGTGTAGCAGTTCTCCTTCGTGTAGAAGTGAGTGTCAATGTGATTGTGCAGTTGTTAGGTTTGTCAATGAATATGCAGCTCTTGTGCGTCACTTAACGTCCTTTTGAGTGTGCATGAGCACATGTGTGAGTGTGTAGTTTTTTTTGTGCAGTTCTTGTGTGCTGTGTAGTTCTTGTCCAGTACTTGTGTGCTGTGTAGTTCTCATGTCCGCAGTACTTGTGTGCTGTGTAGTTCTTGTGCAGTACTTGTGTGCTGTGTAGTTCTTGTGCAGTACTTGTGTGCTGTGTAGTTCTTGTGCAGTACTTGTGTGCTGTGTAGTT
>JAAUXU010129629.1_pt1 | contig 30464 bp, 22 predicted proteins | sample 7278151 | NCBI WGS metagenome assembly JAAUXU01 (sample SAMN14350113, study PRJNA611818) | marine sediment metagenome | isolation source: surface marine sediment (1.8m) | place: French Polynesia: Moorea | collected 2018-08 | reverse complement strand
TGACCGCTTTTCATTGTATTCTTCATACCAAACATTGACAACAATTGCTTAGATGGGGATTTTTGCTCCTTTCAGGATGGTGATGGTGCTCCCAACATGCCTTAACAAATATATGAATAGAAAACATTGTTTGGTGGTGAAAAAACTCTCAGTGGAGGTCGGCAAGTGACCATTCTTTGTTGCACTGGCATTACAAAGTATTTTCAAAAATTGCCAAAGTTGCTTCTACCTAGACCTGGCCATCGGCTTAATTGCTTCGATCCCCCATGGTGAAGAAAAAAAAGTGGTGCATGCAGCAAAGCTACTTCAATCCGGATTCCACTGTAGCCAGGCACCACTGAAATGTATACGGTGCAGTAGGATTTCCTCCATACCGTAAATTTTGTGCTCCACTTTTTTCCGCCTGCGAGTTTAAATCCTCACCCCAACACTAAAAAAAGAGAAATATACACCTTTTCTCTCCCAGGGGAAGACGCAGGATGAAGTCCACCTCTCATACTTGTACCAGCAGCCTTGGATTGGGAGAAACTTTACTTTCAAAAGATTGAAGGACGTTGTCGGTCCCCCCAAAAGGAATTGGACAATGAACGGCCACATCTTAGAACATACACCTAAAAAGGATCTGCATTTTTATTACTTTCAGCTCTCCTACAGGACAGTAAAGCCTTTATGTGGCCTTCAACAGCGCGTATTCAGCGTCAGCTTGATCGTTTCTTTTTAGAGAAAAGAAGTAAGAAAAAAGAAACTAAAAACTCTAAGAATTTCCCTGCGTAATTTAAGGAGAGGATCCCAAAAAGCAACAAAAAAGGGTTGAGAGATGTTGAAGAAAAGTTTTTCCTCAAGTGGGATCTTGTTGAAGATCTACGTAACAGTAGCGATGGAGGCCGCGTGTGACTGGAATCTTGATTTTTGCCACCCTGGCTGCAAAATTAACGACATCGACGTTCTTGTGCTGCAGGATCTAAAAAAATACAAACACTTTTGTGCCAAGAGAAAACATAGACTTGGACTTACTTAGCACGATTGGAATTCGGGACTGGTTGCAAAAGGGGGCGAAAATCGTGTGTGAAGAGAAAAGATTCGTTGCCGAACTGAGCAAAATGGAAGATGTTTCCACAAAAAAGGAGTGCAGGTTTGAAAATTGTTGTAAACATTACTGCACTTAACGCATTTTCTGTGAAGGAAACCCCCAGTTACGTCTTTTTGGTCGGCCTTTTGCATGGGTTCGTGCTATCTGCAATACTCGACTTTTGTGCTAGGTATGACTCGAATCTAAGTTGAATCTCTGCTTCAGGCAAGATTCATTCAGAATCTTAACTTTTCAGGTTTCACATCTGAAGTCACAGATTTGAATCTTATGACGTCATCATGTAAATACTTGGCAATTTGAATTTTCTACCGAGATCAGAGAGGAGGCAGCAAAGATCCTCATGCCTCAAATAAAATTTCAGCCGCATCACTTTAATGCATGATACCTCGTGATTCTCCTCACTATATTTAGTAAAAGTGGTGATCACTGAAGCAAAATTTCATTGTAGACAATGGCAGTTTGGCATGTCATATTCTTTGGTTCATAGTGTACGATTTTTGTATCTTTCGGAAGTTCCCCAATCCGCTTTGGCCCGGTTTTTTAAGACCAAACTAAAATCTATGACGTGATATGTCTGCCTTACGCTCGGCGCCGTCCACCCACCCCGTACAGTCCATAAATAGGTTTTGGGCCTGGCAACCAAGCTTCCTCTTTCCTGCCTCCTTCTCTTCTCCTTCCGATTTACAATATACGTACCCATGTAGCCAATGCAACTTTGGGCCTCGATTTCGGCCTCATAACAGCCTCGAATCCATCCCCAACCTCTCCTATTCCACAGCCCATGAAGACCAGCACCTGCTGACCAAGTCTGGGCTCGATCGGTCCCGCGCTGAGAGCGTCAAGCCCGCGACAGAGGTACAGACACACAGATGGACAAAGCGCTCGGCAGAGAGATTTAGTAGACATGAAAAAAAACCCTCTCCGTCCCCTGGTGAAATTCACCCGATTTTGCACCTCGCTCCACATGTATATATGTGTATAATATTTGGTGTGACGGTCAATATGACCGTCACACCAAATTTCAAGTATGCGCAAAATTTCGGTCAAAGCATCTCCAACTTTGCTGAGTGCGAATGGCACTATGAGACGCTTTGAATGCATCTTCAAGTCTGGCCCGACCAATGTCAGCCCTGAAAGCTTCAGAGAAGCGCGCACTGAAATGCTTTGCTCCATCGTTCTTTTCTCTCTCTCTCTCTCCAGGGCGGGAGGAACCACCAATATGTATGTGGATGCAGCAAGAGAAGGCTTGATCACTTTTGTGTCTGCCATACCTGTGCAAGTACCTTTAACACGACTTCTTTGTTGTGGGTACTTTTGGATCTAGTTGCAGCCTTCGGTTCTGTGGCATGGAATAGAAGCTTTTTAGCATTGTTATATCACATTGCAGGCTTCAGTACTCTTAGATTGAACTAAATTCTTCAGTACTTTTGGATCAGGTTGCAGTCTTCAGTACTGTTGAATCGAATTAAAATTAGTATCGCTTGAACAAGTTGTGCACTGCAATACTGTTTGATGGAATTACATTCTTCTGTACTGTTGGATTGAACCAAGTTATGCAGTACCTTTGGATCAGGTTGCAGTCTTCAGTACCGTTGGATCGAGTTGCAGTCTTCAGCACTGTTGGATCAAATTAAATTCGCGGTACTTTGGGATCGAATTGGAGTTTTTAGAACTGTTAGATCGAGTCTCAGTCTTCAGTAATGCTGGATCAAATTGGAGTTTTTAGTAGTGCTGGATCGCATTTAAGTGTTCTCTACAGTTGGATCAAATTGGAATTTTTAGTACTTGTGGATGGAATTGGAGTTTTCAATACTGTTGGATCGAATCGGGAAAAAAACGACCATGGGTCGAATCCCGAATCAAATCTTTTTCGAGTTTCCAGTCCGGGGGAAAGTTTAACCGAATGGAATCGGATCTGAAAACGCTTCAACTGAACAAGTCCAAGGGACAAAGGACTGCTTTGCCTTTGATCTCTCTCTTTGTTGACAGATCCGGAAGATGTTAATCAGTAGCTGTTCAATCAGTTCTTGGCAGTGCAAGCCGAGACCCAAGCCGAGGTTGAAAAGACCGAAAAGCATTGGCAAATGACCGACGATCACTCTCTAGTCAGATCCAGATGGTCGCATCCGGGACAATTGGAATATTGGGGATTGAAGCTGAGTCCAGACCGAATCCTAGTTCAAGCCCGATTCGAACCGGCTCAACCTTGATTCGATCCAAACGCAGTGTAGAGGCTCGTTTTCTATAAATCATCCGTCTACACAGGGCGTGGCAGAACGAACTTCCCTTCGACGCTCGCCACATTAAAAAGTTAAAACAGTTTTGCCAAACATGAAGATTTTTTAAGTTAAAGATTTTTGCTTAACCCCGTAATTTAATTTTCATAGGTAAAACGTGCTGTACTGGTACAAAATTCTGTGCTGGTCTTAACTAGATACCTCGTTGTTCCGGTAAGGTTGCGCTTTATTGCACGTTTTCGACTTTGCGGCCTAAGGGGACCTTGGCCACCCCACCGCCAACTCCGTCAAGGCCTCCGAAGGTTGTATAAGTGCAATAAAGCTCTTGTCGGAATGAGATTTGTAATTTTACTCGTCGACTTTAGAACTATTCGGTTTTGGCACCAAGGCTGCAATACTGAAGCTGCAGCGGCGCCGACAATGCTCATGTACAGTTCAGGTACTGAACATTGCTGCTCCCTCATTGATCCTGCTTTTCATTGTACTGAAAGTGACCGTAACGGTAATGCTTTTTGTAGTACAGTTGTTGCTACGGTACTAATACCATTACAGCAGTGTACCAGTAGTGAATAAGTTGAAATGACAACTCTCATTACAGTGAATGTAGCAGAGCAGGTAAAATATTGTCGCTCTACGTAGGTCTGTGCGCTGTAAATTTGCCATGGACCTCTTATTTCAGGGCATAATACTGACATTGCTGACGTTGTGTAATGAATATAATCCTATTTATAACCCAGCCTAACCTAGGGCTAACTTATGTAGTGCCCCAATAAGTCAGCTACGTCAAGTTGAGCATTGCCGCAAGTAAAGCACGCGCGGATGCAATATTTTAAATAGTTTATGTGCCTATGTTGTCCTCCCAATATAATCGGGTATTCGGGCATTATGCTCCGAGTGTTGACTTTGTCGAGGATGTTGACAACGTCTGGAGTGTTACGTCTGGTGCTTTACCCAACCTAAGCGGAGCTTGCAAAAAAAACAACAGAAAAAGTATGCGCTTCATCAAACTTAAACACTGGCAGAGGCTGGACGTCGACCTGCTCGTCATGATCATTTGAATTCATAAGACGGGAATCAAGTCAAAAGTATTCCAAGCAAGAACATTTTAAGTAATCTACATAAGAAATGTCAGTTGCTTCAACATCACTTCCCAACGGCTTCATTGCTTATGGGGATCCATTCTACAATACTGTTTGTCGCCCTTTAGCTGAAAGCAGAGCCTCAGAACTTTACTCGTACGGAGATTTAAAGTATTAGTATTATTTTCGAGAAAGTTACTTCCAAACAATGGGTTCACAGTTTGTTCATTTCGTGCTAGGACTCTGTAATGAGCGCCAATTTGAATGTTGACTAGCTTTCATTTTTCACTTCTTGTCACGAGCAAAGGTACTTTCACTCGAAAGTTCTCTAAGCCAACAAAATTAGCTTTCCATTGATGTCAATATGATGCTCAAATAATAAAGCTGCCTCCTGAAGGAAAGCTTTTTCCCACAGAATGAAATATACATGATGAAATTACTTTTAAATGCCTCTTTGAATCAACGTTGGGTGCCGAGAAGCTTTTTTGCTGCGTGCAGCGGAGAAACTTTACAACCCAAGTGCTCAGTACATCAGGTGGGTTGTAAAGTCTTTACGGCTCACTCGACTTTAATAAAGTTCCCCTCGCCTCTTATCCATGCATACAAGTGGCGAAAATGACGTAAAGAGAGGCCTACGTAGGTAGGCCTGTAGTCCCTGAGAAGAGGCAGCATGGCCTCCTCACATTTTGCTGGAATTGCCTGCGAGTTGTTACGTGATGAAAGTTGACTGTGTTGTGCAATCGTGCTCATCAAATTTCTTCTCTCTCTCTCTCTCCCTCTCTCTCTCCCTCTCTCTCTCTCTCCCTCTCTCTCTCTTTCTCCCTCTCCGACATCACGTGGACCCCTCGTACTCCGCCTCACGTCAAAATAGAGGTGGGGTCGAGCCAAAAGGTCCTTCTAGCAGCTCGAGGTACGGGCTTGCACGAGCCCAAGGCTCGAGCTCAACATGGACCAAGGACAGTGGCATCGGGATGTAATCAGTCAGTCGTCTGACTCAACAACGTACAATCTCAACAGGACGGATACAGTGAGAGTAAGGTAAAAAAAAGAATTCGTTTCTGTGTGAGAGGGACACACTTTTGCTTTTAAGGCACTTTCAATATTATTGTTGGCAGTCATGGGGGTGCGTTAATTTTTGATGAGCCTCCCATCAGCCTCAACGATGACCTCGAGGAGGGAGAGGAACTGTTCTCAATGAAGTCCGAGGACGTGTTGTCCCCTGCCTTGAAAGCAGAGGCCATGAGAGATTTGATAGTGTGGTGGTGGAGGACAGCAAATGCTCTGGCCCTACAGTCACGGGCATCTGGCCGTGATGGCGGCCAGCACTGGGCTGCTGATCCAAGAACAACTTTTTTTTTCGTGAGTCAGGCATTATTGGGACATTAGCAGAATCTGCATATGATCAATTTCTTCTTCGCCAAAAGGCAAATTGCTGACATATCCGGATTTCACTGTACCATGTAAAACTGCAAAGCCGTGTTTGCTCCTCTGTGAGGACGTGACGGATTAAATCCGGGAATGCATACAGCGAGCGTCCTTGTGACCAGATGCATTGCCAGCAACACACCCAAGATAATGGTGCCCGTGTAGACGAGGACCAAATGCTCAGTAGTCAAGTGGGAGCACTTGTACGTGACAGGAAGCAACAAAGCAAAAGAACAGGGGGTCGGACGAGACTTACTTAGGCGAGAGGGTCAGTGGACTGCCTAGGGTTGGTTAAGCAGGACTTAGCAGCTATAGAATATAACAGTGTGTTGTGTTAAGGGTCATTTTTTGGCTCACAGAAGCCCACGTTGGGTGAGTTTTCTTCGGCACGACTTTTTTGCGTGTATGTTTGTGCTTCGCAGACCACCGGTGACTCGCCTGCTCCTGTATTTGCTTAGGCTTGGCTCAGTCATTGGCAACATTGGTGTTGTATGGCAACTCATCTGGTCACAATGACGCTCTGTGCATTCCCCGACCACTTCCTGGCTGCCACCCCATCTAGGGGTCATGTATGAGCAGTACTTCTTTTCTATTTTCTGTTCAACTAAAACCAACTGTGCACCACCTCCCTGTACTGACTCGTACAGTTGAATCTCAATTTTGGGAGGTCATCCGACTTGACAGAATTGAATTCTCTCCACTGACAGACGGAAACCCTGACAAAGGTGGAGGAACATTAAACCCATGCACGGCCGTTTTAGTGCCAGAATATGGACAAAACAAACGCCAAGCTGAAATTGCATGTCACTCACTTCTTCGACGACCATTCTTCATTGAGGATCTTGGCGACGTGTAATTTAAAGCATTAAAAATTACATCAAAGAAAGGACAAAGAACTCAAAAAATGTGAGAGAATGGGTAGGGCAAAAACTTGACAGAATCCAATTTCCCCCATTTTGCTCTTTCCACAACCGAGTTATGATCCCTACGATGAAAAACGGTTTCTCTCGGAACCGAAGTCGAATTCCTTTATGCCAGATCAAACTTTCCAAAGTCGAACTTTCCAGGGATTGGAGTGCGACTTGGAGGGTGCAGCAGTCCCCAGACGAGCCCGAGCCTGAGGGCTCCTCCGCACTGGATCACTGGACCAGCCCGAGTTCAGCCCGAGTTCAGCCCGAGTTGAGAGTCGAACCGTCGTGTGCAAAGACAAGGCTGGCTTTTTTCTTTCTTTCTTTCCTTCCTTCCTTCCGTGAAACCGATTGGATCATGCAATAGTCATTCAATCAATCTTGTTCGAAAGCTGTAAAGTTACACGATATCGCAATCGTCGTCAAAGTCTGGTATTTCTTCTACCTCCTCTACTAAACGAGCCTCAGTGTGTTTGATGCACTGTTGGGCACGTAATTATCCATGCACCTTGTTCAGCACAGCTGCGCTGAAGCTTGGCTGAGTCTCCGGAAAAGGAAAAGAATTATTATTCCGGCATCACACGTCTCGAAAAACTTTCCTGCACAAAGTGCAACGCAATCTCCTCGTACAAGAATGAGTTTCGTCAGAGCTCGAGAGTGAGACAGAAAAAGAGGTCGTTTACGCGCCCAAGAACCTGAATTATAGATAAGGCCCCGTCTCATTGTAATTTTTCAGGCACTTTTTTGGGCCTCCTCTTGTTCCTTTTGCAATTCTTTGGCTCAAGATCCACCCATTTCTTCACTCTTTTTATGGCGATGAAAGGGAGCTTGCAGACTCATAAAGTAGGACCTCCGGCCGTCCATGCTGAGGTGCTTGTAGCAGGTGCACATGCTGGTCTAGGCTGCCAATCCATGAGGAAGGAAGGAAGAGGGAAGAAAGGACTCACACGGGCAACGTCAATTTTTCACTCTTTTCATTTCTTATGGGAGGAGGGGGGGTTGAAGGGGGAGGAGGAGGAGGGTGGGCCCATCTAGGCCTACCTTCCATGAGAAAGTTTGGGGCCTTCATTTTTCTACATTATGCATACTTGGCCACGTTCGGAGTGCAGTGACTAACAGGAATGCTGCTTGCATAAGAATGCACAGCCCAGACAGCCACCCCGAGGGACTCGGGAACCATGGAGGGAGGAACTGTGGACTAGCTCACCTCTTTGTGGTAACTCTGTCCCAGCTTGCTGATATCACTGCACTGACCTAGCTGAATGCAGCTCCCCAAGTTTCGGGTAGTGCATAAAAAGTCTGGGGACAAAACCAATAAAAAGTCCCGGCTCAACTCATGATGCTCCAAATACATGGGTAAATATGACAATTCTTTGGGAAGTTGTTCGTGTTCTCGCTCAAGTTGCCGACTGAGACTGGATTTTCTTTGCAATGTTCACCCGAACAAATCCAGACATGTCGGGACACTTCGATAATCCCTGATGTGTCTGCCTCAGAGATACTTGTTTTTGCTCTGCTTTTTTCACTTCGGACGTCTCTCATGTCGATATAGAAAATCCGCAATTGGTCAGCTTGTAGGGAAAGATATTGTTCTTCTATTTTTACCCTGATTCTCAGAAAGTTGTGGCTGTTTTAGTAACCACCAAATTGCCAAATCATCGCCAGAATTGACCAAGAATGAGCAGATCGACTGTTATGGAGGAAAACTGTACCTTGCAGCTTCATCCGCTTTTCACTGCTTGAGAATGTCCGGAGGAGAGACGAAGCCAGCACCAAAGCACCTCAGCCCTATGTACCAAGGATGCAGACGAGGGTTCGGACTTCCAGTCCCGTTGTCACTTCCAATACAGTCTCGCTATAAGAATCAGGCTTAAGGGGATTTCGTTCGTATTCCTATAGGTAGACAGGGACGTATTTGACATAAGAGTTTAGCAATTTTATGCTAACAGAGAAGTCCCGCTGTTCTGAATCATAGAGACACAGCCCAGAACAGCTACAACTTTTCGGTTATCGCGCCTTTTAGACAAACACCCAGCAGCACCAAGGAAGGCCAGGAGGAGCATGAGCGTGCCAAAGCAAACACAGTTGAAGAGACAGCGGCCGAACTTGGCGATTTTCTCATCACATTTGGTTACTTTGTCACCATATTTAGTAGGCTAGGTCGAAAGGGTTCTCTTTTTTGGGAAAATGATATTTTGGGGGGCTTAGCTTTTGGGTCTTTGGGCGAAATATTCAGATTTGACTAAAACCATTTCTTTTAAATCAAGGTTTTAAAACATACTGTGCATAGGAAGACTAGTGGAGACTTCTTTTGCAGCCGTAACTTTTGACTGGATAGAGTCAAAGAAGTGTTTGACCCCTCCATGGAAGGCTAAGAATCTGCTCTAAAACTGAACCCATATGCACTTTTTGTTCCAAGGCTACTCAGTCTCGCACTAATTTTTGGTCTCAAAGGCACTAAATTCTGCGTGAAATTAGTACATGAAAGTTCTACTGTGTACGTGAACAAATGAGTCACATAAAACTTTGACTTGCAGGTGCCCATTGTGAATGAACAAAATGATTTTCATAAAGTCTAAGTACTTTCGCCAGAGGCCAAAAAGATATCATTTTCCAGATTAAAGTACCTTTTCGGAACTGTTTTGTAGTGATTGCCATCAATTTTTGACATCCTATCTGGTGATAGCGGGCTGCTCACGTCAAACCTGGTGAGGTCTGGTGGCTCTTGTCAGATCTCGTGACTTTCTAATCATATCTGGTGATCTTCCAATCATATCTGACGACTTTCTCATCAAGCTTGATGAGTGGTGGACTCAGCTCTTCACAACTCGTATTTGGCGGACAGACCAGACAGCTAACTTGTCCATTGGGTGCATGATGAAAATGTTTTCATAGGTTCCACGTGTTCTCGACCTCGTCCGGTCTCCCCAACAGAGGAGGCTTTTCTGCCGATCTCCGGACGCTGTAGTGATGGAAGGCCAAGTTTGCTAGACACATCTAAACAGCAGGGTAACATTGTGTTCTGCTAGAATCTAATTCTGCAAGCACCAAGGTCGTTAAAGGGCGAAGAATGGATCAATCCACCGCCGGCAGAGGGAGAGAATGGGGTTAGAGGATAGAAGGGGCATCTCTCAATCACCCCGAAAAGTAGTGTCATCAATCGGGGACACGTCTTAAAAAAGAGATGGAAGAATACAGGGTGTAACAAAAGTCGTTACGCCTGTCAGCTACTGCACGAAGCTTCAACCCACGGTTTTCCCCACAGTTTTCCTTCGGACGGCATCCAATGTGCTCCAGCATGCTGGCAACCCTGAGAGACAGAAAAAAGAACACATGTTCCACTCACAGGGTGGGGACTTTGCAACGTTACACCTCCTAGACAACTGGTATGAGCAGTGATATCTCGTCCAATCTTGGACGAACTTCAATGAAATTTCTAGGCAAGATTGTTTGGGTTATCGTCCACTTTTGCTAAAGTTGGCAAATTTTCTGCGCCCACTCTGAATGCTACAAAACACTGCGAAATCCGCTAGCAGCAGATTTGAAAAGTTTTACAGTCCGCAATTCTAGATCATCCAAGACTCATGCACCAAACTACAAATTGTATCGTTGCAAGCAGACTAAAGAAAATCTTTGCGTTTTGGCTCAAACCACTCGGTGCCAAAACGAGGGCTCTAAAGCCCTATATTACAATGATGCAAAATATGGTAATATCAGCATGAAGAGATTGCATCAGCGACGATCCAAAATACCCTACGTAGCCGCCATTTTTCTTCATTTCTGCCTCCTTCTCAAGCTTTTGCAAGCTTCATTTCTTTATAATGGACAAGCCGAAGTCTTTGCTCGGGAGAAATCTATAAAGCACCATTTCTGTCTGTCTCACTCCTTCTCCACGCGCTTGGCGTTGTCCCTGTACTTCGTGCTGACCATGCGCTTCGTGCTGTCCGTGCACTCCGTGTCATCCAGGACGTCCGCAACCCCGGACGCTATTCCCTCCCCCCTCTCTTCCCTCAACCCCTCTCCTCTCCAGGGTTGACAAGTTGCATGATTTTTGAAAGTATTTGTAAAAAACTTTTACCGGAAGTAGCAAGTATAAGGTATTTCCTGGTGAGAGCGTGGCAAATCTTTCACTCTCCTCTCTTTCTCCTGCTCTCACCATCGATAGCCACTGATGAATGGGCACTGCACAGCCAGTTCCCAATAGGCTAATAGCTTACCTATTGGGAGCAGCCATCTTTGACTTATGTAGTGAATGCAACTTTGGCCTCAAAACGGCATCGAAATGAGCTTCTAAGGCCCCATTCGACTTTGTGCGAAAAATAGTGTCTGCTGACCAAGCTTGGTGACGATCGGTGACGCGGTTGGAGCGCCCATAACGTGACAGACAGGGTGACAGATGCCCACAACATAAAGATAAGGCTGCAAAGTCCCGGAGACAACCCCGTGGCTCTGACGCTTTGGCAACGCTGGCCGGAGACAGGGCACGTTGGACCCGCGAGACTTGACCTGGAACCGGCGTCCTGGCAACGCTGCCTGGGAGGGACGCCAGCGGCACGCCGACGCAGGCCGGGTGCGTCGATTGTGTCACACCCAGTAGAGGTGCCACCGCTCTTCAAACTGCCTCATGAAAAGTAGTGGGGGAAAATTCACCTCAAGCACTTTCTTTGAAGAGCCTCCCCGACTGGAGATTGGTGCCAGCACGTGCGGTTGGGGTGCGTCTGCCAAGACGTCGTCTCCGTGGCCTCGCTCTGGGAGGTGAAGAGCAGACGGTTTTCAGCTTTTCCGCTTTCGCAAGATGAAAATCTGAGCTAGTAGACAAATTGCAGAGCTCCAGTTTGGTGCCGCACCCAATTTTTCGCTCTGTAGGCGCCCATGTAGGGTCATGGTTCTCTTGGCAACTTCCTGGAGAAAGGAAGGAGAGAAATGGAGCGTCCCTTTTGCCAAAGGGATGGCAATCATCATCTCAAGTGGCTTCACACAAAAAAGTCAAGGGTTTTCGGGACCGATATCTTCGCATCCATCTTTTCCCGAAACGTGCGAGGATCTCTTGGCGGAATTTCTCACACAGGAAAGTTTCCCCAAGGGTCAAGAGCGTCTAGGAAAAAATACACTTGTGATCTTGTCTACACTTGTTAAGTACACTTTTGAGCGTCTGCCAGCAGCCCAAACAGGCATATAGAGATTTAATGCACCGGGTGCTCACCTTTTTTGAAAAAAAATGAAAAACATTTACTCTTCGACGAGGCCGCCTTCAGCCACGCACTTTTGGTGCACTCAAGATTCTGCAGGACTGATCCTATCTAGCGAAATGCTTTTAGGTACAACAGCAGAGAGGCCAGGAAAGCATCAACGTTGTAATTTTTTTATAAAATAAAGATTTAATCTTTAATGGAGGCCTCCTTCAGTCTCAATGTGGCCTCGGAACTTTTTGGATGCACTTCACTGAATACGACCTTCCCTGCAAATGATTATCACAGCTTAGGCCTCGATTACGCCTCCAATAGCCTCGAAGATGGCTTCTAAATGCTTCACATACCTCCATCAAAGTTGGCCTCTAAATGCTTTACATACTTTGGATGTGCCGCACTGTGTAAGATCCCCCCTGTAGAATATCATCTTGATAACAACTTTGGCGAGGGTTTGACCTCCCTCACTGTTTATAGCGGCCTCTAAATCCTCCATACATTATGTGTGTGCTCCTCTATGATCCCTCCGGAATACCATCTCATTGGCCTCGATGAGGCCTCCCTGGCCGTCAATTGAGGCCTTTCCCATGAATGCTCTACACACATGGATGCATTTCCTCAATGCGTGCATACTTTGTCAGAGAATCTATGAAGTTGCAGCGCAGCCGGCCTGGCAATCAATGGCCAGGTAGTCCGAGGCCACCGACGATACTTCCTCCCTCCGCTCTCGGACTATTCATATATTCTGCATACGCGGCTTCGTTAAATGCCAACTATTCATATTCCCTATGCAGAATGTGTGATCAGACTGCAGAGAGTAGAGAGGAGACCCATTCATCACTGTCACCCTATTTCTTTCCCCCTTGAGAGGCCTCCTTCTCTCTCTAGGCCTTCCTCTACCCACAAAGAGTCGTAACAGTTACCAGGAGAAATATGCACCGGAAGAGATCTTCTTAGCACTGCTCACCGGAAAAAAGACAGCTGCACTCAACATTTTATGCATTTTGCTGCTCTCCGTGTATTTGTATTCAATGTCTGTCACAATATTCAAGAAAATGAGGCAGAGGCAGCAGCTTCTGGGGTCTCTGCCAGACCATCCAGTCCATAAGGTTCTCCCGCATAGAAATCGGAAAGCAATAGAGCTCTTCCCTAATACCCTCCTCTACCGCTGGTGTTTGTGCTTCACTGCTACAACTACAACGCGTCCCAGTGCTTCAAGGCGTTTAAGCTCTCTCTGCCTGGCACTAATACGAGCATGTGCACGACCATGAGTGAAGAAGCGTGCATGTGGAACGTGTCCAGACACCAGCATCCAGAGAGATGACGAAAAGGCTCTTTTACCATGGCCTTCCTTTCCTTGCGCACTAGACTGAAAGGCCATTTTGCTCCATCTAAGATTGGGCCTCGGCCAGACAGAGTTGCCAGCAGGGAGAAATGCATAATGAAAGAGGAAAGACGGCGCGGGGGCACATTGAGATGACGCCTGCACCATTCACAACGACCCCTGCCAAATGTCTGGTGGAGAAGGCTGTCTCTGTCTGCTCGAGCGCTGATATCTTGACACCCATCTAATTGTGATTGCGTTGGGGAAAGAGACCTGAATGCGGACTCCGGTCCTGGGCAGACACACTCCGGAATCCACATGCTGAGAAGAGCCGAGAGCCACCCTGACTCGCACCAATTTTCAGTCCACAGGACAAGCAGTCAGTCACATTAGCACAAGTACCGAGGACGCCTGAGATTGCATGCGGGCCATTATGCTCTGAAATCTTATGTGATCTGGCTGCAGATTAGTTTTCCAGTCACTGAGATGTGACAAATGTTGACAACTTGAGCAGAATGGAAGACACCAAATTCAGCTCAGCGTTTTGAATCCACGTCAGGACTGAGTCATCTCGAAGGCCCTCCTCAACTTTTTAGCTTGAGCCAACTGGCGCAGACTCGAGTCAAATGGCGCAGACTCGAGTCAACTGGCGCAGACTTGAGTTAACTGGCGCAGACTTGAGTTAACTGGCGCAGACTTGAGTCAACTGGGGCAGACTTGAGTCAACTGGCGCAGACTCGAGTCAACTGGCACGGACTTGAGTCAACTGGCGCAGACTTGAGTCAACTGGTGAAGCTCAAGGGTAATAGACTTGAGCCAAGTCGAACAGACTCGAGGCAACTTGAATCTAAACTAAGTTGAGTCAGCCAATGCTAAAGCTACAATACCATTTCAACATATTCTAAGCGTGCATCCTGTCCGGGTTGATCTTGTAGGGCCGGCACGACAAAGATAAATCAATAGGGAACTTTTAGCAGACCATAATTTGCTTAACTATACATGCCTCATTTCTTGCGCCGAAAAGTTTCTGTGCCACACCCATATTTCACCGTTATTGTTAGAGTCCGCTGGCAGCGTCCGTGACTGTGCAGGACCTACAACATAACCAAGCAATATGCGAGCTCGCCTATTTATGCTTGACTGCTGATGATTGCCTCATTCTTCCTCTAAGACCCCTATCTCAGGAACGTAATGTACAGGGGGGTGATCTTATCTTGGAAAACACTTTAGTTTTTAAGCATAAGCAACCAGCAGGCAAGAGAGCATCAACCTTGCAACGCATCGCTCCAAAATAACAATTTAAACCTGGAATTGGCTTCCTTTAGCCTCAATGATGCCGTCTTCGTACCGTTTTGTACAGCCAAGGACCCACAGAGGTGATGTTATCTTAGAAAGCACTTAAATTTTCAAGACAACAAATGCGAGACAAGAAAGCATTAATATTGCAAGACTGTCTTTACCAGGAACAAATAATTCAAGCCGGGGTGAGTGCTTCCTCAACCTCAATGTGGCCTCCTACGGCCTCCAAGGCGACCTCTGCACACTTCGAAGGTGTTTCGCCTCCGTCCGTGACCCAGTCAAGATGGAATGGAATGCGTTTTAGAACAGATTTAGAGACGCTGAAGAGAATTCCACAAGTGAGTCCACAAAGGAGAGTATTAGAGAGATCTTATTCAGTGAGCTTTCTGAAAAAAGGCCGTCATTGATGCTTGAATTGTGTGTGTTTGTTAAAACAACGCACCAGAAACACTGTTGAAACAACAGACCAGAAACGACCTACCCACGTTGCAGGACGATCTCATTTACAGCTCACGTGACACTTCGGTTGAGGTAACTGCAGCATTGAAAGGGGTTGCCAGGGTTGCCACTCAAATAATTTGGCCTTTCTTTGGGAAGTCAGGACAAAGGATGTTGATTTTTTTTGCCTAGTGTATGAGGCTTTTCTCTCCCCCTTTCTGAGATTCAAAAGCTTTTCCAACAAAGCCAAGGAGGAGAAAAATTGTCCTGAGATAACAGCAGAAGAAATCGTGCAACTTGTGACTGCTCCACGCTCAACAGCTACGACCTGTCCGACTATAATTGTCTGACTCTGATATATGGAGGGCATCTTTTTGGAGAGAAAACACGGAACGAGAAGAAATGTCAGCAAAATCCGAGCTCAACTGGTGCCTCCAAAGGCGAATTTGGCTAGAACAACTCCGAACACGAGTTTCGATTTTGGAGCTCGCCTTGATTCGAGTTCCAAACTCGACTTCGGTTTCAATGTGGCGTCCGAAGCTGGGCCTAGTTTTTTCTTAGTCGTTTTAGGAAGTCTTGTTTCTTCGTCAACTTTGAGTTAGGAGCCTACTTTTTTTTCCAAGTTCGTGTTTGGAAGTCCACCTTTTTTTCCAAATTCGAGTTCAACTTGAGGGATTGTCTGTCTCTTGTTCCTGCACTCTCAGTGCCAGCACTAGAAAAAAGGAGGCAGCTTTTGTGCACAATTACCCTCTTGGGCATCCAAGTTTCCATGTCAATCCAGGACTCAAAGTGTAGCAGACAACGAGCATAAGAGACCTTTGTTCATGCTCAGCTGAAGCTGGTGTTTGGTCCAGATCTCTGACCAGCGTGGAATTTTGGGCCCAATTGGAAAGGCTGAGCAGCAAAGTGGAGCAAAATCCAATTGTGACGAGAACCTTCTTATGGATGTTTTTCGCACATCCAGCACCGGGCAGAGCCAAAGAGATGCATGAACACCTCAAGAAAGAGAAGAGAGTAGATTTATTATAGCAGACAATCACAGGTCACGACGTTTTCGCGGCCAAATCGCCTTGCTATTTTTCGCTGCCATCTCTGCTCTTGCTCTCTTTCTCTCTGTCCACGTCTACTACTACTTCACAACTTTCCTCCGCCGCCCTAAAGAGTCCTAGAAAAGGAGCAGAAAGTGCAAATGCAGGGATGAGAAAGGTGGGCTCAGATGCCAGAGGAAGAGAACGGACAACAGCCTCGAGACAATTAATAAAGGATAGTCCAAGAAAGCTTTCCGGTGGATGCCAAAATGCCAAAATTCAAAAGAGCCTTTTCTTCTTTTGCCGCCACCGTCGCAGCTGCTCCAGCTCCTTTCAACAAAGCTCAGCAGTTATTCTGACGACGTCGTGAATAAATTTCGAATAAAACTTAATTTCCGCTCCAGATCGAGATGGTTCCAGGAGATATCTTCTTCTCCCTCTCATTTTTCTTCTTTTGGCGGAGACGAATTAATCAAGAAGCCCCTGACTGACCAAGGGGGGAAAAGCAGACGCAGAGAAAGTCCAGGGCTGTGCTCACAGGGTGCTGCGGAACAACAGTCAGGCTGGACAGTGTACGGGGTGTGCCGGAAGAACGAGGAGGCTTCAGATGATCCACGCCGCACAGGGTGTTGCGGATGGATAAGGAGGCTTTAAAGGGATCACCGTGTACAGGGTGTCGTGGAAGAACAGGGTCCACTGCGCACAGGGTGTTGCAGATGGATAAGGAGGCTTTAAAGGGATTACTGAGTACAGGAAGAACAAGAAGATTTTAGAGGCTCCGCTGTGTTTAGAGTGATGCAGATGGACAAGGGGGTGGGGTGGGGTGGGGTGGAGTGGGGTACGGGGGCGGGAGGGGAGGGAGAGATCACCTCGTACATGGCGTTGCAGGCGAACATGGGAGACATCTTCTGCCTGATGGTTCAATCAAGAATTGAGCAAAGTCGGAGTCACCATTCATTTCAATAAGAGCCACCCTGTACTGTGGATATTTGGGACACCCAAAATGCCTCGTAAGTACGTCATTTTCCATCATTATTACACGGGTAACCTCAGCTAATGTCACACTTAATTTTCCGTCCCAGTAAGACATGTAAACATGTGGAACACGCTTAATCGTTCTCGCTGGGGACCAGGAAAGTTGCGCGATCAAGCGAGTTGCACGATCAAGCGAGTTGCACGATCAAGCGAGTTGCACGATCAAGCGAGTTCTACAATTAAGAGTAGCGCAGAAAAAAATGTCCAACAGAGCTGTGCAGATGGCGCTGAAAGCAACATTACCGACAGCTTCGGTGTGGTTGAGTAAGGAAACCATAAGAACAATCTGTCCGAAATCTACGTCTGCTTGACCTTTGAGGAGCAAAATTTTGCGGTTCGTCACTGTCTGATGCAAACGAATTTGCGTGATGCAATCGAGGATTGAGCATTTTACTTCATACGACAACTTTTGCTACCGGGACGTATGAAAAGTTGCAAGCACGACTAGGACCGTTCTACTGTAAGACTTTATTTTTTGTGAGAAGTGACTATTTACGCCTGAGTGTGGCCTCAACCGTGGCCTCCACATGTTTTGGGTGTGTTTGACTCGAAAGGGACGAAGAACCGAGGCCGTCGTTGAGGTGAAGGAGGTTCATGCTTTCTTTTCTACCGGTCTTTTCACATCAAAAATTTAAGTGTTTGTCTAGGTGAGATCGCCCCAGAGAAATCTCTGCTGTCCAAAGGTGAATAGAGGCCACCATGGCGGCTGGAGGAGGTCAAAAACAGGCCCGAGGGAGGCGTGATCGAGGCCAAAGTTTTCATTTCTAAACCCCACTAGCAGAGGTTACTCTTTTTCAGACTTCTCTTGGTTATACTTGAATGTTCCACCAGGTAAGATTCCCCCCTCCCCCTGTAGTTTAGCATCGTCTCCTGCTTTATCTACAACACCCTGTATTGTACTCAATTTTACTTCTCCCGACGTTGAGAAATCCGAACTGAGGCAGTGCTAACCTGCTTATACCTTGTTATACGAATAAAGGTGCAAAAAATGGGGTAAGAAGAAATGTGATGCGATGAAGTCACGACCGAGGCTCTTGCGCAAAGACAAAAAGAAGCATCCAGGGTTGAGACTTTCTCTCTTTCCAGGGTTCCCCGCTCAGAGTTGCTAACAAGTGCCAGGATAGGAAATCTTGTGGGATCTTTTGATGAGCAAAAGAAGTGGTGGAGGCCAAGGAGACGTGGCAAAAAAGAAGCAACTGTGCAGAAAAAAAAATGGAATTGAAAAAGTTTGCGCTTTCGGGGAGGCTTAAGAATTAGGCTCTGAGGTACTTGGAACCTCTGCGGTCTTCACGTGGACGCAAAGGAAAAATAATAGTTACAAGGAGATTGCCTTAATGTGGATAAATTTCAGCTCTGCAACTTGGCAGTTTGGGAACACATGCAGAGGTTGTCTAGTGAAGTCCTGAACTTTGCCTCTTGACTTTGATGAGTCGGCAAGAAGAAAGGCAAAATTGCAGCAAGGCGGTTTTCAGACATTGACAATTGGGGCCTCCATGTGGCCTCAATCAGGGCTTCTGCGCACTTCTGGCACAGAAAAAATTATAATGGAACGATCTCATGCAGCAAAGCACTTGGAACAAGACAAGAACGCAACGACATTTTAATAATGTACTTTGGTGCTAAATTGACAATTTCAGGAGGTCTCAGTGATGACCTCACTGAAGGATCTACGTCCTGGGGTGATCTTACATGTCTGGTAGAACACTTTACTCAACAACGTAGACTTAAAAGTCCACTCTTCGATCCTCAGTGGAGACCTCCACAAATATAGATGTCTTTATCACCCCTGTCCAATATTATATGGGGAGCCTTGATGCGACCTCCTGCAGCCTCGATAGTGGCCTCTTAGTGCTCCACGTACTCTGGATGTGCGTCACTAAGTAAGATCGCCTCTGTATGTTTTTTTTCTTCGGAAGATTTGGCCCAGCACAACTCTCTTTTTGGTTCGTTCCTATTTGTCGTAATGTCACGCGAGGGGTCAAGAATTTATTGCTGGCTGTGAGGAAAGGCAGGAAAGGGTTAGGGCCCTGGTAGAAAGTGGGAGAGAGAGAGAGAGCGGACAAGAATTACACCTACATTGGAAAATACGTCTGCCATAAAAGAAGGCTAATGGTCATTGTGAGCCTCAAGGTTTAACAAAATGGTCCTCGAGACCGCCAATCCATAGAGGCAGATTGAATGAAACATAAATAAGAAGTAGGCTGCAAAGTCGGTTTGGTTGTTACACTGTTACAAGAGTAGAGATCAGCGTGTGTAAATTTGGACCGAGTTGAAGGTATCGCAAAGCAGAGTTTTGCCCCGCAAGGCCTTAAGGGGGCCTTTTTTTTTGCTAGGCAAAAAAAAAGAAAACTATAGTTTCTCGTTTTTCCGCAAGAAAACTTTTTCTCTCGTCTCCTGTTTTTAACTGTGCCTGCTCGGCAAATTGAGTCTGTGATGACGCGCCCAGGCAGAAATTGCTCCCAAAAACTTTGGTAGGTACATGCACGCACGTGCCTTCTTCGGCCTCGTGGGCCTCCCTGGGCCTTATTTGACATTCTGCCCACGTTCTGCCATGACAAAGAAGAGACGGGGAGATGAGGTCTCCCCCCCACACACTCCTTAGGTCTGGACCTGGGTTGTTTTTTTTTTCGGGAGTTTATCGACAGCTGCCGCTGGACAATTCCTGTTATTGTCTTGGGTACATTTCTGTGAAACTCTGTTGCTGATGCACGTGAGTGCGTGTGTGGGTGAGAATATTAAGGCCCCGGAGGAGGCGAGCGAGTGGCGAAGGCAAACGTGTGTTATGCAAAGGTATTGGATCTTGCACTGCACAAGATGGATTGGCAGCTTCGTCTGGATGGACGAGTGTGCTGTTCTGTCTAGACCAGTGATGTTTGGGAGCTGGCTGAATCCTGGGGCTAGACTTTTGAATCAGGAGCTGAGAGAATTCCAAATCAACCTCGAGTCACATCATGAATTGCTATCGATTTTCGGTGGATCTAACAGGCGGTGTTATGAGCACAAGCACTAAGCTGGGCTGACGTAGCTCGACATTGTGCAATAAATATTTCAAACGCGTAGTATAATCTTGCGTGTAAGTTTATCTCCCTCCTAAGATCGTTCTGTACTGATCACAGTACTGATCGATAGAGAGAATATTATATCCAACTCTGAACGACGTTGCCGACAAGAATTCGGCCCGAGTCAGCCTCAATTTGTTGATTCAACTCAGCTCGAGCTTACTAGAGTCAGCATGAACTTAAGTCAACTGAAATCATCTCAAGTCGCCTGAAACCAGCTCGAGTCGCCTGAAACCAGCTCTATACCCTAAACCCAATCCATACCCTGCGTCATGTCCTGCATAGTGAAGCTATTCCTACGCTATTGGGCAATGATAATTGGACGTTCGGTTACTTTATTCACTTAGCCATAGATCCGGATCCATCGTCCTTACGTACGAGCCTTAAAATTTATAACGCGTGAGAGTATAATTATGACATTAATATCATATATGGGCATAGCCATGTATCCACGTCAGACCCGAGTGGGCTGTCTACTTGATGTCGTCGAGTCATATGTCTTCCTCGTACTTCATACGGCCGGCAGAATGTGAGAACTTGAGAAAGGGTTGGAGGAAATGATCCGAGTAAATATCACTTTTAATAAATGTATGTATATAAGCCCGATCCTACGTTGCTTTCTCCGTCAGATAGCTCTCATCCCCAGAGTCTAGCGCCTCAAATCCCAAGAGTTTCTTGCAGAAGTTGGCCCGACTCCACTAGACGAGGCCGCCTGCGAGGTACTCGTGCATAGGGTCTAGGGGGACTTGGGCCCGCAGCTCTTAAGGACATGTCTGGCTGAGTTCGCTGCAGCCCAGCCCAAAAGCTACTGGAACGCCATTACAAGTTCTATCTTAGGATAAGTAATAGTTGGCCGGAGTTGTCTAGACAGTCTTGCGTTAAGCAGGAGAACGTTCTACAAATGAATGAGTACGTTTTTATGCAGTACACACTTCAAGTCTCTCACTCGCAAACGGGGGTTAAGCGCTAGTGGTTCGAATCCTCTAATCTCGAGTCAGACCTTGGCTTTGTTACGACCTTACCTCGAGCCAGACCCTGGCTTGGATAACCTAACCTCGAGCCGGATCCTGTATCCCCAATCCTAGGGGTGAAGACCAGCCTGCACTTTCGACATACAGGAGCGACTTACTTTGTGATTAAGGATTGTAGTTCATTTTCCCTTCTCTGTCTTGATAATTTTAGATACAAGGAGATGAGGCCGAATCCCACGATACGCCGAAATCCAGATCAGTTACATGATGCTACAAACCTGGAAAGAAAAGCACTGGATTAGGTATGTGTTGAGCCAGAGCTGGGTGTGGGTGTGGGGGATCATCGAGGTCGAGATCTGAGATGTCAAGAAGGCTCGTCTCGCCGTCAACTAGTCCATCCCTACCCTTTATGTCCAACGCTTTCTTACCCTCAGCTGAATGAATCCACTTGCAAGATCCCCCCCCCCCTTGTATCGGACGAGATGAGGAGTACATAGCAGTGCTGCACTTTGGCCCTGCCCCACTCCCGTTTATGGCATGACCCCCCCCCCCAACCCAATCCAACCCGCCCTCTCGGCATTTGTCTGAGTGCCCAGATAAGGAACGTGCATTTATCGAGTGGGAATGGGCAGGCGGGGAGACACACGGTGTCTTTCTATCTCATGTGGGAACTCCAGTGCAAGGATGTGGCAGAGTGCTGATGTTGGACGTGGACAGAAAAAAAGACAAAACTTTGGCATGATAGAAGCCAAGGTTATGTGCATAATGATCCCATGTCAGTGGTGTCCAACAGTCTGACATGTTGCACGGGCAAGGTTCAAGTACAAGCCCATGGCCATGACCAAGGCGACCCCGAAGGAGGACAGCGTGGAGTTCTGGTCCAAGTCTAGACAATACTGACACGGTGATGTGAGTTGCAGGGTGTGCTGAGAAAAACTTCCGTGAGTCACAGCACTGCCACACTGCCACACTGTCAGTGTTGCCAGTGCACGTTGAAGGCCATAGGAAAGTCTCACCAGGGGGAAAAAGGAGCACTGACGTGAGGATATCAACAGTGGCTGCAACTCAGTCAAGAAGGAGCTGGAGATGGTGATGGCCGCAGAAATCGTGGTTACAGAATGAATAATTCACCCCACAGGTCTGAGTGCTGTCAGGATTGGCCAAACAGTATAAAGTTTTGGTATTTTATTGTTAACGCATGACACGGCAATGGAATTTTACCTTCGATCTTGGAAGAAAAATATACTGAGAAAGACTTGATGAAGAAGTAAGTATTTTTTAACTCACCCTACACCATAAATAGCTGTGCTCAGGAAACTTTGCATAGTTTCATTTTTTCGGGCATATTATGAAACATTGTTGATACCAAGAGAAAGCAAATTTCCCCTCGAGCATTTGTGAACCCTCGAGTGAAATTACAATCATTGCTGATGAGAAGAAGAGAAAAAATAACCGTTCAACATTCAAAATCCCCCTATTTCCATGACATGAAGGAGGTCGCAAGACAGAACGGAGAATGAGCTGCTCTAACTTAAAACGACTTAAAACACTTAAACACTTTTTTAAGTAACTTGCTAAGAAAAAGTCAAGTGCAGTTTTAAAAGTGTCCTTTTTGCTCATTCTCTTTCTTCATTATTTCAAATGCATTTACTGAGAAGAAAAGTGCGGCGTTTCGGCCGCCATCTCAGCTTCGATGGCTGTTTTTAAAAGTGAATTTTGAATTGAGCTTATGAATATCTTTTTTAGCAAAAAAAAGTCAGTGCAAGCGTGATGTCTCTACTATTTGTGCACATTTTCTTTTTTTGCGCATGTCCCCTCAGTAACTATGAAACACCCTATACAAGGTGTCCAACCCATCCGCCCCCTACCCCGTCCTCCTGTTGCGCTTGTGGCGGCCACCGATTGAGCTAGTCTCAACCTCTGACAGGACTGCGAGGTTAAGCTCCTTGTGATGCGAGGACAAATGCACCATTGAGAAGACGAGATTGCTGCTGTCCAAGTCGTTGCTGAAGCAGCCATTTTTCTCGACATCTCAGAGCTTAGGAACCCTCCAAATTACTGTGGCCAAGCGCTTAGCATGCAAACTCTCTGCTGGAAAGCTCTTTCTTTCAGGCCCTGTGGCAGGCCCACCTAGGCCATTGTCCCATCTACGCCTCCGCACTATATTTTTCTGGCACCTTTTGACGACCTTCACTGATTTATGGCCCATACCATAACAGCCAAGCGCTTGACAAGCGCTCTTTCCCAAAAATCTTTTTCTGTAGCCAAGTGATCAATCAGACGAACTCTACTGTATCGACACATCACTACTCAACTCAACTTCTGACCTTCACTGCTAGGGGATAAGTACAGGTGGCAGAAACACGCTTTTCGTGCATGCATCATCGCGGCCCCAAATGTATGGGATGCGTAATTTCCTTCATACTGCATACTTTATGCACTTATTGGCGTACATTTCCTCCAGAACTGCGCCACAGCCTCGGTTATTCACCAACTACGGACTCATTTCCAGTGTAGTGATGTCGGCGCACCCGGAAAAATGAGAGACTCGACTTGACTCGAGTCAACTGAAGCCAGAGCTGGAGTCAACGTCGACGTTGTCGAGTCAAGGTTGTCTGGCTCGACTCGAAAGCAGAGCCCAACATCACTAACTCACATCCCTGCGAGTGAGCGTGGAACTCAGAAATGTGTTGAATTCTGTTAGAGCTGCTGAAAAAAATTATAACACGAGAAGCTAATTTAAAGTGCAACACTATTGTCAATGCATATTCATACTGCGTAATTTTCGTGCGTAACAGTCTGCCGTGCATGCATATTCTGGCCATGTCTAGAGATGAATAGACCACGGAACTTTCACCTCACGTTACTTTTTTTTTAAAAAAAAAGATAATTCTCAAATTTTCACTATCTGTTGAAATTATTGTTTGACTTTTCAGTGTTCATTGCACTTCCACATCAGCTGACTGCAGTGACTACTCCATTTCAGTGCATCCATGCAGCCCGTCGATGGTCGGATTCGCACCAACGGCTGTGCAAGCAGAGGTCAAAGGTCATCGGTGCTGACACCACTGTGCGTGACTTGGGTGAGGAAAGCTCGCACACATGTGCAGGTCCGGTCCTGACTGCAAAGCGTTGCCACTTGGTCAGCCCAGACTGGCTGACAGCTGTGGCTCCAACAGTAGCTGGGCTGAGAACTTTGGCTCTGGAGGGGACGAGGAAGAAGGGAGATGACGACGATGAATAAATGTCTTCATTTACTGTTTCCTCATGCTTGAAATCGTTCATTGCTGCTCAGTTGAGTCTATCAGGAAACAACGATTCGAGAATTGCCATTATAGATAGACTTTGGTGGCTCGATTAACTCAGGCTTAGTTAGCCTCATTTGAGCAGACCAGTTCTATTAACTCTGGCTCCATTTTCGCCTCCAAGGTCCACATGCCTCGCTTAATAGCCCTATCTGAATAACTGAGGCACGACTGTACCACATTTTAGACTGTCCCAGAGAGCAAGTTTTCCACCTAGTTTTCCACCTAAAATTCCAAGCTTTAACAATTAATGTGTGTACGCAGTGGAATTGCAATTAGGAGGAGATATCATTACTAGGCCTGTGGAAGGCCCTTGGATACTCTGTCTTTCTCTCCACGCACAGGCCTTAAGGGTGTCTTGTTATTCATCACATTTCGTAGCAGGTCCAAGCAGCTACTTAATGTCAGGTATGCGTATACCGCAATTATATGATAACTCTACATAGCAGAACCACATCAGGTCCGTCTTTTGCTCAGATACTGCAATCTTTGTTATTTATAAGTTGGAAAAAGTTTGAAGACATTTCCTCCCTCCTCTTTTTGGCTGCACCCCTTCTTTTATTGCCTGCGCTGTGTTTCTCTTGTAAATGGGTTGTTCACTACTTCTTCCTTAAACACGGCCATAAAAGGTGTCTAGACGTCTCCGCGAGGTAAGTTTTATAGCGCACATTGCCAAAAAATCCCCCACATTCCTGGAATATCGTTTCACTTTGTCTCCTGCAATATGCAGAAGGCAGGGACGAATTGTGGCAACTCAATTGCCTTTCCTCGTTCCTCTACATCATTCTAAACTCCTTAAGCTTGGAGCCAGTATCCATACTGAAGGCTTTCTCTCTGTCCTTTTGTTATTAGAAGAAAAGTCTGCTCTTACTATCAACAATAACACTGTATCTGTTATCGATCTATACATAAAGCTCTGCGTGTGTCTCTGTCCATCAGGCACGAGGTTGACACTCCCACCGCTGGATCGATCTTCCCCGAACTTGGTCGGGAGACACTGCTTTTCACGTGCCGCTCAACGAGAGCGGGACAAGGGAGGCTCGAGCTGCATTTCGAGGCCGAAATCAAGGTCCGAAGTTGCATTCAATGCATAAGTGCACAGGTAGTCAAATTGAATCTTTCTCTGTGGCAGAAGAGAAGGAGAGAGGAAGGAGCAGCGTTGCCAGACTCTTACAAGGAAAAAAACTATATTATATATATATATATAATGGTAGGCGAGTGCACAGCCTGCGTACAGTGAGTGGTCTTCCGTAATCTAGGAAAACGCATCCACCGTGTGCAAAGTGTCTAGAGGCCGCCGTCCAGGCTGCAGGAGGCCACATTGAGGATCAAGGAGGCCATATCGAGTCCTCAATTGTTACGTAAAGATAATACTCTCTCCGGGTGATGTGCTAAAGTACTTCTAAGGTATGTAATAGGCATCACTGAGGCCTAATTTGTCAATTTGTGCAAGAAAGTATCCAAGGTGTCCACGTAATTCCTTATCCTTCTATTTTTTTTTCCTGTTAGCTCAGCAATGCCCAGAATAGAACAGCGATCTATGTATCTCATTTGAAAGCACTGTGACAGTCAATTGTGATAGCTGTCGAGCAGCCGAAGAAAAAAAATACCTCCCTCCGTTTCAAAATATGTGACCCATTCGAACTAACACTTCGATTATTGGCAGAATAACACAATACCACGAGCTGTTTGGCTAAAATAATCTCTGGATGCTACTGATTGAGTGAATGTTTGTGCAGGAAGCGAAGTGCTGGTGGTTGCGGAGTCCAGAGCCAACAAAGTTGGGGATTGGACAGTGATATCAAAATTACACCTGCTATGACTACAATGCTTCAGTTTGATATTGAAGAACATTGCTCTGGGAATGGAACAAAGCCAAACCTGTCAAACAAAAAGTGTTCGGAGGTCTTGCATGTCCGTCCTGCCGCGGAGACACCCAGAGGGTGGGTCAAAACAGTGCTGCCACCATGATCACCCCTCTGGAGTAAATCGCTTTACCCAATCAAGTTATGATCCCAATCATATGCACACTGCTCAAGCGGCTCACTTGAATGCTATGGAGTAAACGAAATATATTCCGAATACGACTTATTTGAGACCCTCTTTGTGTAATGCATTTCGTATGGTCTCAGTCAGAGTGTTGTGTCAGAATGTTAATTTCATTGCTTTGGTGACAGTTCAATGTGGCTGCCTTCCTGCACGATGACTTTTCAAAAGTACAGCTTTTGGAGAGTGGAACTGATGGCACCACAAAGCAGAATGCGCTTTTTCACCCGAAGAACAATTCATTCTGCCGGCTTTTCTTTGTAAAGTGGTGAATTCCGAGCTTCCCAGAAATTTCAACATTGTGTTGGTGTTACTTCATATGCAGGGCATGTCAGTTTCAAAGGAATTCAGCAACAAATCGGCAAGAACTTTGCTTCTTTTCGGAAAAAAATACAATAATTCCAAAAATACATCCAGCGACTTTTAGCCAAACTTCAGTTGTTGAACGTCCACCTCAGGTGGCTGTCAAAATGCTTCTAAGGAACATTGTTCTGGCACAAGGCACGGCTGAGCTACCTGGTGATATATAGGGAAAAGGGGTTTCGTTATAGGATATCCTGTATTACAATATTGCTGTCTTAAGTGTTTTCCTAGACAAGATTATCTTTCGACGTTGAGCCGTGAGATTCCTCACTAAGGTCATAGTTGCCACCCACGCAAAATTGTCATTTTTAGCACAAAAAAAAGTCACGGTCTTGCAAGGTTTTCTTGTTCCAAGTGCTTCAGTGCTCACGAAGATAAGATCACCCCCGCACAGGGTTGCTACTCAGTGCAAGGGATTCAGTCTATGAAGTGCTTTCTTTGAGGCCAAAGCCAGACAGCTGCTGTGACTGCTTGGACTGACAACCCTGCTCCAGTATCGAGCCTCCACTAAGTCTGACCGCATCACGAGTTCAGTCACTCCATGACCTCGTTGTCCAACTTCACCGTCGTCGGCAGGGCTACATCCGTGCAGCTGTTGATCAAGTCCCAAACCATCTGTGCCACATTGTTGGGAAAGACGACACTGAATGATATTCCATGCAGTGCTTGCTCTGTATTCATGCACACTTTGCACAAACTCCTGCTCAACTCAGCTGGCCACGCTTGGCTTTAGGGTTAATTTTGTAATCTCGGGAACTTAGCAACAGCGCTGTATGTCTACTGCTACACACTAACGTGGTCTAAGCAAAGTTTCTGTCCCTGTAAACGTCAATTCCTAGATTAGTTTCCTTCTTCCCCCTCCACTAATGCCAGCAAATACAATCCTCGGAGGTACACTTTGGCACTGGAGGACTTAGTTACGTTGGGTGCGTGTCATTGATCAAGACACGACAGATCTTCATTGGAATGCAGCAGTTGCTCCTGCCTGAGGTGCGCGTGTGCGGAGAACTTGGCGTACAGGGTGTTGCACACGAGGCAGCAGCAACGGTCATGCGAGCAACTTTCTACCGGGCGGATAATTACGCTGCTGCGTCTCATGAGTCACCTAATTATCAGAATAGGGAAGCAACTGGAGACTTGGGCAACAGTGGACTCCGCCTACAGGATGCAGTGACCCTTGCTGACAATATATAGACTCTTGTCATTTAGAGGCAATACTTACAGGGTGGCCAACGCACTCGCAGTGGACTCCGCTCACAGGGAGCAATTCCGCTCTCAAGATGCAATCGCTGTAGGCGGAACCCACTGTACTCAGAGAGTTCAATACAGGAGGATCCACTGCATTTTCCCATCAGGAACAATGGCTGATTGATCAGCATGCACTGCTTTCGTGCAATACCTGGGAACTATCCTACAGTACCCATTGAGAGCACTCACGGTGCTCCGCGTTTATCTTATGACACAACAGATGTGATGGATTTTCAGCCAAACAAATGAATCATGCAAGTCATGCTCTAATAGGAACTGTTGCAAGTCCCATAGACGTCAACTCAGTTAAGATGCTCAGAAAGGACACAAAAGACGAGATTTGGGAGAACTTTGTGCTTGGATGGATCCAAGAAGATTGCAGTCAAAGATGAAAGGTTCATCTATCCACTTTCACGACTTCGTACATGTCTCGAAATGTCTTTTATTTTTACCACGTCAGACTGTTAGTTGAACCCTTCTCCCCCTTCCCCCTCCACATCCTCACGCAGGCGCACTCCACAAGTATGAGACCTTGTACGTCGTTGCACAAAACTTGCCTCTCTGCGGGATTTCCATCGGTTTTCCAAGGAATTACCGAAGATCAAATAGGTGTTAACGACGACGGCGAGGACAAGTGGATACCGTACCCGCCCACACGGCGGGCGAGGTGATCGACGGGAGGTAGTGGTCGGCGTCCGACAGGTTGGAGGTCACCAGCTGGGCCTGAGGTCATGTTGACCTTGCAACAAGTGTTTTACGTGGGCGGGAAGTGGAGATTTGGCGTTCTGCAACATCCGGGTTGATTCCACCGTCACTTTGAGGCACAAATGCAAATTTTCGCAACTGTCATTTGCAGAAGACTCGAGAAAGATGGACATTTTGGGGCAGTCGCACACACATTCCAATGCCCCCAGGAGCTCCCGGCAGCTGTGGAGAATGTTGCAGCCTGTGACATCATTTCAAGATATGTGGCCACATCTCAGACGAAGTCATTTCCAATAAATATGTGAAAACGATACCCATATTGGCTTTTTTGTGTCACCCAGAAAGGTTTTTGGCATCTGCATGACAAATGTCCACCCTGTAGCTCGCCATGCCTGTGCGACACCCGGCTTTTTTGTGGCACTTCGGCCCAGCCAAGGAAAAGTATTAAGATTATGAGACCGCTGTCACCTCTCCATGGCGATGTTCAAGATCCTGGAAAGTTAAGACCAGTGACACTTTAACACCACTATGATGAGATCTCCGACATAAAAAAAATTTACCGAGACCCTAAAAAACTAAGCACTGCTCTAACATAAAAGGTGTCTAAAATGCTGCTATAAAACTAAGCAGCGTCGATAAAAGCACTTAAGTCATCCGCAGAGCTGGGTAAGGGAAAGTTTGACTTTTGAGGTCAGCAGGGGCTGATTTTTTTTTATTTTAGTCACCTTTGGTTTGATTTTTTTTAGTGTTTCAGTCACCTTTCACGTTGGACTAGTGCTTGATGGTACCCAAGAACAAAGAAGGTGAGCAATTCTCCGCTAGCATTGCTCTATGCTTTGTGTTTTTCGTGGCACATACAGGTCTTTAGCATCGCTGGTCTTAACTTTGCTGAATGAAGAGGTTGACCCCTCATCCTCCTTTTTGTGGATCACCCTGTATGAAAATTGCTGTAGGTAGGACTGAGATTTTACCCTCTCCTGGAATGAATCTATCATTCTTATCACTTCAGTTGTAGCTTTTTAACAGCAGACATATCTCTGGCAACAGTGTTTGATCTCTGCAGCCCTTCTTTCATTTGTCTGTGCCATCCCTATCAGTATCCTCATCTCAGTCTTTGTTAGCTCCGAGCAGCAGTCTACAATAGCTATGCATGAATAAGTTAAAAAAAACAGTGTGTGTGACTCATTTTCACTAGGCAGTGAAGAGAAAACATACCTAACACCGATTTTGGCACTGAGAGGTTGGGACAGCAAATCGAGAGGAAGAGGAAGATTCGATTAAACTTCCTCTCCTGCTCCTCCTGACAAGAGCGCTTGCTGAATTGCATGTCAGGGAAGAAGAAGCCCCTCAGGTTCGGTTCCCTCGGGATGACTGCGACATAACCATGCGACTATGGAGCCGCATGCGTAAGTCTAAGATATATATGTCTGTTTGTGTGTGTGTGTGTGTAGAGCATATAGTACGTACTTTAAAAGTAGGCCTTTAGGAGCCACTTTCTACAGTGGAATCCGGACAGAGTCGCCCTTTGCAGAGAAAAGAATTGCCGGGCTCCAGATTGTGGCCCTGGCGATGCTTAAGAAGGAAATAAATAGAAAATATTGTGAGGAGGTGAAAACTTCTCTCTCATTTGATGTCGACAAGTGACCGCTTTTCATTGTATTCTTCATACCAAACATTGACAACAATTGCTTAGATGGGGATTTTTGCTCCTTTCAGGA